>Ga0129333_10006276_pt1 | contig 11252 bp, 7 predicted proteins | sample CPB6_08_DNA_FD_94474 | JGI IMG/M metagenome (GOLD analysis project Ga0129333, IMG submission 94474) | Freshwater to marine salinity gradient microbial communities from Chesapeake Bay, USA - CPBay_Sum_0.6_0.8_DNA | ecosystem: Environmental > Aquatic > Marine > Coastal | place: USA: Chesapeake Bay...
AAAACTTTAGAAGACCCAATTGAAGACAGGCAATGGGAAGTAACAACTAAGCTGGGAACAGCACTGGTTGCGCTTCCTAACGGTATAACACAAAAGCGTCTTATGGAAAACGTTGATAAGACGCCAGCAGAAATTAATACCCTATTACTATCTGGTTGTATTGTTTCACTAAATGGAGCACCATCTGTTGGCGCGGGAACTGCACTTGCACTTGGCATGGCAGACCGCACAAAGATAATCGACGAGATTATCAGCCGTAACCCAGGCCCACGCCTTGGGGAGGTGAAGAAGGCTTGCAAGGCATGCGGTGAGTCAATGGACCTACCGCTTAGCTTGCTAGATTTGTTTCGTATATAGCGAAACCGATTACGAAGACCTTCTGGACCAGTATGAGGTTCTAACAAGAACCTTTCCTGGTTGGACCCTAACAGATATACGCAACCTTTCAGTTCGTGAGAGAAAGAACTGGTTGGAGCGTTCACAACGATATAGAGGAACATAATGGCTGAAGACCCAATTAAGTCTTTAAACCTGCTGTCACAGTTGCGGAGCTATGCCTCCGATATTCGTCGTGACTTTTCAGCAATTGGCTCTTCTACTGCAAGTTGGGGCAATAGCCTATCCTCTGCTTTAGGAAAGCTTAGAGGGGCTGGCGATGGCGGCGGGTATGGCGGAGGTCCAACCTCTAATCAAGTAGCTCCGTATCCCACATTCTCTGTAACAAGCTCAGGTAATGTTTTTCCTCCTGGAGGAGGGCCTGATTCTAATTTAGTCTTTAGACCACCATATCCTGTCGATGTTAGGTCATCTAACGTTCAGTACGGAAATGCCACACCTATAGGCGGTGGCGGTGGCGGTCGTAACTTTGCTCCTGGCACAGCTCTATTTGCTGCGGGCGCTGGCAGCATGGCTATGATGCCAGGAACAAAAGAAGCTGTAGAAATGCAGTTGGCTACATCCCGCATGGTGTTCTACCAGCAGCAAGCTGGTTTAACAGCAGCTGGTTTAGGACGTAGAGGACCTGACGGACAGGTTCAACCATTTAGCAATAACCCTGTTGCTGGGTTCCTTGATGCTACAAAAAACTCACAGGATAAAGCTTATAAAGAAGCTACGGTTCTTCTACAAGAAATTGCAAAACAGGGAACCATAACTTCAAAGATGGACCCAGCGAAGATGATGGAGACCTTCCGACAGTTTGGTATCGGTGGTCCTAGCATGCTTGGCGTTGCTTTAGGTTCTGCACAGATGTCTAACATCACTCCTGGTATTGGTGTTGAAGGTTCTGCACGTGCGTATGGTTCTATACAACAGGCGCGTAACGTAAACATGTTGCGTGGTATTGGTATTCGTATTCGTGGTGAAGACGGCAGTTTAAAACCTATGCCACAAATTATTGATGAAATTTGGTCTAAGTTAACCAGAGAAAAAATGGGTAGTGAACCCATCACTGTACAAGATGTGCAGATATCTTTACAGCCTGGTAACGCTCTTGCTTCTATGCTTGACCAGTACTTTGGCAATGACCCCCTACTTCGTAAGCAAGTAGAAGATGGTCTTATGCTTAAAGCTCGAAGCGGCGGTCAACGTTTTGCAGGTAGAGATTTAAAAAAGCTGGGAGAAAAGTATGGGGCAACTACAGCTGCCGTAAGCTCTGTCAGCGAAAGAACCGCTCAATCTATGACCACCTTACAGCAAATAGCACCCACTATGGCTTCAGCGTTTACATTTGCTAATAGAATTCTTGGTTACATGAACGGGTTCTTTAACCTTATTGATAGATTTGCTGGAGTGTTAAAAGGCCTTGGGTTCTTTAAAGGCGGGGCAGAAACTATGTCATCTGGCCTGGCTGGAGGCGCGGGAGCATTCGCAAATGCTGCATGGGCTGGTTACCTATTGAAACGTGAACACGGTGGTAGCGTAGAAAACAAAACTCCATACGTTGTAGGTGAACGTGGTCCAGAACTATTCGTACCGCATGTTGACGGTCGCGTAGTTCCTAATCACGAATTAAAGAACTACCCATTTAGAGCAGACGGCGGCGACGTTAAAGCTGGTGGCTATACCGCTAAATCATGGGCAACAGAGTTAGCAAAGAGACTAGGAGCAAAGAGACCTACTAGTGAGGCCATTGATGCTCTAATGACCTGGATGAGGTTTGAGGGTGGACACTGGGTAAACACCGCAGAGTTTAACCCATTAAACACCACGCTTAATAAATCAGGTGCTAAATCTATGAACCCTGTAGGTGTTAAAGCCTACACCTCTTGGGAGCAGGGATTTGATGCAACTATCGACACGCTTACTGGTAACAAAGCAAGAGAGCGTGGCTATACAGCAATTGTTGAAGCTATTAAAAAAGGTAACAAAGAAGCAATCCTAACTGCTGTAAACAACTCTTCTTGGAGAACTGGCGAAGCGGGCGGTGCAGGAAAGTATAAAGGAATGCTTGGCTCTAGCGGCGGAAACTACGGCGAAGGCGCTGGTAAAGGCGGACCTAGTGGAGACAAGGAAGAACCAAGCTCCTCTCGCTTCTCAATGAGTAACTTTTTAAAGTCTGGAGACAGTACAAATAAAAATCTTTTAGCAGGTTTTGTAAAAGACTTTATCGGAGCTGGCCCTGTGTCAACTCCAAATGCAACTACCTATAACTATGGCGGAGTTACTGTAAACCTAAGCGGTGTAGGTAACCCAGAAGCCAACGTAGCGGCTCTTAAAGCAGCTCTATCTAGCCAAGAAACAATAGCGAAAGCAGCAGGTAACTAATGTCAAACTCTAGAACATCCTCACAGATGAACAAAAAAACTGCAAGCGTTATTACTCCTGTTGTTGCTGTACCAGGTGGTAGAGGGTATGTTAGATGGCAGTCTTCTGAGGCTATTGCTCAACAGACGGCGGCAGCACCTGGTTTTACTGTTGGAGCTGCGGTTAGCCGAGGCGCACGTCCTCCAGCGTCTGCTGTGTATTCTAAAGTAGAAGTAGAAGCTATTAACAAGACCTACGGAAAAACACCTGGAACAACAAATAAAAAAAGAAAAAAGAAGAAGGGGAAGCCTGAACCAAAGCTTCCTGGAAACACCCCTCCTGAGGGCTATAAATTTAACCTACCTCCACACGCATGGAGCCTGCCTGTAAGACCTGCAGAGGTTCTGCGTAATGGTATGGAAAGTGACGGGATATTTGTTAATAACAATCCTTTGGGCAATAGTATCCATAGAGAGCGTCGCGGCGTTATCTGGCACTGGGATAGCGGTGGGCTTGTCTCCACAGTTGATGATGAGTCATTGGAAGTTACAACCTCTAAAGCAGAGCAAGATAAAAAAGACTCTGAAAAGAAGAGTAAGGTAGGCGATAGGACCGCAGATAACCAGTATGACTATGGGTTCCAGTTTCTTTGGAATCCAGAAACCATTCAACAAAACATTGAAAGAAATATGGACGTAACACCATCTTCTGCCGATAGATTTAGAAGTGTTGCTGGTGCCTTCCCTGGACAAGAATCCTACAGCTTTACTATCACTCTAGACAGAGTAAACGATTTTGCCTGCATCAAAGAGTGGGGGAATGACCCAACCAAACTACAGTACTTTATAGACAACTACTATAAGCATGGCTATGGCGAAAACAGTGCAACAGGAAAACTACAAAAGCTTAAAGACTTGGCAACCTATGGGACTATGGCTGATTTAGAGTACCTGTTTAAAGCTTTAAACGGAACTGGAAGAGGCTCTGACCCTAAAGATAAAAACAAAACATGGACTACATTGTTAAAGAAACCAACGGCAAACATTGGATTCTTGTCACCGTCACTACTGGCTTTTAGACTTGGGCCAGATGCTACAAAGTCTTTATCATTTGTAGGTTGGATTACTAGTTTAAACATAAATCACCTTATGTTTACAGAAACTATGATTCCTATTAGAACAACCGTGTCCTTCTCTTGTTCTGCATTTGCAGGCTCTACTATCGCTTAGGATAACTATGACAATCTATATTGGCTCTAGATACGACGACTCTATCGTAGACTTTTTTTCTGTAACCCCTAATGGGCCTGAAAATCCAACAGTGTTTTATGATTTTCCAGACTTGGGTTTCTTAAGCTTTTTTACACATACGTATGTAAGCGGGGAACGTCTAGACCAAATAGCTCATAGGTACTATCGTCGTCCCTCCATGTGGTGGTACATACTAGATTACAATCCTGAAATCTCAGACCCATTAAATATAGCTCCTGGAACCTTGCTCAGGATACCTAATGTTTAAATCGATAAAGGTAACTTTTCCTGACGGCAACTCTGAAGAGCCTCAATTTATATATAAAGCTGTCTTGTACCAAAAAGTCTACGAACATGAAATGTTAGTAATTACTTACAGGGATTGGGACACCTCCTACAACACAATAAAAGCTGGTACTCCTGTGCTGGCCTCTATAGCTGGTGACCTTACGTCTAGAACATTTACTGGGTATGTTCATCACATTCAACCAAACATTACTCCTGGAAAAAACTATACAGATGTAGTAGTTATTGGTGGGTCATTTCCTATGAAACAGGCCTCTCAAAAAGTATACAGGGAGCACACAGCTGACCAAGTAGTTAAGGCTATTGCTATAAAACACGGGCTTAATTTTATAGGAGTACCTCATAAAAGAGTATTTGACCAGGTGTCGCAAGCGGGATACACAGGTTGGCAAATGGCTGTAAGACTTGCTAAACAGGTTGGGTACACACTAAGGGCGCAAAACACCGAAGTGTACTTTGAACCAGTACTCACAGATTATCAAAGGTACCGTACGCAGTGCCCAAAATTTGTTTTACGAGATGCTCAAAACCCTCAAGGGTCAACCCTTTACTCTTTTCAACCAGTAATTGGAGAGTCTATAGATTGGGATGGAAACCCAAAAGCAGCTGTTGCAGTAACAGGTGTTGATAGGTTTTCTAAAGTTCCTGTTAAACAAACAGTACAAAAAAGAAAAAACAGGACTAGAGACGTAAGCCAAGAAGAGTTTTTTGATAGGTTTGAGTCCTTAGCGGTTACTCCTAACCCAGAGATTGCTAAGTTTGAGTCCGAAGCTGCCGAAGCTAGAACAGCATTTCCGTATCGAGGAAGTGCGTCAGTTTTGGGAGACCCTTCTATTAGACCTAACATTCCTGTGTATCTTCAAGGAGTAGGCGAAACCTACTCTGGGTATTGGACAGTGTTAAGCGCAGAGCATATAATTGTAGAAACAGAAAGAGGCGTATACACCTACACAACTAACATCAATATTGGCTCAGACGCGGTTGGTGGAGCAACTAGATGGTCTGACGGCTCCCTCATCACTGCCCCACCCGACACCCCTGTAAGGTTTATATCTCCAGGACTTTCACAGAGTAAAAAATCCCCTAATAGCAAATTAATTAAAAGCAACCGCAAAACAAGTAACAGAAAACAAGGTAGCTTTGGTAAAATTGACAACCGAAAAAAAACGACAAGTAAAGTAAAAAACCCTTCTACTTGGCGTGCGGCTAGCCCTACCCCTAGAATACCTGCAGCCCCTAAAGTTAATAAGCCTAAGGCAGTTACTGACAGGATAAGAGCAAAGGTTAATCGATGATTGATGATAAAAGATTTTACGGAATTTACTCAGGCGTAGTTATTGATATAGAAGACCCTGATAAAGATAGCCGTATTAGATTACAAGTTCCCCAGGTGTTGGGTGAAGAGCCGACTGAATGGGCTAGAGGCTGCCTGCCAATTACATCTAATAGCAACCACCCTGACCATAAAAAACATTTGGCATCAGAGGTTGCAGCTTTGTTACAGGCCCATGCTACCCACGCAACGCATAGTGAGACAATTACCTCAGGCCCAGCAACGGTTAGTACGTTTGGCTCTCACACCCATTCCGTTACAATAAGCCTTGCACACGACGCTCATACCAATAACCACACGGGTAAGACACCAGACTCTACGTGGAACTTAGACCACGAACATGAAGAGGATGAGAACACAGATAACAAGTGGAATGATGACCAAGAGCAGACGATTGCCAGTACAGCCGAGCACACACCGCATAGACTAGTACCTAAGCTTGGCCAAAAGGTCTGGGTTATGTTTGAGGGTGGAGACCCTAATTTTCCAGTATGGATGGGAGTTGAACTATGAGCGAACGTCCTATATCCCTACCATTTAGTTTTAACTCTCTTGGGGAAGTTGCATACACTACAGACGAAAAGAAGATTATTCAAGACCAGGTAGTGTTGACTGTAATGACTAAATTTGGTGAAAGGGTTATGCGTCCAAACTTTGGCAGCGATGTGCAAAAAGCATTGTTTGAAAACATAGAGGAAAGCGCTGAAACTATTAAAAGTTCAGTAGCTACTTGCTTTGCTACTTGGCTTCCAAATTTGGAACTGATAGATGTAAACCCCACTATTGACACCGATAATGGGGTTATTGATATTCAAGTAGAATATAGAAAAGGTCTTGTTACATTAAGTCAATCACTACAATTAACAAGCGGATTATATAGCAGGTCTGGCGACCTAATCAGGAAGGCATAACTATGGCAAATAACTACATACCGCAGGTTGATTACACCTCTAGAGACTACGAGTCTTTAAGACAGGAACTAATTGACTTAATTCCATTTTTTGCCCCTAAGTGGACCAACCGTGACCCCGCAGACTTTGGCATGACTATAGTTGAGCTTTTTACCTATATTGGAGACCAGCTTAACTACTATATTGACCGTTCTGTTAACGAGTCTTTTATTACTACGGCAAGCCAAAGAGACAATGTATTAAAACTAGCTAGGCTATTAGGGTATCAACCTATTGATTCTACTGCTGCTTCTGTTTTACTTACCTTCTCTAATTCAACTGCACAGACCATTATTGTACCTAAGAGAACTCAGGTTGCTACTAGTCAAATCTCTAGCGGTCAACAAGTGCAGGTAATTTTTGAAACAGATGAGGCTGTTACAGTTCCCGCAAAAGCCGCTAACGTCAACGGTTCAATAACCGTAACTGCTACTCAAGGTGAGTCTAGAGGTTACGGAATTGATGAAGACAACGGAAAGATTGGTGACTCAGATGGGTCTCCCTACCAAACGTTTCAAATTCCAGAGAGCCCTGTTGTAAATAACAGCATTGAAATTTATGTATCTGGAGTTAAGTTTACCCAAGTTCCATACCTAATTGACTATCAAGGATACGACCCTGTGTTCTCTGTTGTAACTAACAGTGACGGTGAAACCTTCGTACAATTTGGGGATAACATCAGTGGACGTATCCCAAACAACGGTGCAGAAATTTTTGCATACTACAGAGTTGGTGGCGGCACTATTGGAAATGTATCTGCTGGAAGTATTAAGTTTATCTTAACAAACTTTGTTGCTGGCCTAGCAGTAGGAAACCCAACTGTAGGAGAAACCTCTGGAGCAGCATCTGGTGGGGCGGACCCCGAATCTACTGACTCAATTAGAGTAAATGCTCCTAAAAGCATTAGGTCTCTTAACAGAGCTGTATCGTTGGCTGACTACTCTGCTTTAGCTATCCAAGTTCCAGGAGTAGCAAAAGCTGTTTCTGACGCAGATGTGTTCAGTAGCGTGACACTGTTCATAGCCCCGTACGGCGACTCTGGCCTCCAAGTTGACGGTATAACTTCCTCTGTTGTATTTAACAACCTTGCGGAAGAAGTATTAGACTACTTTACAGACAAGATTCCACCTGGAGTATCACTAACTCTGCAACCACCTAGCTATGTAGATGTCAGAATAAAGTTAGACTGCGTAATTCTTTCACAGTATAAGCGCTCCCAAGTAGAGGCTAACATTGTCGCAGCTATAAACCAGCTGTTTGATTTTGATAATGTGTCATTTAATGACAGCATTTACCCATCCGACTTATACAAAGTGCTTGGAGAAGTTGAAGGTATTAGTAGAACAACGCTTAGTAGAATGTTAAGAAAAGACGAAGATAAAGTGTTTTCTATAAATAATAAAGCATTAACTAGCAACGTGGCAACCCTAACTACCTCGGCAACCCACAACTATAAAATAGGAGATACTGTACTAATCTCTGGAGTAGGCGCCCCTTTTAATGGCACATCAGTTATTACAGGCGTTACAAGTAACACATTTACTTACGCCCTTATTAACGACAACGTAACATCTGCAGCGGTTTCTCCTGTTGGAACCTCTAAACTAGTCATTGTTAAAGATATCCTATGTGCTAAAAGAGAACTACCTCAGTTAGAAACAACAAGAAATGCTGGCGTCATTACTGTTGTTGGTCTTGAACTAGGTGTGACTGGGGGCATTAGTTAATGGCACGGTATGGTCTTGATTACTACTCAGCTTCGACGTTCCCATTAAGTTACTACGGTAGTGATAACCCTCTTAATTATGACGCGTCGCCTGTAACAACACTGTCTTCAGGCTACGCTAAAATAACTATTAAGTGGGTTACCCCTATTGGTAACTGGGCTAAGATGAAAATTGTAAGAAGCCCATACGGTTTTCCAGTAAACTTTACTGACGGAGAGGTGGCGTTTGAAACAACAAGACGCAGCGACCCGCAGGTATATACAGATGTTTTACCTGATACTAAAAACACTAAAACCTACTACTACTCAATATTTGTATTAGACGTAACTCAACTTACTTGGGTATTAGCTGGAAGAGCAGAAGGACTGTCTGTAAAAAACTACGGCACTGGGGACCTTCTTTATAACTACATGCCGCTAATACATAAAATTACAACCCCTAACATAGCATCAGAGCCTAGTGATAACGAAGACTTATTTGCTTTCTTGTCTTTATTTGGTTTTGGGTTTGACAAAATAAGAGGCCTTATTGATTTAGTATCTGACCGTTACAACTTTGAAAAAGTTACGGGAGTTACCATTCCCCTTATCCTTAACCAAGTTGGTATAGCGTCGGAGCCTGAGATTGGGTATCAACAATCTCGTATTTTAGTAAGAGACTCTGTACAGCTAACTAAAGAAAAAGGCTCTGGTCAAGGTGTCAGAGAATATATTAAATCTTTTTCTGGGTGGGCTTGTCCAGCGCCAGTTACGGGAACTCCTAACCCAACACTTAATGGTCTGCAGGTAAGTCACAACTTAATGCTCAGCTATAACGATTCTTCTTTTGAAGAGAACGTTGGCAACTGGGTATCTGGGGATAGCACAGGGTCTTTAAGACAACTAGGAACTCTCACTGTTACTAAATACCAAACTAATAACAACAATCTACGTTTAATTGTAGGTGGGCATGGCTACAGGGTTGGTGACAAGATTACAATTAGTGGTTTTAAAACTCCTAGATATAATCAAACTACTCCTATAACAATTACTGGTGTGGACCCCCTTAGCTACATAGAAGTTATTGTTACAACGCCAGACGTTGCTTTAGGTAGTGCTATAAATGAGGACACTCAAGACTATCCAATAATTAAACCCTCTCCAGCTCCTTACGTGGAGCCCTCAGCACCTACGTTTTATCCAAACAAAGCAAAAGGAATACTGTCTGTAGCAAATGCTACTTCCAACCCACAGGTTGTTACATTAACGTGCGGTAGCGGTTCTCCAGTCCAGCTTGGTGTACCAGTGAACTCTGGTGACACGTATACGTTTAGTGTTTACAGCGCAGCATTAAGCACTGCTAGAAGCTTTACTGCTGGCATAAGTTGGTATGACCGTTTTGGTGTTTTTATGTCTACAAGCACGGGTTCCCCAGTTACAAACGCAACTGGCTCTTTATCAACAAGGGGAACTGTATCTGCGGCGGCACCCGCTGCTATTACTTTAAATCCTTTTTTTGGAACCGCTGGCTCTGGATATACAGACGGCGTGTATACAAACGTACCTTTAACTCGTGTAAGTGGAAAGGTGTTCTCTATAGCACCGCTAGCTAACATTGCTATTAGTGGTGGAGTAGTTCAGACATGTGTCATCACAAATGGAGGCAAAGGTTCAGACCCTACAACTGTTTATTCTTTTGATAAAGCCTCAATTAGTAGTCCTGGAGGTTCTGGGTTTTTAGTTACTGTGGCACGTGTTCAAGAGTGTTATTACGCAGCACCAACAATTACCATATCAAACGTAGCAAATGCGGCAAGTGGTGAACGACATTACTTTGACGCTGCTCAATTTGAAAAAGCTGAAGCAGTTACAGATTTTGATGAGGCACGACAGATTCATATAACTATGAAAGCTACAAGAATTAATGAAATTAAAAATCCTACGTTTAATAGCGCAAGTAGCTTTGCTCCTTGGGGATTTACTAACGGCACAGCAACAGCAACCTCTAACGAGACTGACCCTATAGCAGATGTTTTCTCTATTGAGGGATACCAACAGTCAGCTACAACTGCAACAGTCACCTTGTCTACAGTTCATACCTATAAAATTGGAGACATAGTTTTAGTATCTGGTTTGCCGTCTCCATACTCTGGAGTAAAAACCATAACTGGTGTACAAGACTTTACGTTTGACTACACAGTAAGTCCAAGTGCGTCTGTAATATTTACACAAGCATCTGGGTCTGTGGCAAAAACTGGTAACGCATGTATTATTAATAAAACCGCCACTGGTAATACAGAGGTTAGAGCAGCTGCAACATCTGTAAACTACTTAAACGTGCACTATCCATCTACTTACTACACATTTAGTGTGTACGTAAAACGTATAACTGGCACCACTGCACCAACAATACGTCCAGTAATTTATTGGTACGACAACACCAACACGGCTATCTCTAGCACGCTTGAACCACTGGTGACTATAAATAGCAGTACTTCGTGGCAAAGAATCTCCTCTTCAGCGGTTGCGCCTGCAAATGCGGCATACGCAAACGTGTCTTTTATATGGACCAATGGGGAGGCTAATGACCAGATAGCGGTTGATGATGCTTTGTTTGAAAACAGCCCATTTTCCTTACAGTATTTTGACGGTAACCAGGGCTTTGGCTCTACCGCTGAGCTGTTCTGGGAAGGGCAGGTTCCCAACAACTCTAGAAGCCACTACTACAAAAACTATGTAGCCGTGTCAGAGCGCTTAGCTGCAGGGGCCTTAGATGAATGGGTAACCTACGGGTCTACCTACGCCCTATACCTAGCACAGCCAAAGACGTAGTATGATGCTCCCATGCTGGAGCTAATACTCGTTGGTTGCTTTACTGGGTTCTTCCTGGCTACAGTGCGGAATCTAGTAGACTTTTTAAGTATTGTTATACCTACTACCGTAATTAATGCCGTACGTTCAAA
>Ga0129333_10006277_pt1 | contig 11250 bp, 12 predicted proteins | sample CPB6_08_DNA_FD_94474 | JGI IMG/M metagenome (GOLD analysis project Ga0129333, IMG submission 94474) | Freshwater to marine salinity gradient microbial communities from Chesapeake Bay, USA - CPBay_Sum_0.6_0.8_DNA | ecosystem: Environmental > Aquatic > Marine > Coastal | place: USA: Chesapeake...
ATTAGCTTGCTTAGAAACGTGTTTTGGTCTGTCATAGCATTTTCCGCTTCGATTAGTTGCAAGTCCAACTCGCTGTCATCTTCGTCAATCTCTCGCTCGTCAACCATTATCCACCCTTCCCCTAACTGCTCTTCATCAACTCGCGCCAAAATCTCGTCCAATGCTTTTTTTTGTTCGCTTAGTTCGACCCCCGTTTCTTGTTGTTTTTCCTCGCTTGACATTGTATTCTCAAGGTCTGTAAATTCGAGTGGTTGCAACGTTTTAAAGAATAACTGCGCCGTGTTTCCGTTAAATAATAATATCTGTTGCAAAGCGTCAATTAACAAATTTTGAAGCGGACGGATGACCATATTATCAAACAACACAAAGGCGTTCTTTAACTCATCCGCATTGCTCCCGAATCCATTTGCCGACCCTAACCCCAACAATAAACCACTTGTAACTGAATGAACTACCATGATTTTCTTTTCACATTCTGTCGAAAGGTAGGTATAGTGCTCGGGTGCGTCGTTCAATGGAATATCGTCAACCGTTGTCGCTGTATCTTTATTGTTGTTAAACGCGACAATAACACGTTGACCTTTCGAGCCTGTTAGCTTTTTTTTAACGTCTTGTTGAATTCTGTTTTGTGTTTCAATGTCTGGATTTCCATTATTGAAATTTATCACCTTCGTTCCTGAAAAGCCATTTTGAACCTCATTAATAAGGTAGTCACTAATTTCTTCCTCAAGCAATGCGTATGCTATTCCAGCCACATAATCAGGAGTTGCAAAATACTTCATTCCAACGGCGTAAGGCTTAACATACAGAATTTCTACCTTATCCTTTGACGTTCCAAAAGCAGAAAATCTTTTCGGTGGAAATTTCTTAATATCCTCCCAATTATCGGAATAATAATACCCGTTAATTTTTCCGTATTCGTCGCATTTCTCCATCGCCACAAGGTTCACATCCATGTGAAATGCTTTAAGAATTCGCGTGTGTTTATCGTCGTAGTGAACTTGGATAGCGCATTGACCTAATGTTTTAAAGTCGAAACATAATTTCCTCAAACAGTCGGGGTTAAACATCGCCAATGCTTGTGCATATTCACTCGGTTTTTTTGAAGCGTTAATAACTCCTAATCCTTTACCATACATTAACCGAGTTATATTGTTAATGATAGCCATGTTTGTAGCCGACTTACGGTAACGGTCAATCAAAAACTGAAAGTAACTGTTATTTTCGCCAAAAGTTACCCAACCTTTGTTTTTTGTTTCGACAATTAGAGGCTGTTGATGTTGTTCTAAATTAATGACTTCTATCATGCGAAAATGAATTGATTGTTAGATGAATGTTCGTCTGTCTGCAAGCCGTCCTTATAACACCATACACGCTCATAACCTAACATTACGGTCAAGTTCCACAACTGAACTACATAGAATCTACCAGCGACAAGCGTAAACGTGGCTTCAATTCCAATGTAGTAACCATAGTCGTTAATCGTTGGCGTGTTAATAGTTGTTTCAACGCCAGTTTCCTCATCAATTAGTACGATGTGTGTAATGGTTGACGAACGTGGCGCACATTTGATTTCTTGAGGATTAGAACTTACTTGTAAAACATTCATAACCTATAAACTATTTGATTAAATTTTGTTGCATAAAAAAAGGGACACCGAAGCATCCCTCTTCTTATTTTATGGCAACAAACTAAGAAGTTGTTAATGTTGGATTACCTAAGTCGGTTAATAACCCTGCTTCGGTGTTGCAGTTGATGAAATTCGCAGGTAGGTTTTCCATTCCCGAAAAGGTCAAGGTGTAACCGTTCATGTCTCCCATTTCCGCACCCGTTGCAATTGTACCAGCCGTCAAGTCCATACCTCGCTGTAAACCAGCGATTCTAAACGTGTTGTCACGACCTCGAATGATTATTTGCGGACGACCATAAGCAAGTAATTTCACCAACTTTTGTGTGTTAGCGTCTTGTTTCTTTAAATTAATTACTAATTCTTGTGAAAAAAACGTAGTCCCGTTATTTCTGTCGGAGGTGATAGTTTCCGTATAACTATTTGCACCCTTCAAGCCGAATTTGTAAAGCGTGGTAACATTATTGATTGAATCAATCAAATCTGTGTTTGTCCCGTTATACGTAACGTCAACATCAGGATTGAAATCACCAAAGTTAATCAAGTAGACGGCATCAATACCGCCTACTGTATCTTTACAAACTTCTGCTCTACCGTTGGCAATATCGCAACTCATGACTAGTTAGCGTTATTGGTGATACCATACGTCACGATGTCCTCAGCAACTCCGTACTGAACACCAGCCGTCATTCGCATAACAACACGAACGTTTTGTGAACCGTCGATTTCTGCCATATCAAGAACTTTCGCCTCGTTCATGTCGCTCAACAATCCTGTACCAAACCAAAGGTTATCCTTAACCGTTGCGATTGCAGTGTTTGATGCAAGGTTTGGAACATGAACTAATTTAACACCCTCGAAAGGCACGATTTCAGCACCGTTGTACCACATTGACCCTTTATTGTCAATACCAGCCGCTCCGAAATTGGTAGCGAAACCACCCAAAGCGCGAACGTATAAACGGAAAATGTTTGTTGATACGTAGATGTGGTAATCGTCTTGAGTTGACACTGCTACTGGAGTCGCATCTAAGATTTTACCCAATTCCGAAATTACGTTTGAAGTTGTCAAACCACCACCTACGACTGCTAATTCTTGACCCGATGGAAGGTTAGCATCCGTTGCAATTAAGGTAGAAAACCCGTTGAATTGTCCAGACGTGCTACCGTTACCAACCCAAATAGAACGGTCAATTTCTTGCGCCGTTTTTTCAGCCATGTGCGCCAACAAAAAGTCCGCAAAGTTTTTCGGCAAATTGTCGTATGCAGAATAACCCATTTGAACCGCTTCCCAATCGTTGCGGAATGTTGACTTACATAACTGACGGTTTAATTGCAATTCTTTAGGTTGCAAAACTCGCTCAGTCAAAGTGATAGTTCCGTTTGGATTGAAGTCGCATGACCCGTCACTCAACAATGTGTCCGTTGCTAATCTCTTAACAACTTCTTTGAATTTGATGTTTTGCTTAACGGTAATCAAATCGTTAGCCAAAGTGCGTGCTGGCAATATCGCCGCCGCGATGTACTTACCTGCAAATTCGCCAGCGTAAGTAGTTGTAATTGATGTTGTTGTGCTCATTTTAAAAATATTAAACTGCTGTTAGTGTAATTGAACCAGCGGAAACGCCTGACCCCTTAACGTACCAATTTGCGCCGTCCGATACCAACTCCACGAAGTCGCCAACCGCTTCAGCTGATGCCACGAATGAAATTGTGTTTTCGTTAACTCCAGCCACGTGCGCGCCGTTAACTAATACCGAACCCTCGATAACGTTTGACGCCGCCTTAACCGTCCAATCTGTTGTCGCGAAAAGCTGACCAACAATGAACTTGAAACGGAATCCGTTTGATGTTGCAACCGCTGGGAGTGTGATTTGCGCTCCTGCCGCGGCCTTTAATAAAAATACTTTTCCGCTATCCTCAGCCGTCAAAGTAGTTGCACCTGTAAGAACTTCAGTTACTGCTAACTGACGCTCTACATCATTGGTGACTTGTACATAAGTAGTGCTCATAGTGTTTATGAATTAATGAATTTTAATACTAAATCGCGAGTTGTTCGAGGTGCTTTTTGCTCGCTTTCAACTGCGTTTTCGGGGTTGTGAACGATTGGCTTTGGCTCTTGCATTTGTGCCAATTCCGCTTTTAAGCGTTCAATCTCTTTGTCTTTGCTTTCAATCTCTGCGAAAAACGTTTCTTTTACCATTGATTCAACGGTCTTTTTGATTTTAGCCATGTCGTTTTCAGGCTTATTTTCTGCTTCAACTTCGATTTCAGGTTCTTGCTCAGGCTCTTCCATTTCTTTGATTTCAGAAATTACACCCTCTTCAGCAACTACAATCGTCATTCCGTTTTCCATGACATATTCGCCAATCGGCAACGCAATTCGTTGGTCGTCCTCTGTTACAACAACAATAGATTCACCTGCTTCAAAGCTATCCGCTTCGACAATGGTAACGCCGTCTTGTAATTTCGCTTGTTCGAGCTTCACCTCGATATTAAGCGCGACGCATATTTTCTTAACTACTTCTTTAAAGTTCATTGTGTACTTTTTTTTGTTAAACTAATTGTTTTTTTGTCTGTTGCACTTTAGCGAATTATAATCGTTTGATTGGTCGTTGGATTAATGACTACCTGACTGCCACCGTTTACCGTTGAACCGATACCTTGCTGTGACAATTCACCCTCGCAACATTCTTTTCGGTACTTCCCGTCCTTGCATAAGCATCCACGTTTACCGCCTTTTGGTGATGTTGTTTTTGTTGGCATATTATTTTTTTTTTATAACGTTTTTAATTTAAACTTTAGATAAGTTACTAATAAGATTTTCAATAGCTTGTATATTTTCCTTAACTTGTGTAATTCCCGTTTCTACTTCTTTTTGAGGTGTTGTTATTCCTAAATCTTTAACTTGTTTTATGAAATTTTGAAGTTTAGTAAGTAATTGTTTATTCAATTGTAAAGATGTTTGAGCTGGTTTAATTGCTAATTTTGCCATATCAATTGCCTTAATTGCTCCAGAGCTTGCCGTTAATAATTCCTTTTCAATATCTTGTAAAACACCCAACTCAACGTGCATCCCTAATTCAACCTGTTTTTTCTCAATTCGGTTGATGATTTCTAAACTTTTCATTTTCTATCTTTTTTAATTTGTTCCAATTTTCTCTGTGCCCACTCAATACCAGCATCACCACCCCAAGCAAGCCACATTAAACGTCCACAACCGTCACCTAATTCCTTTTGTGAATTCTCGCGGTGGCGTTCAAAACTTGCCATTCGTGAAATTGTATCTTCGCTTATTGGCTCACGGTTCGCTAATTGATTTGCGCGTGCTTTTCCAACTGCTGTTCCACAATCACCCCACCCGTTTTCTTCAGCGTACCTAAGTGCTATTTTTGCGTTTTCGCTCGCTTGTTCCGGATAGTCTGTATAACTCTCTAATTTGAATTCGCGACGCAACAATTCAGCTACTTTCTCGCGTGCTGACATTTCGTACTTTTCAGCGAAATAACCCTCAATCGAAAACCCTTTAACTTCGCCGTTTTTAACCTTGTCCCAAATGTTATCATCCATTACTTTCATGGTGATCATCCACGTCCCTTTAGGTAAGTCAAAGCCGTAAATGTTAGATTTGTCTTTTTCATCATCCTCTATAATCCACGATTCCACAATAGCCATTCCCGACAACTTAACAGCGTGTTCTAAGGTCGCATTTTGGTGTTGGTTACGCATGAATACCAATTCACTCGCACGTCTTACCGTTTCGTCCGTGAAGTAGATTTCAAATTCCTTATCTTTATCTCGGCGGTAAATCTTTTTGTTCGGTATTAAAGCCGCGCCCATTACGATTCGCTTTTCGTCCAATGCTTTAAGCTCAATCTGCTGTTTGGACAACGCTATAAAATTCTCTTCAATCGCTGGTTTTTCAACCAATGAAACCGCAAAAACTCCGTCCGTTTGTTCGTCTTTTATTATAAGTTCGTAAACTTCCATAACTTCTAAACTATAAACTCGATGTCTGTTGCACTTTCAAATCGAACATTTGAGCCGTTGTGATGTCGTTGGAAACTACATAGGCTTTGATTGGTGTTTGACCTAATTGAGCTAACTGATTAATTCCAGTATCGCCGACTACATTAAGATTAGGTGCAACAATACCACCACCGCTTGATGCTGACATTGAACCTCCGCCACCACCTGAAGCACCGCTACCGCTCCCAAATTGAGTGTTTGCAATTTTAACCACATTTGCAAGTCCCATAGTTCCGACGATAGCCGCTTCAGCTATTTGTTGACCAGTCGCTAATTTGATTGGATTTCCTCCAGCGGTTAATGCTCCAGTCACAGCTAAATATGTATTCGTTAAAGCAGCTGCTAAATTAAATGCTTTTGATATTTTAAATTGTTTACGTGCGTCTTTTTCATTCTTTGTAGTAAACGCTCCAATAATATCCCCTATTGCAGTAAAGGCTTGACCTGCTAATTGAAGTCTTTTTTGTCTAAGTTCATTTTCCGCTGCTATTTGTTTTTCCTTGCTCTTTTTATCAATTTCCTCTAATTCTCTTGCCTTAGCTTCTGCAATAATTTTTTCTTGTTCCGCGTTTCCTTTGGCAGCTTCCTCAAGTGCAAAATATTTTTGTCTGACTAATTCTTTCTCATACTCAGTTTCGGTCATTTTCTTTTGTAAACCAGCCTGAAAATTCGCTTCTTGTAACGCTTCAATTTGAGCTTGGAATTCTTGTTCCGCTTCAACCTTTAAACGATTGGCTTCTAATTTTGCCTTAGCCATTATTTCTGCTTCAATCAATGCGTATTTTTGATTAATGGCTATAACTTCTTCTTGATGCTTTTTAATTAATTCTTTGTCGCTTTGATTAGCTGCATCTGCTCGAGCATAAAGTTCTTCATATTTATTATCTAACGCTTGTAATTCTTTCTCTTTTGCGTCCGTTATTTGAGATTGCCTTTCTTGCTCTATTGCGTCATAATAGGCACGTAGTTTTTCGTTATATTCTTTTTCGGCTGCTAATTTTGCGTCTGCTTCATCTTGTTTTGCTTTTTTAGCGGCGTCAACTGCTTGTTTGTTTATTTCTTTTATTTGTAATTGATACCCTGCTTGTTGGTTTTTTAATTCAGTCAATTTTTCCTCCGCTGCTTTTATTGCCTCATCACCCTCATTTGCAGTCTCTTTAGGGTCAAAAATTAAATTAGCCGCTGAATTTTTTATAGAATCAAACCATTTTCCAAGATTACTATCAACACCTACAGCACTCGCTACTTTATCAACCGTTTTTAAAAGTAAATTTAATGGAATTGATAAAAAATCTAAAATGCCTACTAATATATCTTTGTTTCTTTTAGCGGCTTCAACTTGTGCTTTCTTTGTAGCCTTTTGATTTTCAAGATTTGTTTGAGCAATTTTAATAGCTGCATCAAGTTCTAAGACTTTATACTGTAAAATTTCTTTTTCGCTTTTACCTTGTAACTTTAAAATGTTGTCTTGTTTGTCTAATGCACTTACTTTTTCTTCACTTGCTTTTAGATTTGCTTCCGTCTTTGCGTTCAATTTAGATTGTTCATCTGAAACACCGCTAACCGCTGCTTTTATGTCATCCCAATAAGCTACAACTGTACCTAATGCAACAACTAAAACACCTATTCCTGTTGCTAATATAGCACCTCTAATTCCTTTGAACGCATTTACGGCTACCGTTCCTAATTGTTTAAAGGCACGTCCTGCATCCTCCAATCCTTGCAACCCTTGTGATAGTGCCATCGCCGCTTGTAACCTGACCATCGTTTCTTGCAAGGCTTCGCTTTCGACACCTACTAAGGCTACCGCACCCTCAACGGCACTAAAACCACTCGCAACTGAACTGATTGCCTTACCCGTTGCGTTGAAAACACCCTCGCCTTTAAACGCCGCAATAGCATCGTTTGTGTCTTCAATTTGGTCTTTCAGTTCCGCCGCACGTTTTGCCGCTTCCGCTGCTTCTTGTGAAGTTTCACCATACGCTTGGACTAACTTTTGAACCTCTTGAACCGCTTCACGATACTGCGCTTTGAGTGACTTTGTGTTGTCCTGAATTTCTATCTCAATAACCTTTTTTTCTGCCATGATATTTTCTTTTTTCTTGTTTCACAATTTGGCTGACCGACGTGGTTAACTCGTTGACACCTTTCGCAATGTCAATCGCTTTGGAACAGCCGTACCAATCAGACTGCTTCAATAGTTGTATAATTAGTTGTAAGTTCATTCGTAGCAAGGTGTGGTGGTTAGGTTTTCGACTTCAATTTCGCTTTCGCCTGTAAACGGATAAAATATCCATTCATCAGACAAAGGACACTCTGTATCGTTCTCATTATAATTAATTGATATTCCAAAAGGTGTAGATAACTGTATATACCAAGCAGTTATATCGTTTTCATCTGTTGCCCAAATGATATTAATACCTTCAACACTCTCATACTCATTCTTTCCATTTTCAACTCCTATTTTCGGCACATCAAAACTATACTCCACCCCCTCATAAGTAAACGTTACACGGATACACTCACACTCAAACTCAAACGTCACCAACTCTCGCAACAAGTTCATTTTAACCTCTCCGTTGTTCAATGTAGTGCTAATGTCGTTAATCAAATAACGGCGGTCGTGAATGATTAACTTGTCATTCATGCGTAACTTAGTCATTAAACCCGTAGGAAAAAATGCCGTAAATGAAAACATCCGTTGTTGAATGTCGTACAAATTGCTCAAATGTTGTGCGTAGTAAGTGTTGTATAGGCTATCGGGCTCGGTCTGTTGGGTTACGATATTGAACTCATTTCCAAAGCATAAACTAAATCCCGTTGTGTTGACCGAATTAAACAATGCGTAACTGCTGACCGTCTGTTCGGTCGTGCCGTCGAAAAACTTAAATGAAGTACACGCTTGGTCGCCACTCAAGTACATTAACATAGGCTCAGGAACATAAGGCGATTGATTTTCGTCCAAGCAAAAAGCCACAAAAATATCCGTGTTGTCAATCTCTGTAAATTGATTGTTTTCAAACGGCACCTCAATTTTAAACTCTGAACCATCGTAAGGGAATGCACTCGAAAGGTCGCCGTATTCCCTATTAAACAACTGCCTGAAATTACGATTAGGAAACGATTTGCTCTCCTTATAATTGAATGAAATCTGTTTGTATAACGGAACTCTTTGAACGTTATGTGAGTTCACAACATAGGGCGTAATATCGTAAGTCTGACCTAATGCGTACCAATCTTGTAACGGTTCAATAGTAAATGTGTCCGCTTCTTCACCAACGACAACCAAATTGAAAACCTTTAAAATGCCAGCTACGAAATCGGCAACTTTCATCGACGGTGCTAAAATTGACAAGTCAATAATTGACAACAAGTTTATAGTGTTTCCAACTCCTGTATAAACAGTCGTGTCGGGTGCTTCATACAGCACATCAACATCAAAACTCACTGTTTTATTTGCCCTAAAACGATAAGTTACAACTGAATTTAATCCCGGGACATTTCCCTCAATCGTAACAACTGTTGGGTTACTTCCATTGTATTCAAATGTTCCGCTTAGTTGACCATTAATGTAGGCTTCAACATAAATAGTTGCAGTAGGGTCTGAAACACTCGAAAAGTTAACAGTAGTCTGATGAAAGGTAGTACCAGCAATCGGAATATATTGATAGTTTAACGTGTTTTCTATTGTATCAAAAAATGTGTTTGACGGCGTTGTGCTGTTGTAATCAATGTTTTCATATTGGGTAAGGAAAACCAAATCTTGACCGTTCTGAAATCTACAATACAAATCTAACCATTTTGAGGTTTGAAAAAATGAACTAACAAACGACAAGTTATACTTAGTTTCAATGAAGTTAAATATTGCTTGTACTCGAATAGCAGGAAATAGTTCTTCATAGACCATTCTGCCAGCCGTCACCGTTATGTCATTAACCCCACCTCCTGAAGACTGCCATAATCTGTTAGGTGACACCAATGGAAATCTAACATCGTAGCTTGTTGTGCCGTCAATCAATCGGTTGTAAACCTCTGTTCCTGAGTAGGTGAAACCGATTGTTGAGTAGTCTAAATCTTTTAACTCATCCTCCCCGAAGCGGTCTTTGAGTGATGTTAGCGAACCGTAAAAAGTCAACGAATAACTAACTACTCTACCTCCACGAATTACGGCTTCATTGAGCTGAATTTTACCATAGCGAAAAGGTATTAATTGCACTTCGATAAATGCGTCACGTCTTAACCTACTATCAATATTTGGCAACACATCGGTCTGATACCAATGTTCGAATATACGGTTATTGTTAGGTGTCGCAGGAACATTAAATGTTTGCGAGTAGTCGCTGAAAACCTTGCTAATATCTTGAATGTTTGCAACCGACGAATTAACCGTTATTAGTTCGTCTTGGAACAATTCCACCCTTTCACCATCAATATACAGTTGCGCTTTCATCGTAGGAAAATTCAAATTCTAATGTGTAATTTAAGTCTTTTTTGTTGACTATCTTAATGAAGTCAATATCATTGCTTAATACTTTAGCAGGCAATCCGTTGACCATAATCCGTTCTGACATTAATATCTGCTCAACAATGATTTTAAAACTCTCGTCAACGCTACCAGAATTAACCGTAATTTTTTTACGTCCATTTCGGTTCATTACCCTTGTTTGACCATCCGTTACCGTCCATTGATTTACTGTTGACATTTTAGTTAAGAAGTTGTAATCGTCGCTAGTGAAGTTCATCTTATCCATTGACGCTTTGAAGAAATGAACCCTTTGCCAACCACCGTATTTGTTGACAAAATCAATAGGAACTGGCGTATATCTGCATTCTCTCAAAGGCTTAAATGTAGCCGTGTATAGCAAGACATTCGAAGGACTGTAAATCCTCATAACATTACCCGTGTCGTAAAAATTAGCACTTGTAGGTGATACTTGTTGAAATACTACGGGTAAGTCAATTGCACGTTGGTTGACGGTGTCAATCGTAATAGTTGCTACTTGTGGCGTAGGTGCTATTTCGGTGTAAGTCACATAAGCACCGGCACCCAATAAAACGGTGATATAACCAGGGGAAATTAAACCCGTGGGGACACTTGACGCACCTGTATAAGGGTAGTAAAACGTACTACCACTTGGCGAACTAATCAAAGGAAAACCGATGTTGTTAAGTAGCGAACCCCACGGAATTGTGGGAGCAAAGCCAATGTCAGTGAAACTCCTGTAACCATCCCACGCCCTTAATGTCGTTTGGTTCAATAGTGTAAATGTGCCGTTAACGTCCTTGTAACGGTCAATACGAACAAACGCTGAATGCGTCGATGGTGATGTTGTTCCGTCGCCGTTGTAAACGTTTTGATAAGTGTTCTTAATGAACTCCCTAACAAACGGCGCAATGTCGTAACGTGTTTTGTTGTTGGTTGCCGACGGGTTATTTTTCTTCAAAACATAAGTAGGTGTTGAGGGTAGTGTAGAACTGTTAGCGATAAACAATTCAACTTTTGACCCTGTTTGACCTGCTTCTGCTATTTCAACTAGATAGGGCGTTCGTGCGTACATTTTTCAAATTTTCTTTAATGGTTAATTCTAATAAAAA
>Ga0129333_10006278_pt1 | contig 11249 bp, 12 predicted proteins | sample CPB6_08_DNA_FD_94474 | JGI IMG/M metagenome (GOLD analysis project Ga0129333, IMG submission 94474) | Freshwater to marine salinity gradient microbial communities from Chesapeake Bay, USA - CPBay_Sum_0.6_0.8_DNA | ecosystem: Environmental > Aquatic > Marine > Coastal | place: USA: Chesapeake...
CATCATGAAAAGCGAGGCGCTCGATTTCATTCAAGTCGACTACTCGCTGGGTAATCGAGGCGCAGGCGATGAAATACTACCGCTGGCGGCCGAGCGCGGCATGGCGGTTCTGATCAACTTGCCCTTCGGGGGACGCCGCGACGGCAATCTGTTCTCGCGCGTTCGCGGTCAGGAATTGCCCGGTTGGGCTGCCGAAATCGGCGCGACGAGTTGGGGACAAGTATTCCTCAAATACGTGATTTCTCACCCTGCCGTGACCTGTGCGATTCCGGGTATGACTCGCCTTGGTAATCTCGAAGACAATCTCGCCGCCGCGCGAGGTGGGTTGCCCGATGCCGCGATGCGACGGCGCATGGAGAGTTGGTGGGATTCACTGCCGGCCTAAACCCTATGGGATCGACAGCCGTTATTTTCGATTGCGACCCTGGAGTCGACGACGGCGTTGCATTGCTGTTGGCTTTTGCTGCCCGTGACACACTCAATCTGCTTGGCATCACAACCGTTGCTGGCAATGTCTCGGCCAAACTCACCGCGCGCAATGCTTGTATCCTGCGCGAGATCGCAAGCCGCGAGGATGTTCCCGTTTTTGCGGGCTGCGAGCGCCCGCTAGTAAGACCTCCTATTGAAGCCGGGCACTTTCACGGCGAGTCAGGCTTGGGCGATCTGCCCTTATTCGAGCCCCAGCGGCCGGCAGAATCGGAACACGCGGTCGACTGGCTGATACGTACCTTATCGACCGCTCCCGCTCGTAGTATTTCTTTGGTTGTGACCGGGCCGCTGACGAATATCGCAACGGCCTTGCTTCGCGAACCGACGATCGTGCGTGCGCTTCGTGAGATTGCCATCATGGGAGGCGCACGCCGCGAAGGTGGCAACATCACCGCCTCTGCTGAATACAACATCTATGCCGACCCGCATGCCGCACAAGCGGTGTTCTCTGCGGATGTCGAAATCGTGACTTTCGGTCTCGATGTCACTCATCAGGTGCGAGCAACGCCAGAGCGTATCGACGCCATAGCAGGTTTAGCTACCCGCTCCGCAAGCGCGGCGGCAAATCTACTGACGTTTGCGACGTACCTCCCGGCTAATAGTCCTGCAGCGCAAGGCTCGCCGCTACATGACCCCTGCCCCATCGCTTGGTTGATCGAACCTCGGCTTTTCGAGTTTCGACGCTGCCATATTGAAGTCGAGACAGAATCAAGCCTTACCGCCGGTCACACGGCAGTCGAATTCAGATCAGACATCGCACCCCGGCAGAACGTGCAATGGGGCGTTCGAGCAGATGCGGAAGGAATCTTTGATCTATTGCGTCGCGAACTCAGTCAATCCGGCAAGGCATAAGCGACCAGATAATCACCAAGCGCCGTACCGACCTGCGCATTGCCGCCGGCTGCGATCACCACAAACTGCTTACCGCCCGACTGATAGGTCATCGGCACCGCCATACCTGGCACGGGCAAACTCGCCGACCACAACTCACGACCGGTCGCCGTGTCGATGGCGCGTAATTTTGCATCCATAGTCGCGGCGATGAAGGTCAGCCCACTCGCGGTCGTGATAGGTCCGCCAACATTGGGTGATCCCCATTGCGCTCCTTTTGGAATCGTGACGCCCGCTCGCTTGATCTGACCGAGTGGGATTTTCCAGCGAACTTGTCCACTCCCAAGATCGATGGCTGCAAGGGTTCCCCAAGGCGGCGGCGTGCAGGGAATGCCAAGGGGTGATTGAAACAGCTCACCTTCGACTCGATACGGCGTGCCTATAAGTGGTCTCGTTAAATAATCTTTGGGCGCTTGCTGGTCTTCTTGGGTCACGTCTTGCTTCGGCACCACTTTGATGACCGTCGCCAAATTCTCCGCTTTGATGATGAGCAGATTGCTCGACGGGTCATACGCAGCACCTCCCCAATTACCGCCACCTAAAGCAGACGGAAACAAAATCGAGCCTTGGACGGAGGGCGGCGTGTACATGCCGTCGTAGCGCAAGCGATCGAACTGACGTCGACAGGCCAGTCGATCGATCGGCGTCAGTCCGAAGAGACTCTCACGTGTCAGAGTTTGTCGGGCGAAAGGTGCCATATCGCTGGGAACGGGTTGAGTGCTGGCGGCGCGCTCGCCGGGCACGTCACTCGCCGGCACCTCGCGCTCGATGATGGGCCAAAGCGGCTCGCCACTGAGCCGATTGAAGCCGTAGAGCCAGCCCATCTTGGTTTGTAGCAAGGCTGCGGGGATGGTTTTGCCATCACGATGAATATCAACCAACAGTGGATGCCCAATGAGATCGTAATCAAAGATATCGTGGTGTACGACTTGCCGTGACCACACGACTTTACCGCTGTTCGCTTCGAGCGCGACGATGGAGTTTGCCAGCGGCAGATCAAAACTACGACCGCCGCCGTAATAATCGGTAGAGGGGCTCGTCGTCGGCAAGAAGACCAGCTGATTCACCGTATCGACGCTGATCGTCGACCATACATTAGCAGCACCACTGCGCGCACGATACTCAGGCGGGATTGGGTTGAACTCCCATCGCAGTACGCCGGTACGCACATCGAAGGCACGCACGATCCCATCTTTGGCGTTCGCGATCCCGTCGTTGACCATCATCGCCGAGATGACAAGAACGCCGATCACGGCGGGCGGCGACGTTGATGCGGCGAGAATACCCTCGCCATGATTCTCATAATCTTCGTGTGAGACCCAACCAGTATGTCCCTGGGCTTTGCCAAAATCCGCACAGCGCTTGCCCGTATCGGCATCGAGTGCGTACATCCGCCCTGAATCGCCGTTACGAAAGATGCGTCGCTTACAAACTTCGGTCTCGTTATGGCTCGTCCCGCTCCAGTAAGCCACGCCACGACAACGCATCTGTCGATCGGGCGCCGGGCTGATTCCCTCGCGATAAGGATCGAACACCCAACGCTCGCGGCCCGTACGCGGATCGATCGCAAATACCCGATTGAGCGGTGTGCAGAAATACAACGTGTCATTCACATGCAAAGGCGTTGTCTGCAAAATCGTGCCTTTGGGCGCTGGCGCATTAATGAAATCGCCCGACCGATGCGTCCACACTCGTTTGAGGCGTGTTACGTTTTTCTTGTCGATTTGAGTCAGCGGCGAATGCTGACTACCGCCAGGGTCGCGCCCAAAACTTGGCCAATCCCCCTCTTGTACGACACCAGATGCACGCCCAGCACCACTCGCAACGAAAGTCGTCATGCCGAACAACAATACACAGAGAAAATGGGCTAACGCTCGCCCGCGCATCAACGGAAACATCGAATCACGCACTCGCTGGCCCATAGCGCTCACTCAATGAGCCGCGGTAAGCCCAATTTCGTGGCGTCACGATTTCGCCGCTCGTACTGTCAATCGTGCGACAGGCTGCCACTATCCCGCCATCATCGTCTAAGGTGACATGTCCGTAGTCGAGCCAATCGCAGAGCGTCGTGATGCCAGCTCGCTGATCGACCACTGCAAAGTCTTTGGCCATGCCATTGACCTCGTCGACATACTCGAGACCTGCTTCGATGAGTGCCATCACGAACTGTTGGCATTGCTCGGAGTCGGTAAACCCCACGCGAGCAATCTCGCCATCGTCACAGAGTGTCGGTTGCGGCAACTGTGCGAGCAAGGCTTCCCAGCCCCCTTGAAATCGCCCATCGATCGCACCGCGGCGAATCACGACCGAAAGACCTTCGATGAGTACAGCCATGGAGTGAGTCTAGCGCCAAAACCACCAACGACGAACGCGACGATCTGCATCTGCATCACCTCGAACTTCGGCGGCTGCCGCGCGCACGAGACGCGCGTCGACTTCATGACGATCGCCAACGTAGGCGGCGAGCATCGCGCGATCGGCGATGATATTGATGAGTCGCGGATATCCCTCAGATACTCGATGCAAGACGCGTAACGCCCGCGGCGTGAAAATCTCGGAGCGTGCGCCGGCGACGCGAAGCCGATGACGGACATAGGCGGCAGCCTCTTCAACATCGAGAGGCGCCAAGTGATATCGCCCCGTGATTCGTTGAGCTACCTGTCGCAAATCGTCACGCGCCAATAGGTCACGCAATTCGGGCTGTCCGATCAGGATGATCTGCAACAACTTTCGGGTTGGCGTCTCGAGATTCGTCAAAAGCCTTACCTGCTCAAGCACATCGCGCTCGAGCAAATGCGCCTCATCGATGAGCACGGCGACCCGTCGGCCCGCCGTGTTTGCAGAGAGCAATCTCGCCGTTAGCGCATCCATCAATTGCTTGACGCTTTCGCAAGCCGATACGTCGATGCTGACACCGAGCTCTTCGCAAATGGTCAACAAAAACTCACTGACGGTGACCCGCGGATTCAAGATGAGCGCGACGTCGACATCCGGTAGTTGCCGCGCAAGCAGTGAGCGTACGAGGGTGGTCTTGCCGGTTCCCACTTCACCGGTCAGCTGGATGAAACCGCCGGCGCCACTGACGCCGTAGATGAGATGCGCAAGCGCATCGGCGTGACGCGCGCTCGGAAAGAGATAGCGCGGATCCGGCGTAATCGCGAATGGATTCTCGTCCAGCCCGAAGAAGCCGAGATACACGTGTTTGCTCAGCGTTCGGGCGGAACGTACACGCAGGCTTGCCCCGATTTGACGAGAGCCCGGCAAATTTCGCGGGCGCGCACCTCACTCACGACGCTCGCCTGCAATCGATGGAGCCGGCCGCTCGCGCCAGCGCCAACAACAACTTGTGAGACAAGTCCCTGTAATTCGGGATGTCTTTCACGAGCATTCCGCCAGCCCTCGAGTGCCTTGTCGCGAGACGAAAAGGCACCCAGTTGAATACGATGCTCGACGGGGCGTAGCGTTGCTGTGGTTGCGGGAGCGGTTCGCTCCGGCGCAGCGTCAATCGGCGGTTTGGCCGGCTCGGCAGGTAGCATCGCCGGCGGCGGAGCAGGTTCGATCGGCTCGATCGGTTCGATTGCAGCCGGACCCAGCACGCCTGGCGTCGACAGAAAGTTTTGCAGGCGTACGCGCGCCTCTCGAACCCAGCGCCCCTTCGGATGGCTGTTGATGAAGTTGCGGTAAGCCTCGGCGGTATCCGCTTCAGAAGCGGCCAACCAATCACGCTGTTCGATCAGATCGGCGAGACGTCTTTGGGCAACCGGCGCGTACTGACTCTCGGGATATTGTTCGAGAAAGGCCTCGTAGCTCTCTATCGTGTCAGCCCGTTGCGTGCTGCGCCACTCCTGCAAATCGCTGCAAGCCGCCAAACTTAGTAGTGCGACCGAGAGCAAAAACGCGGCGAATCGACGAGAGGAGCTAACCATAAGTTCGATTCTAGGGATCGATCTCCGTGAGCACCAGTCGATCAATCCAACCAGGCCCGGTAAACGACTCAAAAAAACCGCAGTGCCCACCGGTCTCTGTGGTGATGATCTTGAGTGCCGGTGATGGCGCAAGACGCGCAAGATCGGCCGCTGGAATGATGGGATCGTCGAGCGCCGTCACGATCGTCGAGGGAACGACGAGACCCGCCAGCCGATCACCCGTGATCGCATAGCCTGCAAAGTAGTCCTCGACCCGCGGATATCCCGCATGCGACTCGACGAGTTCGCGAGTCATATGTCGCAAATCCTGCGAGACCATCAATTCGTCCAAATCGAATTCGCCGGGCCACAGGTGCTGCTTGCGACGCAGGGAGCGCGTCCACTTTCGTACGAAATACCAACGATACAGGGCCGCGCCGTTCTCAAGCGCATCGAGCGTCACGGCCGGGTCGAGGACTGGCGAGATACCGATAGTTCGGTAGATTTTCAGGCTCGTGTTAGGCGCTTGCGCTGCCACTCGCAACATGAAGTTCCCGCCCAAGGAAAATCCCGACAACACCAATCTATCTTTGACGAACTGACTCTGTATTTTCTGGATAGCGCCCACGACCTCATCGAGACGACATGAATGAAACAAATCGCGATTGAGATGATGGGTATCGCCGTGATCACGCAGGTTGAGTCTCACGACATCGAAGCCCGCTTCGAATAGCGACTGCGCTAACGAGAGAACATACAAAGACTGCGCACTACCTTCCCAGCCATGCAGAAGCACTACCAGTGTTTGAGGCTTATCAGGATTTGGTCGCGATGCAGGCGAATGAAAAGCCTGTAAGCGTACGCCGTCGCCGCAATCGAGCAGATATTCTCGACTAGCCGCAAGCATGGGTGCTGCACGACGCTCAACCCAAGGTCGACGCCCGGGAAAGCTTGGCAGAATCGACTGCAGATGCTGGCCGCGCAACCACCAGCTCGGCGCGAAGGTGATCGGCTCAGTCACGCAAGCCGGCACTACGACTCATCAACCGCAAAGCAATGAAGAACAGCACCACCACCGACAGACTCATGATGGCCAAGGCTGCAAACACATCGACATCGCTACGCCCAAGGAAGCCATAACGGAAGGCATTAACCATGTGCAGGATCGGATTAGCAAATGACAAAGCTCTCGCCCACTCGGGCAGCAGATTAATCGAGTAAAACACGCCGCCAAAATAAGTTAGGGGCGTCAAGATGAACGTCGGAATCCAATTCACTTGATCAAAGTTCTTGGCAAAGACGCCGTTGATCAAACCTGCCAGAGAGAAAATCATCGCGGTTAAAAACACGGCCACGAAGATCAACAGTAGATGCTCGACAGGCAAGTGCGTAAAGAACAAAGTGACGATCGTCACCGCGAGTCCCACGAGTACGCCGCGCAACACGCCGCCACCGACATAACCCAACACAATCACCCAATTGGGTAGCGGTGATACCAACACCTCCTCGAGGTAGCGCCCAAACTTCGCGCCATAGAGCGACGAGGAAACGTTGGCGTAAGAATTCGTGATCACGGCCATCATGATGAGTCCGGGTGCGATGTATTGCATGTAGTCGGTGCCGTCCATCGAGCCGATGCGTCGCCCGATCAACGAACCGAAGATCACGAAATAAAGCACCGCCGTCACGACGGAGGGAACAATCGTCTGTCCCCAGATCCGCAAAATTCGACCGAACTCTCTCAGAATGATGGTCTTGAACCCGATCCAGCGAGCTCGCGTGACGGTAATGTTCATGTCGGCGCCCCCGCTTTGTCGACCAGCCGCATGAAGATTTCTTCGAGACGATTAACCTTGTTACGCATCGAGAGAACCTGCACGCCATCGGCCGAAAGCTGTGTGAAGAGCTCGTTCAGATCGCGATCCTTGCTGACCTCGACTTCAAGGGTTTGGGGGTCTATCAACGTCAGCTCGTATCCCGTGACGCGCGGCACGACCGAAATCGGCGCACGCAAACTCAGCACAAACGATTCGGTGTGCAGCCTGCGCAGCAGGCTATCCATCCGATCCGCTTCGGCGATCTGGCCGCGATCAATGATCGCGATATTGCGGCAAAGAGACTCAGCCTCTTCGAGGTAATGGGTTGTCAGGATGATGGTGGTTCCGCGTTCGTTGAGTTCACGCAAAAATTCCCACATCGATCGGCGGATTTCGATGTCGACTCCAGCGGTTGGTTCATCGAGGATTAGCAGTCGTGGCTCGTGCATCAAAGCGCGCGCGATCATCAAGCGACGCTTCATGCCGCCCGAAAGGGTTCGCGCCAGTTTGTGACGCTTGTCCCATAGCGACAAAGCGGTTAGATATTTTTCGGCTCGTTCGCGGGCCACTGACCGCGGGATCCCGTAGAACCCTGCCTGATTGACAACGATCGTCTCAGGCGTTTCGAACTGGTTGAGGTTCAACTCCTGCGGCACCACACCGATGCAGGCTTTCGCCGCTTCGAGATCGCCATCGAGATCGTGGCCAAATACGGAGATTCGACCAGCCGACTTGCTGACGAGTGAGGTGCAGATCCCGATGAGGGTGCTCTTGCCAGCGCCGTTCGGCCCGAGCAAAGCAAAAAAATCTCCCTCAGCGACATCGAGATCGATGCCTTTAAGGGCCTGAACGCCGTTGCGGTACTGTTTGACGAGACCGCGAACCTCAAGTGCTTGCATGGGGCGCAGAAGATACCACGCCGGCGTGGCTTTTTAAGGACTACCTCCCGCAAAAACCGCAGGACGCGACAAAGCTGCCAAACGTTGCACACCGGCGAAAGTCGTTTGCCAAAGCCGACGCTGATCGGCGGCCTGTGCCGCCTCAAGACGGCGCCCCCAGAACCAGGGATCGGTGTTCCAGCGCAGTCGCAGCGCGCCGCGATTGCAGTCGGCGAGCGGGTCGAGGTCGGGCAAGGGTACCGCGCGCAATCGCTCCACCACGGCCGGAGCGAGACCGAGCAGTAAGGTGGCAGCGACGGCTCGACCCCGACATACCTGCCACGCGAAATGGCAGAGCAAGCGGACATAGTCGCGCCCTGGATCCGTCGACCAAAGATCGCTCTGATCATTCGGCGGTTTTTCTGAGGGGTCGAAAGGCAGATCGAACAAAATATACGGCGCATCTGCCACCTGTTTCAGTGAGGTCTCGGTAAGAGCACCCCAGAGAGCGCGATCCGTACAGGTAACAAAAGACGTTTCGGGACAGTCACCGATCAAATTCTGGCGAATCAAACTCAAACCGCGAAAGTTCAAATCGCCAACTTGGCGAATGATTTCGCGATCGACGCTGTGGGTGAAATCGGTTTCGGTCGGCTCTTTCATGCATTCCTCCGTTGTTTGACGAAAAATGATGGCGGAGAGCGCCTTGGAATGCAGCCTGAGTTTTGGGATATTTTGAGTGCAAATATCACTCAAAACGAATCAATTGGGGGTTGTCATGCGTGTCACTGATGATCGTTACCGCCGCGACCGTTCACGTCTCGAACTTGCTCTACGCTTAGTCAAACACGAGGCACGCACGCAAACCATCCGACAATGGACTGGCCTCAGTGACGATCGCGTGCGGAAATTGATTCGCTCCTACATACGACCTGGCGCAGACGTCCGACGTCATCGTGGCAAGTCACCACAGCAAGTGGGCTTCTTCCTGCGATCGGCGCAACTCGAACACGACACACATGTCCTCGCCGCCATGCTCGTTCTATTTGGCGTGCTACCCACGCGACAACGCTCGAGTGCACCGCGCCGCTCTGCACCCATCCAACAAGGGCGACTGCTCTGCGACGCCTTCGATGCCTACACCCGCATCGTCGAAGGCGCACGTATCGATTTTGAGCGTGCGGCATTCTTAGCCGATGCGTTGAGTCTCGGCGATGAAATCCGTTTGCAATGGTGTGAACACTGCGGCGGCGTGAACGTAATCGAAGCACTACGCTTGCGCGAGGTCGAATGTCGGGCGTGCAGTCATATGCTGCCTTTGCAGCGTATTGGACGAACGACGCGCGCAGCGCGGACCCCTGCTACACTAAGTGCCCGAACAGGGCTCTGACTTCGACTTGCCAGAACACTTTCAACCCAATTTTCTCGCCGGCCCCTACATAGACCGTCGCGCTCATCTGCGCGAGGCTCCTGATTGGCAGGCGGAAGCGCGTCGCGATCCGCTCGCTCGATTCTTACTGAGTCGCGGCACGATGCTCGCCGTGGCTGCCGACTCACCACGCGCGGTGTTCGTCGATCATCGTCACCCCATCGTACAAAATGCCGCAGACTCCTCCATGGTTCTGCTCGGTTGGTTCGCGGAGACTCGCTGCGTCCTCATCCAAATAGACGATGAGATCGAGACGCCCGTCGGACTACGTTTTGAAGAGTTACGTCCCCTGGCTTCGGAGCTCGATGCCGCCGAGGCAGGCTTGCTCGCTTACGCTCGAGCTTTGATTCATTGGCAACGTCGTCATCGTTTCTGCGGCAGCTGTGGCGCGCCCAACGAACCGAGTCGCGGCGGGCACGTCATGCATTGCAGCAATACGAATTGCGGTATCGATTCTTTCCCTCGAATCGACCCAGCAATCATCGTGCTTGTCACCGATGGCGAGAGAGCATTACTTGGACGACAAGCGTCCTGGGCGCCCGATCGCTATTCGACCATCGCCGGTTTCGTGGAACCCGGTGAGAGCCTCGAAGATGCCGTTGCGCGCGAAGTGCTCGAGGAAACAGGCGTCGTGATCACACACTGCCGTTATCACTCGTCGCAACCTTGGCCGTTCCCGTCCTCGCTGATGCTCGGTTACATGGCAACAGCAATGCCCGGCTCGATCGTGACCATCGGCGACGAACTCGAGGATGCGCGCTGGTTCACTCGAGCAGATATTCGTGACGGGCACGCGATTCTGCCGCCAACGACGTCCATTTCGCGACGATTGATTACAAACTGGCTCGACGCTGACTCGCCCTGAGCCTCGAATCATGTGTCTTGCCGCGATCGCCTTCGATACCCACCCAAACTATCTCGCCGTGGTGATCGCCAACCGGGATGAGTTCCATGCGCGACCGGCGACGCCCCTAGCCGTTTGGGAGGATCAACCAAGCATTTTGGCCGGCCGCGATCTGCAAGCAGGGGGAACCTGGCTGGGTTTCGAACGACGATCGCGCTTTGCGCTCGTCACCAACTTCCGTGAGCCGCTCAAGATGCCCGGAGCGCCGACTCGCGGCCATCTCGTACCCGATTTTCTGACGAGTTCCGAACCGACGGCAGCGCATCTCACTCAGCTCGCGGATCGCGCGAATGAATACGCCGGCTTCAACCTACTGCTCTATGACGGCGAGACGCTTTGGTACGCCAGCAATCGTCATGGGCAGTTCGCGCAGCGTTTGGACGCGGGCGTGCATGCACTGAGCAATCATCTGCTCGATACGCCATGGCCGAAACTGCGGCGCCTGCGCAGCCGTTTGGCTGACTGGGCGAGCACGGGCAGCACCGACACCGCATCGCTCTGGCGAGCGCTCGGTGATCAGGAACGTGCGCCGCTACACGAGCTACCCGAGACGGGTGTAGGCGCCGAGTGGGAATCTATTCTGTCATCACCGTTCGTGCTCACTGACGGTTACGGCACTCGTTGCTCGACTTTGCTGATGCTCGACCGTAACGGCAACTGGTCGCTGGAAGAGCGTCAGTATGATGCCTCTGGACGGCCCGATGGGCGGAGTCACTGGCAAGGTGGGCTGGCCAAGTGGCCGCCCGAAGCAGCGACTCTCTGAAGTAGAATCGGGGCACGATGTTGCCCACGCCCATCACAGAAAGTCGTCGTCGCGCGGCATGCGCCGGGCTGCTGGCGCTCCTATGGATGGCGATGCAGGGTAACGCCGCTCTGGCTGACATCGATATCCAGATCAGTGGCGTGGATGGCGAGCTTCGCCGCAACGTGCTCGCG
>Ga0129333_10006279_pt1 | contig 11248 bp, 9 predicted proteins | sample CPB6_08_DNA_FD_94474 | JGI IMG/M metagenome (GOLD analysis project Ga0129333, IMG submission 94474) | Freshwater to marine salinity gradient microbial communities from Chesapeake Bay, USA - CPBay_Sum_0.6_0.8_DNA | ecosystem: Environmental > Aquatic > Marine > Coastal | place: USA: Chesapeake Bay...
AATTACTACCAATGCTGCTTCACCAATAGTATTATTTTCCACAGTCCAGTAGATTTGGTATGCGCCTTGATCTTTAAGATAATGCATAATATCCATCATGGTACGCATTTGCCCCTCAACTGGAGTTTTATTATGCTGCCATTCTGCTACCTGTATCATTGTGGGCAATTCAATTACTTGGATAGCAGCAGGGTCGCCGCCGGTTCCAGAGCTTGGATCTAACGCAACTACATACATGTAGGCAGGACTTGGTTGCTTATACCAGCGTACCTGTCCCATCCGATATCTAACATCGCTCCCTTGCAACTCAACTAGCTTGAGCTGATTAATCAGTGTTTCTTCATAGATAACGAATTCGCATTCGTGTTCACGACGGAAGCGTTCTTCGCCAATACGACCGCGCTCTTCCCTAGCCCAAGTATCATCTCTATCTGGATGTTTGTTCCAAATAGCTAACATTGGACGGAACCCGTTTACCCCAATATCTCGCTCATTGCCATATTCGTCAAAACGATTATTTGCTTGTTTCCAAATCATAGCAAATGTGTCTTCGTCACTGTTAGGTGTGCTAGTAACAATACATTTACCGCCAGTTGCTAGTGTAGGCGATAGTGAAGTCCAAAATTCTTTAGCAATACGACTAGGAACGAATGCAAACTCGTCTAGGTATACTAGTGTTAAGGACATACCACGACCAGTTGTTTCTGTTGTTGTGGTACTTACAATACGACTTCCATTATCAAATGTGATGCTGCCTTTGTTATATTCTGAAACGCCTGCACGAATATGATCTGGACAACATTCATATGCATAACGAATACGCTGCATGATTTCACTTGCACCTACCTGTTTATGTGCTGCTACAAGAATTGTACTATCAGGTACAAACATTGCGTACCATAGCAAGTAACCCGCAGCCACTGTGGTTTTACCCATCTGGCGGCCTAGCATGTTAATTGACCAGCGATTGTTATTATAATTTTCTATTAATTCTAACTGATAATCAAATGGTTCAAAAGGAATACCACCCCTAGTAGGATGCTGTATCCTCATAAAGTTGGTCATAAAAAACAAAGGGCCGTCTTGGGGATGACAGCACAGTTGAAACTCTTTTAGAGTGTTAGTAGTGTAGCTTACTTTACTATAAGCTGGTTTGACAAGGCTAGTATCTGCTGTTCCGCGCATATCTTTATTTAGCGACTAAAACAAACAGTTTTACTAATATTATGATAACCGCTGTGCTAGCTTATCTTTAATAGCATTAATTAATGCTGTTTTGTCAGTAGTATATTTAAGATCTAATGGCTTCGGCCCAGGTACCATAGGAATAGCAACTTCAGTATCGTCACATCCGCATGGTTCTTCTGCTGGCATGTGGGGTGCAAGTGCTGCGGCTGTATCTGCTACCGAAGGTTCAGCATCAGCTACACCTTTAACTTCAATACCTGCTAGTTTTAGAACGCGATGTAGTTCTTCCATGTCCTTAGCATTGGCGCTTACTGTTACACTAGCATCGCCCATACGCTTAGTTTGGTTAAAGCTAACATTAGTATCCTCTTGCGGGCCTACTGCGCCGGGCATTGTCTCTGGACCTGGTGAATAATAGTTTTCGGGAAGAATAGATGATTTAGTGACCGTTGTTTTAAATACAGCAGGATCTACTCCAACTCGTTTTGCAGCAACTTTGTGTGCATGGGCTGTGTTTTGTGCTTTGACATGAACTGACCCAGCGTCAACTGATTTGCCAGCATGTTGTTTAGGGAATTCAACTTTCCACATACTGTATTCTTCATTAACATTATCTTCTGATACTATGCGAGCACTTTTTGTTGAAGGTTGGTCGCGATAATGATTAAGTGCTTTATATGCATTTAGTGGATGTACTGGCACACGCTTTGTGTGACCTAATAGACTGACAATTTCAATATATTGCTTACTCTTGCCAGAATCTTCACCAACTTTATCTGGTGCAGGCAATGCTTCAACATCGCCTACGATACTGTCATAATCATCCATGCTTAATGCACCATTCTTCGACAGTTCAATCATACGCTCTGCTGCATTGTGCAAATCCATATCTTCTTGTGCATCTTCACGGGCATATTCCATCATACGAAGTAATAGTGGAACATCTAATGTTACTGTATCAACTTCATCATTTTCGCTGTCGGCATCAGTTGGATCTTCATCGCTATCACCTAATGCGTCTTGCGCCATAGTTCCTGCTACATGGCCAACGCCGCCAGCTACACTACGAGTAACTGCACTTGCGCCGCTGCCAACCACTGCTCGACCAACAGCAGCACCAATGGCTGGTAAAATTTCATCAAGCTGTTCTGCTTCTTTTACATCTTTGGAATCATCTGCTAAGTGAGCACTAACACCTGCTGTGCTTTTTAGGCCCCAATGTCCTGCTGCTTTTTTGGCTGCTTCGTATGATGTTGGTGCATAACATTCGTGACGTAGTACTTTATCTTTTTTAACATACAAGCAGATGTAAGGCTTGTCGCCTTCTGCTTCTTCTTTGGTAAGTTTATCAACTGCTCTCTTGATACCTGTCTCACGATTCTTACGAAGACGCTCTGCCTTGTCGTAAGTTCCTTGATTAAATCTGCTACCAAAGTGTCCTGTTTCACTGTCGCCTTGGTAGGCAGCAATATTTGTCAAAGGAACATTCTTTGGACTCATTACATTCTTTGGTTTTTCAGCACCTGATGCCTTCTTGACATAAGAACCAAGTGTGCCTTTTGAAAGTTCGTCAATTTTTTCTACGCTTTCCATGCGGTCATAATGACCTGCTTCTAAATCTTGAATAACTTGCTTAGTCCAAATACTTACATCGCTTGAACCAATTTCTTCTAAGCCATCGCTGCCAGCAAAATCTGCCACATCGTTAATAGCAGCCATTACCTTAACTGGACCGTACTTGCCAAGTAGGTCTGTGTGCTGCATCATAATGCGGCGAGTAACTGCGCTAGAAACTGCGTCAATGCTGTCTTGGTCTTCGTTAACATTCTCAACAGCCTTAACTAACTTTACCATTGCTAAAAACTTTGTTCTTAGTGCAGGATCAGCAAAAATCTTTTCTAACGCACCAGCAAACGGTGCCAAAGATTGTAATAATGAAGGATTTAGAGCTTTACCTTTTTCTGCTTGATCAATTGCTTGAGCAAATTTTGCATTTGGTTTTCCTCCTAATGCTCTCGATACAGCGGCTGCGCCAGCTCTAGTTTTTGGATCTAGTGGTGCATTTTTTTCTTGTGCGGTTGGAGGCGCATTAGTTGTTGCAGCGTTTTGGAATTCTGAAAACTTCATCTTAGTTCCTTCTAGCACTCTGACTAATCACATCAACTTCTTTGTTCTCAATTCCCTTGCCCATATTAGCAGTATTATGAATTGTATCCCAAAGGGGCTTTAGATCCTCTCCCATCAATTCATCCTTGTTTGGATAATTGCGGAAATAATCTGCGCCCTTTTCTGCTTTAATCTTTGCTAGCTCATCTAAAAACTTTTTGTTAAATTCTTCACCAAAGAAAGGACCGTCTTTGTAGAGGTCTGGATTCTGCATTCCATAATGTTCTTGATCTTCGTTAGCAAGTACACTTTCTTCTTGCTTTGGTGCGCGGTCTTTATTGAATTCTGTACGCTCTTCGGCGTTTTCGCTTTCTAGTCTACGTGGTTCTTTCACACCGTAAACAAGAACACGCTCATGTGGTAAGCCTAGATTAACAGCTAACCAAACTTCTAAAATTCTTTCATTAACAGGATATTTGAGAACTACATCTGTTGCACAAACTTCTGAAACAAACTTAACACCCTTAGCACGAACAAATTCCATTGGATTTTCTTCGATTGGTCTGCGCTTCCAAGCAGCAGCACTTACAAGGCCGTATTTCTGTAGTGCATTTTCAAGTTGAGTCATTTGCTCGGCGCCGCAGTTAGCAGCGAATTTTACTCTATATGCATATTCTTTTTTGAAGCTTTCGGCAATAAATTCTTTTAGTTGCATAGTTATGAACTCCTGTTATAACTATTTATCATCTTAGTCAAAAAGAAAGGGGTCACTAAGACCCCTTCCCAATTTGTTTAATACTTTACAGTATTACGATACTACTAAACTTGTACCAACTGTTACAGCGGCGCCTGAGAAGTCGTAGCTGTTTACGGTGGATGTACCAATAGCCTGTAGCTGAGTTTCTAGTGATACTTCGTCAAACTGTGAACCGTCAACTACGCAGTGGATCTGACCACTTGTGTTCGATGGTAGGAAGTATGCTAGTGGCTGAATGATTTGTAGAGCACGCTCTACTGCTTCACGAGTAGCATCATCTTCAGTTTGAAGATTTGCGCCTGTGTCAACCATGATTAACTTTAGATTATGTCTGCTAATTAGTGTACCTGTTGCAAATTCTGCAACGCCTGCACCATTACCTTTTGATTGTGGCATTTTTTTCTCCTAAATATTTTATCCTGCTATAGCAGGCTATGTACTTATTTATCTTTCTGATTAATAATTTTTAATAGTTCGTTACGATCAAATTGACTGCCGGCTTCTTCTGGAAGAACACCGTTAGCCTTATCTAATCTAGCTTTTTTAAGCATTAAGTCTACCTGCTTTAGCTTGCGGCTCACTTTGCTGTCTTTGGCTTCTAATGCGATTTTTAGCATTTGAGCAGCATTATTAAAAACAGGGCCAGCAGCCATATCTGTCATATTCATACCCAATGCCATGAGTTGTGTATAACTGTCTATTGCTTGACGAGCTATATCATCCATTTCGCTGTCGTGCGCTTCCATACCACGCACTTCACTAAGTGCCATGTTGATTTTTTCGCTGATTGTGATAGCGTCCTCAACAGTTTGTATTGTTGCTATGGGATTTTCAGTCTCAGTTGATTGTACAGCATTTAATGCTGCGTCTAACGGAGGTAAATTAAATTCTTCTTCAAGCTTCTTAGTCATAACACTACTTATTGCTTTTTCTTTTTAGCTATACGGCTTCTAGGATTTCTTTTCTTTTTAGTTTGAAAGATTTGATCTTCATTGAGAACTTTAAATCTTATTCCTTTTCTAGCGCACCATTCTTGTGCAGCAGTCCATTTAGCTGCATTTAACATAGCCTGAGCCTGCTGCTGTTTACTTTTAGCAGCTTCTAGCGTAGTCTGAGATGATGGTTTGATTTCGATCAGTTCAACATGCTCTCGGCCATCCTTATCCATATACTGAATCATAAAGTCAGGAATGTAATTTGCATGTTTACCAGTAAATGGATTACGATAGGGAATAGCAATACTTTCATTGGCCCATTTTACAATATTGGGATGCATGTCACACATACGCATGAAAGTTAATTCCCAACTGCTGCGAAAATAGGGTGCTTTGCTTCCTACATACTTTGCAGGGTTCTGCACAGTATAAACACCTTGTGCAAACGCCGACATGTTACTTCGCTGTATATACTTGTTTGTTGTTGCTGTTAACCTTAGGTGCAACTAAACCAATTCTATTGCCTGCGGGCATTAGCGCATTTAATACTTGATAAGTATCGTTGGTTAACTGTAAGGTATAGTCATTCATTTCAAAATATGTCAATGGATTGACGCCTTGCTTTTTTGCTGTCTGCATTAAAATGTCAGCCATAGCTTTAGCATTAGCTTCTTCAAAACCAGCAATAATTAAATGACGAATAACTTGATCTAGCAACATTGGATCAATTACTTCTTGGTCTTCTGAACGAAGTGCAGCCAAAATACTTGTACTTGCTTCAGGCAAAGGAAAATTTACAGTAGAATTTTCCAAGTACTGTATTAGAGTAGACTTAGAAATTACTTGTTTATTTTCATTACCAAAGGTCTCAAACATTGAAGATGAGCCATTGATATTTGTTGATATATTATTAATAGCCATCTATTAACCGCCCGGTGGTTTCTGTGGTGCTTTTTCGCCTTGTTGAGTAGGTGTTACACCCCTATCTTTAACAGGTCTAGATCTATTATTAGCTAGGTTAGACGATGCCGCACTAACGCTAGTTCCAATAACTGAACCAACTACTGCATTCTTGATATTTTTACCGCTAAGTGCTGCGCCTAAGGCTGCGCCTGCTGCATTACCAACTAGATTTTCTAAGAAGCTAGACTTCTTAGTCTTACCTAGTGCGTCTGCAAATCTTGCCGAATCGCCATATACATCAGGAAGTTTAGCTCGCGTATCACCTTTAAATGTTCCAGATTTTTGTTTAGCGTCCTGTGTTGCTTTAGCATCACTTGTGGCTGCGGTTGCTGCCTGTGCAGCTGGTGGTTGGCCCGCTGCGGCGCCCGCTGCGGCGCCCGCTGCGGCCGTTGATTGTCCGGCTGGTGGCGTCTTTGGTGTTACTATCTTTGGTTGGCCGCTACGGCTGCGAGATTTGCCGCCAGTGCCGCCTGCTGATGCAGGTGCGCCCAACGTATCTAAACTTGTAGGAGTTGCTGGAGATTCTTTTGTACCAATTGCGATTGGCTTACGTCCTTCTTCAAACGCAGGACCAACAAATTTATATCCTTGTTCAAACCGCTGAACGTCGGCATCAGTTAATGTAAAATTAGTAACACTATACGGAACAAAGTTTTCATAATCAAATGTTAGTTCATATTCAAGTATATCACTAGATGCATAATCAATATCACCCATCTTTAGTGATTTAAGCGTAGGATTTATGATGCTGTACTGGACACCTTTGTTACCGTGATATAAAATAAAATCAATTCTTTCAAAGAAATTTGGATCTCGATTAGTATTATACCCGTAGGCATTACTATCGTATACTGTTTCTTGATCAATATTAGGTGTTCCGGTTGCGGCTGTTAATGCTCCTGCCAAACCACCAAACGCTGAATTTTGCATAAGAGTAGAAGTACCAGCCGGGCGCACAGGATCCCTGTCAGTTCTAAGTGTTTTATTCCTCACATTCATAAAATGATAAGAATAGTAATTCATTAGTAATGATAGCCATTCATTGCCAACCGTATCCATAACGGTTAGCGAGACTGGTTCGTAATCAACACCAGTTTGAATTATCTTTTTACGGTTATATGAATTTTTAGTTTCTGTTTTAAAAGTGATATCAGGTAGCGATGCCTTGCGGACTAAACTACTGATTTGAGTTCTAAAAACAGAATTATCAACTGATCCAAAAAGGCTAGCAAATAATTCTCGATTGAGAATAAAATTCACATAGCCCTGAAATTTTTGTCTAGGAGGATTAGTATCAGGTCTTAGGTGATAAGCATTGCGGAAGTCTCGGGCATAAAATGATCGTCCTGATCCTATGCCTAGTTTATCAAATAAACCCATGTCGAGACTCCGCTATACTTTTTCCTCTAACCTATTAAGCTGTTGTGCCTGGCTCGTTAAATGCTACTGATTCAGGGAATGGGTTACCGGCTGTTACACGACCGTTAACATCGTTATCACCCTGATAGTGTGTTGCGTTATCGAAGCGAACCTGTAGAGTAATCTGTACAGGATCATTTGCACTATAGTCAGCATCACTGTAGTCAACATTGGTTAAGAAGCAGCCTTCTAAGAACCAAACTTCACTTGCGCCGGCGTTGACACCGTCAAGTACTTCAATCTGCATATCAAACTTATAGTCTGAGCCTGCGGCAGCAGTTGTTTGTTGGAAGTGGTTAACCTGACGCTGTACTTGAGAACCTACCATCTTTGTTACGCTGTTGCTGATATCATCACGAAGCACAACAGTTACCTGTTCCCAAGCATGTTTGCCCTGTACATATGCCTTTGAGTTGTAACTGTCAATAGTTACTTCTTCATATGTAATCTTTGGGCGGGTAACGTTTTGAACGTTTTGTGTTAACACTCTTGATTCAGCTTCACCACCAAAACCACCTAAAAAGCTAACACGGAAACGATACTTTAGTTTAGGCATTAGAATGCCGGAACCACTTGTACCGGTAATTGGAACACCAAACTTACTCTTGGTTTCCGATGTGTTGATATTTGCCATCTTGTTCTCCTACGAACTAAAAAAGTTAAAACTTCAAAAAGTTTTGTATGTAGATATTTATCATATTATTTCAAAAATCATAAACTCTTGCTTTAATTCCAAAAGAAAAGGGGCAGAAATGCCCCTTTTCTATTTTTAAGAGTTTGTTCTCTATTAACCAGTTGTACCAAGTGTGTTCTGGATACGAATTGGAATGTAGATAAACTCAACTGCCTTGATTGGCTGAATAGCAACATCAATATGTAGCTCATTACGGTCAATTCTTGCAGGTGTATTGTTTGTTGTATCACAAACTGTTAAGAAGTCAAACAGACCACGTTGTGTTACTAGCTGACCTAAGAAACGATCAACCACAACCTTAGCGTTCTGACGTGTAACTTCATCGTTCGGCTCAAACAAGAATGGCTTAACGATATCATCTAGACGCTCACGAATGTAAACAACTAGACGTGCTACGTTAATACGATCCAATGCGCTGGCTGTTGGGTTTAGGGTCTTTTGACCAAACACCGCAATACCTCTTCCTGGGAAGTTGCTGATTGGGTTTAACTTATTAATATATAAGCTATCTCGCTGACCTTCACTTAGCGCAACACTCACAAACTCAGCTGTATCAGCGTTGATATAACCTAAGCCAGTTGCGTTAGTTACAATACCGCGCTGGAAGCCAGCTGGGGCGAACCAAGGAAAAGCAACATTATCGTTATAAGCAAGTGTGCGTAGTGCAATATGACTTGCCGGAACAACAACATTTACACCGTCTAGGTTTGTTGTTAAGCCGTGTGGGTAATAAACTGCTGCATAAGCATTGCTGCTTACTAGGCCGTCTTCGCCATTTTCTTCTGCATTGTTTGAGTTAGTTGCCCATGCTTGAGTTGCTGTTGAACTTGCTGCTAGGCGTAAAGGTGCGTCAGCAACAATAAATGCTGTTTCCTTGCGATCAACATTCAAGCTGATCATTTCATCTAGTAGCTCTGGATAACCAGGTGCTGCAATTAGATTGAAACGGTTCACTTCGTTGCGAATGTCAGTATTGCTAGCAATAGCAGCCTGCATTTGTTTTACAACTGAACGACGCTGCGCCTTGCGTAGCATATGTGGGCTACCGTCGCTCTTGTTGCCGCTGTAGTTTACCCAACGATCGCCGACTAACACACCCTCATGTGTATGACCTACTACCCACTGCTTGACGTTGCCGCCGCTATAACGAGTATTCCAACCTAAAATTAGATTTGGATATTCTGCACCAGATGGTGCATCTTCGTCAAGTGAACTATCTGGATCTACGCGGAAGTCTGCAAAGATGACACCATCACCAGTTTCCTGATCGGTATTATCTATAAGAACCCACTCATCACCATCATAATAATTTATTCTTGGGTAGTTTTCTAAATCACTGCTATCAATCCAAATTTCGTCACCACTTAATGCAGTAACACCATTTGATCGTGTAGTTGGCTCTGTTGGTGATACTTGTACATCAGCATTGTATGTTGCCCAAGTACCGTTGTTATTATATAACAAGTCAATGTTTTCAGGTGTGATGTTATCGTTATACCATAATGTACCGTTAGCAGTATCGCCTGTTAATTCCGATCCGCTTACTTCGTAGCTTAGATTTTCCCAATTTGAATATGCGAGGTCAACATTGAAGTTAATATCGTTTGGATCAAATCCTGCAACATTACCGGCACTTAATACAATATCATACCCATCTGAGTTAGTAATAGTTAACAAACCGCTAACGTTGGCAGCTATTGCAGTACTTGTTCTTGAGAGAGTAGCATTTGCGCCGCTGAATGCATTGTTAAGATCGGTTACCATGTTGTCTACTGTAGCGTTTACGTTACCTGAAGTAAATGTTACGTTTACAGGTGTACCGTCACCAAAAGTAAATGCAAGTGAAATCTTGTTAGCGTGGTTAGCTAGTACAACAGCGTTTGCGGCCATGGCTGAAGTTTGTGTAGCTGTAACTACTTCTTCACCGTTCCAACGCTTTAGTCGTAAAGTTGCTTCGCCTGTTACAGTATCTGCCCATAGCGCACCTTCAGCTGGATTTGAATTATATGCTGTTAGAGCTTGATATGATAGGTCTCTAATTAACACTTCCTCTGCTGTGAACTGTACGGCAGCAGAATCATATACTTTTACAGATAATGTTGTACCGTTGTTTTGTGATTCTTTTTGCAACATTAAATCACCAGCAACTAAGCTGCCGCCACCGCTGCGAGTGTTTGGTAGGTTTAGATAGCTGCCTTCTTGATAGTCAGCACTTGATGCGCTGTCCCATAATGCAGAACCAATGTGGTACCATGTACCAGCAATCTTGTGATAGAATTTAATTGTTGGTGCTGTAGTACCAGTTGTTGTAAAATAAACTACAGCATAATCGCCATTAAAGCCATATGCTGATTTAGGAACGTTACCTGCTGCTAAATCTCCAGCTGCTAGAGATTTAACTGTTTGGCGTACCCATGCTGTGCCGCTCCAACGCTTTAGACCCCAAACAGTTGAAGCCGAATCTAGCCAATATGTGCCGTCTTCTGGATCACCCGCTGGTGCAACTGAGCTTGCTGCTAGTTGATCTAGATCCATGTCTGCACGAAGAATATATGCGCGGTTTGCAATACCTAAGAAACTATAGGCTGCTAATAAACCATATTCGTTTAATTCGTGACCATGTAGCGCGGTACCGCCTGAAGTTTTGAAAATTGGGTTACCGTAATTTGTTAATAGATCGCGTTGACTTGTAATCAACTTGACGTTAGCTGCTTCTGCGGCTGTTGTATATGCCGCTGTTCCTGTGCCATCTGGAGAGCGCTTGTCTTGTGCTGTCGCGATAACGAGTAGAGGAACTGTACCAGTACCAGCTGGAGCGTAAAAACTTTCGTCAGTTACGCTTACGCTTACGCCTGGTGATACTAATGTTCTTGCCATTTTTGTTCTCCCATAAAAGGTTGGTTGTAATGCATATATTTATGCAAAACACCCCTAAACCGGTATTATTAGGAGAAGCAAGATTTAAAAATGATAAAAAATGCTAAATAGCCTCAGACCACGCTGAGATGAGTTTTAAATAAATTGCGTTGTAGATCATTGACCAGTTTGTCTAGATCTTCCATGCTGCCATTGTTATTAATAATGTAGTCAACTGGAAAGCCTGCCCAATTCCATTCGCTCTCATGTACATCTCGCCAACGAGTTTGCATTATCTTGCGAGCAATAGCATTACCCTCATTTGCTTTA
>Ga0129333_10006280_pt1 | contig 11247 bp, 7 predicted proteins | sample CPB6_08_DNA_FD_94474 | JGI IMG/M metagenome (GOLD analysis project Ga0129333, IMG submission 94474) | Freshwater to marine salinity gradient microbial communities from Chesapeake Bay, USA - CPBay_Sum_0.6_0.8_DNA | ecosystem: Environmental > Aquatic > Marine > Coastal | place: USA: Chesapeake Bay...
CTTGCTTGTCAACCTTCCCGCCTACTCTTCTTGCGAAGATTCTTCAGCTGCCGTCGCAGCAGAAGGGGAATACAAACCTACGACTCTTTTCTGTTACCACCAAATACTTTTTGGGGGTTTCTTAAAAATATTTTTGGTCGTTTTAGCCAAAATCCTGCATTTCAATAATGTGGAAAACTCTGCAAGTTCTTGATTACTTTGGCTTTTTTGGTGTTTTTCCCACCTTTTTTACAGGTGGCAGATCTTCTTTTACTTTTTTCTCACTCTGTGGTTTGATTGAGTTTTTTTGTGTTTTTTGAGACATCTCCTTGGAAACAGGTGCAGGGTTCTGCTGTTTTACCACTTTCTCGGAAGATTTTTTGGGATTTGCTTTTTGCGTTTGTTTAGATCCTTTGTCTGCTTGCAAATAATTCACTGCTTTGTCGAGTGAAATCTTGATGCGAATAATCCCTTCTGTTTTTTGTGTTACCTTGAAGCCATTATGAATTCTATATCCAATAACCCACAATACCTCGTCTGCCGAACACAATACAAGCACTTTGCGTTTATCTGCAATATTGATTTTTGAATTTGTGAGAAAATCACTCACAGTCATAGATCCATCCATTCCAATTGGAGTTATTCTATCACCGTCTCTCCAATGACGAATCACCAACTGTTCAGGAAGCAGATCAGCATCAAAATATTCTATCAATGGATGCTCACCGAAATTCACACTTCTTGGATCTGCCATTTCACCCGAATATGAAATGCCATTTGATGAAAAGTTGCCAATCTTTGTTATCGGTATAAACAATTCAACTGCCTGCTCTGGTCTTGCAAATACCAATTCTTCTCGGTCACGAATAACAAACAATTCTTTGGTGATGTCCAATCTCCCACCGGCAGGACCTTTCGCCATTGCAAGAATTGAATCAATGGCATTCATCGATATCGGTTGCATGTGTAAAAGTGATCGCAGTGATGCTTGAATCAATTCTCCCTTCGCAAAATCTTTGATGGATTCAAACATTCCGATATTGATTGCAAAAGATGTCTTTGAAATTTCTCTAACACCCTGCTTCATGATATGTATGATGCGCTCGGCGATGAATTCCTGTGCTTCACGCATGAGCGTTGTTGTTCGATTCAAAACTTCTGTTAATCCAGGCGAATAGTCGGCACGCAATAATGGAAGCAATTCATGTCGAATCTTATTCCGGGTAAAATTCAATGATGCATTGGATTCGTCTTCTCTCCACTCCAATGATCGAACTTTCGCATACTGTTCTATTTCTTTTTTGCTAAGCCAGAGGATAGGTCTGATATAGGATAGTTTTTTGTCAACATCTCTTCTTGGTGGTATCCCGGCAAGACCAGTGATGCCGGATCCTCTCATGAGATTCATTAACAATGTCTCTGCATTGTCTTCAGCATGATGCGCTGTCGCAATAACATCTGCGTGAGAAATTTTTGCAGCTTTTTCAAAGAATTGATATCTCATGACTCGAGCGGCAATCTCTGTTCCCAAATTGTATTCTCTTGCATATTGCGATACATCTGCCTGCGTATGATGGAAATGTAATCCATACTTACCAGCAAGCTTTTTAACAAATGCCTCATCTTGTTGGGAAGCATCACCTCTCAACATGTGATTGCAGTGCGCTACATGAATCGTACACCAACCACGAGTGCTTATCACAGCCAACAAATCCAATAGCACAACAGAATCGATACCACCACTCACACCACAAAGAATAGTTATTGGTTTTTTGATTCTGATTTCTTGCTCAAGAAATTGAATGGTCTTCTGCAGAATAGGTTCAAGCTGTTTTGGCAAAGGATCAACCTTCGCCTTCGACATTGCATTTCCCCATGATTCAACTTTCTTGATTGGTGGAAAATCCTTCCCTACTTTATCCAAAGGAATCACCGGAGATTTCTGTGATTGAGCTTGCGGACTCTGCTTTTGAGGTGGATTCAGTATTTCTTTTGAATGTTCTTGCTTTGTCTGCTCTTTCTTTTCAACCTGTTTTTTGGGTTCCTGTTTCTTGTCTGAATGAGAAGAATTATCGACAATTATCTCATCTATTACACCATCGGTAGAAACATCGTTTACTTCTTCAACTATATTCTTTTGTTGCTGTTTTTCTTGCAAATGTTGAAGTCGCTTTAATTTTTTTCTCTCTTTCCACTCGCGGAGGCGCCTTTCCTTGCGTGAAAGTTTCTCCTCAGATCCTTGCTCTTGCGGAACATCTACTTTCTTAGAATCAGGCACCTGCGAATCATGTCTGGATTTTTCTTTAGCACTCTTTTTTGAAGTGATTACCTCTGGCTTTCCATCAACAATCTCAGGGGCATTCTTGTCATTGATCGTTTTTGATTTTTTAGAAATACCCTTTTTGACAGTAGTGGATTTTTCCTTCTTGTCAATTTTGACTTCCAACTTTCCTTTTTCTTCAGTGGATGCATTGCCTGTATCCACTTGTTTTTTGGAAGTCTTTTTTACACTTTTTTCGGATTGATCTTCAATTGCAGAAGGAGTTTTCTTAGCTACTTTGGTAACAAGTCCCTTTGGCTTGACTATAGAAACCGTCTTGATTTTCTTTGGCTCAGAAATCAGCGCTTTTTTGTTAGTGGATACAATCTCTTCATTGGAAGCAACCTTCTTGGTTGCACCTTTTTTGGTAGGTGTGGATTTTGCCATGAGTATTTCTGAAAATGACATCAGTCGAGAATGGAACAGCATAATGACACAGCATCATGCAACATCATCCTGCAATTGATGTGAATGTAAAAATTCAATATATGCCTCAAGTCTATCTTCAACTTGGGCAAAGGATTCATACTGTTGTACATCTTGCTTTACAGCTGATGCACAGTATAAACCGCGTAAATATCCTGCATAAAACTTTCGAAACTCAAGAACTGCTCTGCGTTCTTGCTTTTGACTCAATTGCAAACGCAAATGATCCAAACAGGTTCGTATTTTTTCTTCATAAGTCGGCTCAGGAGCTTGCATTCCATGAGCCAACATATGTCTTGCTTCTCTGAAAATAAATGGATTTCCAACTGCTGCTCTGCCAATCATGACAGCATCACAGCCGGTTTCCTTAAATGCTCTAAGCACTTCATCTGCGGATGTTACATCGCCATTCAAAATCACCGGAATTTGAACAGCTTTTTTGATCTTTGGTATCCAAGACCAATCAGCATTACCGGAATGTCCCATGTCGCGAGTTCTGCAATGCACCGTAATCGCTGATGCACCCGCTTGCTCAAGCCGAGCGGCAACATCTTCTATAATGATTGCAGATGAATCCCAGCCAAGTCTTGTTTTTACCGTTACCGGCAACTTTACTGTATCCACGATTGCCTTGGTCATCGATGCCATCAATGGTGGGTCTTTCAATAAAGCCGCACCAGCATTTCTTGCAACTACATTTCTGACCCAGCAACCACAATTTATATCGATGAAGTCTGGTCCTGATGCCTCTGCAACGGCAGCTGCTTCTTTCATGACATCAATTTCACCGCCAAAAATCTGTATGGAAACAGGATGCTCTTCATCGGATAAGCGCAACTTTTCCATGGAACGCCGTGCATCACGAATCAAGCCATCAGATGAAATGAACTCAGTGTAGACAATATCTGCCCCCATGCGCTTGCAAATAACCCTAAATGGCAAATCAGTGACATCCTCCATCGGTGCAAGCAGCACTCCATTGGAAACATGCACATCGCCGATGGTGAGTTCGGCATATTTTGGTTCATTCAAGGCTACTGGATTATCCATTTGGACAAAAATACGACAAAAACGGCATTCAAATGCCCCAATGTTTCAATCACCGGGGTTTGCGGTCATATTTGCAACAAGAATGCAAATTCTCATACACAGCATCATCGGCTCTCATGTTTTCGGTATCATATCCGATGGCAATTATGGCTTTTTCTATTAAATCTAGCGATGTTTTAGCTTCATCGAATTGAATTGACAATGTCTTCTTTTTCTTGTCCCAATTGGCTGATTCAACACCCTCTACCGATTTTGCAGCTTTTTCAATAGCTTTTTTACAAGAACCACAATTCCCAAAGACGGTAATCACGCGTTCTGTGACCGGAAATGTGTTGGCATTGATAACCTGAGATGACATAAAAGCAAACAGCATGATGAGAACAAATTTCATTGTGTTTTCCAGAAGAATGTGATCAAAAAGAAACATGTTGTCGAATGAATCAATCAATTAGCGTAAACTTAGTCAATAGTCCGTCCATTTTTCATGTATAAATTGTATTTTTGACCAATTAAGCCATCCAATAAGCGATGGGATATAGAATGTTTCACTACCGGCCTTAACCATGAACATACTTGTATTGCGCAGGGCATTTGGATTTCTTTCATTCATAGTGGCTTCTGTCACCTATATGTTGACAGTTCAAGAGTCCGTTCCTTTTTGGGATTGTGGAGAATTTACGGCTGCAGTTGCCGAACAACAAGTTCCGCATCCGCCTGGTGCACCACTCTTTCTCATCGTTGGGAAATTGTTTCATCTCCTACCATTTGGTGATCCGGGTTGGAGAGTGAATTTATTGTCAGCATTTGCCAGTGCAGTCACTGTTGGGCTTTTATATCTCGTGATTGTGCAAGTGATTGAAAATTTCCGCGGCAAAAAGTATGAATCATTTGGTGATGCAATTGCAGTATTCGGTTCTGCTTTTGTTGGTGCTAGTGCTTTGACATACAGTGATACATTTTGGTTCAATGCCGTTGAGTCTGAAGTGTATGCTTCATCAACATTGCTTGTTGCCATCATCGTTTGGCTCATGATGAGATGGAATGAAGAAGCTGATAATCCTGGTCATGAAAAATATCTTTTATTGATTGCATATATCATTGGTTTGTCAACCGGTGTTCATTTGTTCAGCATCCTAGCTATTTTCTCATTGGCTTTGGTGGTGTATTTCAGAAAGTATGACTTCAAATTGTCTTCTTTCTTGATCATGGGCGCTATAACAGTTGCAAGTTTCGGTTTGATTTATCCGGGTATCGTGAAGGTCTTGCCCGCAATGTTGGGTGGAAATCTTTTCCGCACAGAGGCAAGGGATTATGTAATCATGGATTCACTGTTTCCGCGATTGCTTGCGATTGGCTCAATCATTGGTGCGGCTTTCGGAACATATCATGCATCAAAAAACAATAAACCTATACTTAATCTTGCATGCTCTTCATTTTTGCTCATCATTCTGGGTTATAGCACATATACTCAAATTCTATTGCGTTCCAATGCTAATCCTCCGATGAATGAGAATACCCCAAATAATCTTATCAAACTGAGCGCATATCTAGGTCGCGAGCAATATGGGGATGCGCCGTCTTGGCCTCGTAGATGGCAGACAGACCCAATGTACACCGGCAGACATTTGGAATATGGTGCATGGTCCGAGCCACCAAGAAAAGTTGTCACCAGACAAGACGGTATGCAATATACCGTACCTGATTATTCAGCGATGAAAAAGAATATGTCAGGCGAGATGAGTTATCTTTTCAGGTATCAACTCAATCACATGTATCTCCGATATTTTTATTGGAATTTCATGGGTAGAATTGGCGATGTGCAAGATGCTCCAGCTACTTTGTCAGGGAATAAAAATTCTATCGAGTACAAAGAATTCAATTATATGTCGGGCTATAAAGATTTGTTCCCGATCACATTTTTTGCCTTGCCACTCTTCTTGGGACTCTTTGGTTTGTTTTTCCATTTGAAAAAGCAACCTCGCATGGCTTTGGTGTATATCACACTATTCTTGCTCACGGGATTATTGGCGGCATATGCTCAAAATCAACAAAATCCTCAGCCGAGAGAGCGAGATTATTTTTATGTGGGCTCTTTCTTTGTATGGTGTATGTGGATTGGTATTGGCACTTATGGAATCATTTCAACTCTTTTGAAAAGAGATGAACAATTTTCACCTGCGATTGCAACGGGTGCAGTTGTTTTGTGCTTCATTGCAGTACCAGTGAACATGGCTATTGGCGGTTGGAAGATACATGATCGATCAGGCAACTTCCTTCCATTTGATTATTCATATAATGTCTTGCAAAGTTTGGAAAAAGATGCGATCGTTTTCACCTATGGAGATAATGATACATTCCCACTTTGGTATATGCAAGATGTCGCGGGTGTAAGAAGAGATGTCCGCGTCGTGAATTTAAGCTTGGGGCAAACAGGTTGGTATATGTATGAGTTGAAACATAATGCTCCATGGGGTGCAAAAAAGATTCCATTGACATTCAGCGACAACTCATTGCTTGCCGATGAAACAAGCACAGAAGCTATAGGCCCTGAATTGTCCGAAGCAGAAACCATCACTATTCAAGTCAGCAAAGACATCTTGAATAAGTTCACAAATGATTCTGCCATCATCGCAAGTGGCATCATGCAATTTGATTTTAATGGCGATGGCAATCCTCGTCCTGGTGAGAAGGACAATGTTCCTGCATTTTACAAAGGTCCTCAACATAAATTGGTTGCAGATATTCTTAAAGTCGTGAAATTCGAAAGACCTGTCTATTTCACTCAAGGTGCAGATTCATACATGGGATTGGATGCATATCTTCGTACTGAAGGCTTGGCACAACGCGTTTGCCCTGTAAAACAAGGTGATGGCAGAAGATATGAAGAATCAATCATGAATAAATGCTTATTGAATCCTGTTGCTGATGATATTGCTCATACAGGTCCGTATTATGGATTCAAGTTCAGAAACTTGAACAATAACAATGTGTATTATGATGAAGTGCACAGGAGATTCATGGATAGTTATCGCATGACATTCCTGAATTATGCGAGTTATCATCTTGAAAAATCCGATAGTGCTCAATGCATTAAAGTACTTGATGCAATGAATCGCAATATTTCCCCCGATCAATTCCCTATTGCCTATGTGTTGGAATATCAAATCGGTGAAGTCTATGCGAGAGCCGGAGCCAAAAAACAAGCAAAAGAATTTTATGATCGATGCATCAAAAGCGCCGGATATTTGCAAGAAAATAATCTACAAGCACTTGATAGATTCTCCCGAGATTATCCCCCATCGGAAATCATCAAAAGAGCACAGAGCATGAAATCGCAACTATAACGAAAAAGCTCGCTTTAAGCGGGCTTTTTTATTGAATGATGCAAACCACATTCATCTATGATCCAGTCAAGGGAACAATCATGTTGCTCTGTTGGCAATATATGATCGCTGTACTGACACGAAAAAGCCAAGCCGATGGTGGAAACATGTGGATAGCCCAATAAGAAAGCATCATAAAATCCGCCACCATAACCCAAACGATGTCCTTGCGCATCAAAAGCCAATAATGGCAAAATGCAAAGAAAGGACGCGTCATTGTGTAGTATATACGGATTTCCGATCGGTTCTTTCATACCAAATGGATTGACATCATACTCTGTGTCATTCGAAATGCGAATCATCTCCATTGAATGCTGCCCAACAATTCGAGGAAGTAGCACGATTTTATTCATAGCAAGCAATGCATCATTCAAAGCATGAGTAGAAACCTCATCTCCAAAAGATGCATAGGAACAAATCACATTCGCAGAGCTAACCATTGGAGAAGCAAGCAATGATTCAGCAATTCTATCCGAGAATTGCGCTTTTTGATTAATAGAGAGTGCAGAACGCTTTTCTTTAAAAAGTGTTCTCAATGCTTTTTTATGTCCTTTCAAATCTGAATTGGTCATGTCTTTACTATGTGGGAAACTCTGATTGTCAAAAGCGATTCAATACGCTAAATTAGCGAAGCAGCAATAAATCATTCCATGATTTTTCCCAATGAAAGAAGATTTGGCTCCACAAGGAAATGGGCAAACCCTTGCGGACATGATTCATTTGCCCGGAATTTCCGTTAGACCACCCTTTGCATTCAGGACGGGGCAGTTGCATTTTCTGCATAAGTTATCATCAAGACTCCTGCAGAATGACTATTATCATCTCGGTGTATTCGTTCCGGGCTATGGAAAAACAATCACTGCATTGGCTTCATTTGTCATTGCCAGACATCTCAAAAAAGCACATAAACTGATCGTGTTTGTACCTCGGGGCAATCTTCGTGATCAATATGCCGATGCAAAGGAGTTATCGAGTGTTTTACGAAATCTCGGCGCACCACCATTGACTTTTTGCACGGCAGATTCAGACAAAACATTTTTGAAGAATGCCTCAACTGATATCATCATCACAACATATCAATATGCTTCAGGTAAAACAGGAAATGCGGCATTGCAAGCATTCGCTTCAAAAGAGAAATGCATGTTTGTTTTTGATGAAGTTCATCATTTGTCTGATGAAGGAACTTGGGCAAAGGCAATCAACAATCTCCCCCATACTTGTAGCGTAGCACTTTCGGGTACACCTGTCCGTTCAGACAATAAAGCATTGTTTGGCGTACCTTTTGAAATAAAAAACGATGAGCGATTCTATTCGGCATTACATGAAGTATTGCTAAGAGATGCACATGAAGAAGGAAAGATTCTCAAGCGTGTGTCTGTAAACATGATTGATTATAAAATCAAATTACGCAATATAGACACTCAAGAAGAAGTCGAACTCTCCCTCGGGCAAATGCAAGAAATGGCATCAGGTGAAAAAGATGTCGATGCATTTTTGGCAAGACGCAATATGCGTTTTCACACCGTGTATCTGGAATCACTTTTAAAACCAGCTTTTGATAGATTCAAAGAAAAACGCAATGCCATGGTTGATCATCAATTGCATTCGAATTCTCGCAAAATCAGAGCACATCAAATGCTCATCATCGCCATGAGTAATTTGCATGCAAAAGCAATATTGGAATTTGTACAAGAACGATTCCCCGAATGGAGTTCAGCGAGGATTGGTCAAGACATACCTGAAAAGACTCGGCTTGCGACTCTTGATCAATATCGCAAAGGTGAAATTGATGTAATGGTGCAAGTGGACATGATTGGCGAAGGGACTGACATCAAACCAATCAGCGTGATCGTAAAAGCTGATCTTGTGAGAGCTTTCTCAAAAACGATGCAACAGATTTTTCGTGGCATGAGATATTTTGATGAATTCTCTCACGAACAAAATATATGCGATCTCTTTGCTTCAAATGATTCTGCATTGGCAGCGATCTTTGAATGGCTTATGAATGAGCAGCAGATTGGGGTCAAACTTCAACAAAAAAGACTCGACCTAGAACAAACGCGCGAACATATTCTAGAGCAAGAATCTTGGATACTTGCAGATGTTGAGCATAAGGCAACAGAAACATTGCATTGGGAGTTATTTCCGGACCCTAATAAACCCAATGAGCCTGAAATACCTTCAAAAGAATCATCAACAGGCATTGATTCCGAGCAAATAATGGCAATGAATGTGATTGAATTGGAGCAACAGTTAAGACAAGAATGTGCAAATTTGGCATATCGACTCACGCAATCATTGAAATCTCAAGGATTAAAAGCAGATATTCGCACAATTCATTCTGCATCAAAAAAACGGTTTGGAAAATCACAGGATGATATGAACCTTCGTGAATTGGAATCCAAAAAAGAATGGCTCTTTCAATGTTTGGAACGCGGTAGAATTTTCTAAAGGCACACTATGGGCTACAGAAATATAGGAACCATTAGTAGAACACATGGCACTTCCGGCGCAATGATTCTCACGCAATGTCCGGATGCTTCATTGGTCATAAAACCAGGCACCACAGTTCTTGTCGGATTCTCCGCAAATTTCTCCAAACCATATACACTCACTTCTTGTGAATCGTATAAACAATCGCTCATCATCACATTGAAAAATATAGGGATGGATGATATTGTCAATCTCAAAGACAATGGTGTATTTATTAATGAGCAGGCATTACTCCGTGACGAAGAGCAGTATTTTATTAGCGATTTGATTGGATGTACCGGAATAGACGAACAAGGGAAGGTGCTGGGAACAATAACAGATGTTTGGATTATGCCAGCCAATGATGTCTGGGTATTGTCCACACCGGAGGGTGATATTCCACTTCCCGTCATTGATGAAGTGATACTTTCTACCGACATTCAAAAAAAACAAGTGGTGATTAGACTGATTGATGGATTGCGCGATCTCCTTCCTTCTCAAACGGATGATTCTAATCTAGACTGAGTTATATGCATCAATATCTAGGGTGATTTTCACAGACTGTTTTGCATGTTTCTCAGCATAAACTCCCATTGCTTTTTTGAGATATCTTCTCATGATCTCGCCAGATGGATCTTCATGTTTCAATCCCTTGAGTACAAGAATTCTGCGATATTGCGACTTAAGTTTTGCAATGAATGGAATTGTTGGACCAAGCACTTCAAAAGGAACATTGACGGTTGGAATCAAAGATGCAATCGTTTGCATTGCATGATGTACTGCATATTCATCAGTACCAGCACATTCAATTGTCACGATTCTGGAAAATGGTGGATATACAGCTTCTTTTCGAATATGTAATTCATCATTATAAAGCAATTCATAACTTCCGGTCAGAGATGCGATGATGGTTTGATGTTCGGGATGCGATGTTTGCAGCAATACCTCGCCTTGTAATTCACCTGTTCTTCCTGCACGCCCTGCAACTTGAGTGAGAAGTTGGAATGTTCTTTCCGAAGATCGAAAATCAGGCATGAATAATTGATGGTCGGCATCAACGATTCCCACGAGAGACACATGCGGAAAATCCAATCCTTTCGCGACCATTTGTGTGCCGATTAAAATGTCGATTTCTTTTTTTGAGAATTCGGTCAATAATCTCCGATGCTCGCCTTTCTTAGCCGTAGAATCCAAATCCATGCGAGCAATATTCGCTTGTATTCCTCTGGCATTAAGTAATTCCTGCAATTCCTCTTCCACTTTCTGCGTTCCGGTTCCAGCTTCTTTGATATCAATGCCCCCACATACTGAACATGAGTGCATTGATTTTTCGGAATAGCCGCAGTAATGACATCGTACCATCCCTGTATTTTTGTGCAAAGTCAAAGAAACGCTGCAATGCTTACACATCGGAATATGACCACAATCCAAACATTCTTGGAAACGAGCAAATCCCCTTCGATTGTGAAAAAGAATGATACCCTCTTTTTTAATGATGCGATTGATGATTGCCTGTAGCATGTCTTCGGAAAATGCACCTTGCATTGTCCCTTTTTTTCTATGTTCTCTGATGTCAATGCAACGAATCTTTGGCAATAAGGCACCATCTGCTCTTGA
>Ga0129333_10006281_pt1 | contig 11246 bp, 1 predicted proteins | sample CPB6_08_DNA_FD_94474 | JGI IMG/M metagenome (GOLD analysis project Ga0129333, IMG submission 94474) | Freshwater to marine salinity gradient microbial communities from Chesapeake Bay, USA - CPBay_Sum_0.6_0.8_DNA | ecosystem: Environmental > Aquatic > Marine > Coastal | place: USA: Chesapeake Bay...
GTTGTTACTTGATGACTTTGGCAATGTAAATGTTGGCTTAATGGAGGAGGTTGAAGTTGATGGTAAAAAGGTTACAAAATTAAAACCGGGTGCTGATAATTTTGCTACAATAAATACCATACGTAGTCAGGTGCAGGGTAAGTTTGATAGGTTTAAATCTGACGAGGCATTAGATGGTCTTGCTGATCGTGTTGGTGAGGAGATAAATATGCAAATTAAAGCACTAGAGGGATTGCCGGGCAAGGGTATTGTAAGTTTATCTGACTTCAAAGGAAGACCTGAGTATCAAGATATGATAACTAAGTCTGTAGAGGCTATTATCGTAAATCCATATAATGCATTATCTGTTCTTACGTCAGATATAAAGTCTACAAGTGATGGTGTACCATATACTTTTACTTATGACGAAAATCAGGCTAAGAGTGATAAAAAGTATATCCTTCTCAGAAAAAATGATAAGGGATTACCTGAACCTCAGTTAACTGATGAGCAAAATGCAATAGTTAGAGAAAACCTAAAGAAAAGGTTAGACCTTAGGTTAGATAAGAAGGAACAATTAAATCAGTACGTACCACCTCAAGAGAGAAATTATAGATCTCCGACATCAGGCGAATTAGAAGAAAGAAGAGGAAGGCAAATAGATATTCAAAATGCAAATACATTAGAGAAATTATATAGTGGTAATAATCTAGAAGTAGAGGAGGCTATAAATTATTTAAAGGCATTTGAAGAAATTTCTGATGTAAGAAGAACAGTAGATGGTGTGCAAATAATATTTACAGATGATAGAGAAGAATTTTTACCATTCTTTGAGGCTGGAACAAAAAGGGGAATTGGAGCAAAAAGATTTGCAGCAGAAGGGTTACCAATACTAAATCCTTCAGCAAATGTAGAAGATGCTACAAGAAGGATAGTAGATAGACCATTTAATAGGAATTATTTTCAAGAAAATGCAACATTTGAAATTAAAATTCCTTTTGGAAAAATAAACTTACCACGTGGTACAAAAACAAATACAAGACTTGGTCAAGAGAAAGGCACTACAACTACAACTACAAAGCCAACCACAACTACAACTACAAAGCCAACCACAACTATAAAATTTAACTAGAAAATATATAGATATGAATGAAAATTATAAAGAGTTATATTCTTACTTAAAAGATAATGGTTTAACAGATTTAGACGAAACTTCTTTTTTTAATGTATATTCTTCTAATGAATCAAAATTCAATGAACTTTATTCTTATTTAAAGGGTGAGGGTATGACTGATTTATCTTCAAATGATTTTAAAAATAAATATTTATCTAGTCAAATTCAACCAAAAAAAAAAGAAGATGGTGGACTTTTGCAAGAGGCTCAAAGAACAATTCAACAATATTCTCAGTCTCTATCTCCATCGCAGGAATCAGAATCTCAGCAACTATCTCCATCGGTTAGTTCTTTAGTAGAGCCTTACAAAGAACAAAAGGTTAAAAAATTATCCCCTGTAGGTACGACCCCTGTAGATACGACTGCGATTGACTATACCACAATACAGGAGGATTTAAGTTGGCAAGACAAAATAGGAGTAGGTGGCTCTCAGTCTAGTATAAATCAAAATAAGATAGAAAGTGAAGAGAAGGCAAAAGAACTTGCTATACTGGAAGAGAAACGTAGGAAAAAGGAAGCGGCTGATGACATAACAAGGGCAAGAGAAATGTTTGCCAGAAGGGCTGAGGAAGAAAAAATAAGATTAGAAAATGAAAAATTAAACTTAGACTACAGAACAAAAGATTTAAATTTCTTATCTAACTTAAACTCTGTAACATCCGATTTAATTAGTACAACTGAGGAAAATGTAGTTCAAAAATTAAATGAAAAGTTTAAAGGAAATGGCATCGTATTCGAAGAGGCAGGATGGGGAACAAATAGAATTATAGCACGTACAGAAGATGGCAAAAGTTCTATAAATATAGGATCTTATAATTTTTTAGATTCAGCAAATACATCTGAGGCTGAGAAATTAAGAAATTTTATATCTAAAAATGCAAAGAGGACAGAGGATATAGGCGACAGAGACTTTTTGTCTAACTCATTAAAGGCTCAGAATCTAAGGGCTGTCCCTATGATAGAGAACGGAGAGCCATCTACAGTTAGGTTTACATCGTTTGAGGAGGATGGTAAGTTTTTAGTTATACCAACACTCTTCCCTAAAGATCCAAACAAATACACAACAAATCCAAGCACTTGGATGGAACTTCCATTTGAACAGGCAAGGAAAGTTGCCATGGAAAGGGGTGAGGTGTTTACATTTAAGACCCAAAAAGAAGCAGATGATTTTGCCAAAGGAAGTTGGAAGGATGTAAATACTATTGATATAGAGGGTGACTCATTCTTTAAAGCTCTCGGTAAAGATTATATGACTGAGAAAAAAAGGTATGAAAGGTTTACTGAACTAGACGATATCATAGACTTTGCTGAAAAGGTTTACAAGTACGAGGGTACATCAATGACAGAACAGGAACTTCAAAAAAAATATCCTAAATACTTTATAAGTGGGAAGGCGAGGTTTGACCTTGAGAAGATGTTACCAGAGATGAAAAAAGAGAGGGATGCACTTAAGCCATTAGTTAAAGACTACACCTTCTTTAATCAAGAGGGTACGTCTGAAGATGCACGCATGATGTGGGATAAGTACTTACAAGATAGAAACAATCAGATATCGTCCCAAGCCGCTGCGGTAAGGAGAGACGCTGATATTCAAGAGATGAATTTAGATAAAAAATCTTATGAGAAGTTTGGTGTATCTATCAAAGACTTGAAGAACTACGCTGTAACTAATCCATCACAAAAGAAAGAGTACGACCAACTAATCAATCAGTACGTAGACGCTCAAGATAAAAAAGTTATTGCAAGCGAATATATGCAGGAGGCTAAACTTTATTTTGACGCTAAGGATAATAAGAATATAATGCAAGAATTCTCTGAGAATTTTTCAGGTGTTGTTAATTCTACCCTTGATGCATACAGAGAAAATGCAGGTGGAGCTGCGCTACTTAATTTTGCTATAGGTTTAAAAAATGCTCATAAAATAAAGGATGTAAAGGAGGCCTCTGAATATATAAAAAATTTAAGAAAAAGTATGTCTGGAACTCAATCAAAAGAGTTAACTAGATTTCAAAATGTTTCTGACTTTTCTGAATTAATTGATGTTATATCAGATGACCCAATATCAGTAATAACTTCTTTAGTAGGTTCTTCTTTTGCTACACAGTTACCCGTAGGGACTAAAATAATACCTGCTACTGTAGCGATAAGTACTGCCTATGGAGCGACTACAGGGGGGTTAACTACTATGGGAGTAGGGACTTTACCTGGCGCAGTGGGTGGTTTTTTTAGTGGGTTGTCTACAGGTCAGGCGATAACTGAATTTGCTACAGAGTATAACACAGCCTTAATTGATGCCATTAAAAAGAGGGGTTACGATATGGAAGATCCATACTCTCTGCAAAAGGCTTTGCTAAATAAAGAGGTATGGGATGAGGCTCTTGAAATTGGTGTTACCAGGGGTATACCTATGGCTATAATGGAGAAGGTTACAGGTGGATTATCTGGTAGGGTTTTTGTTCCTAGTTCAAGGTTAGCCACAACTGCGTCTAAGTTAAAGGGATACGCTTTAGAGTCTGCTGTTATAGACCCAACGTCAGAGATGTTAGGAGAATTGGCTGCACAGGGGGCTATGGTTGCCACAGGTAAGCAAGACAAAATACAATATACTGAGTTGTATGGTGAGTTTTTAGGTGGTTTAGGGGCTAAGTCAATGACAAATGGGGCTAGTACATTATATAAAATTGTAAGAGACCACAACAATATAAACTTAGCCTACGACTTAACTGACGTTGCTAACATAGCAAAAGAGAACGTGTCTGATGAGAGGATAATGTCTTGGGCAGACAACATGGTAAGGTTGGGTAAGATTGATAATACTGTGGCGCATAGGATAAGGGAGAACGTAGGTCTTAAGAGGGAGGCTAAAGAACTTATGTCTGTTGGAGAAAAACCATCTAACGAAGTAGTCGCCAGAACTATGGAACTTATGGCCGCTAAGCAGGAACTTACAAAGACCAAAAACAGGTCTGAGGTATATAGAGATAAGATATCTGAGATAGATGAGGAGTTGGCTAATATGGCTTCTACAAAGAAGGTGGCGGATAAGGATAATCAAACTTCATTAGTTGGAATCACTGAGGCTGTTAGACCAAGTGTAGCGGAGTATACTATAAATAATAGGAGATACACAAAGGAAAGATTTTTAGATAAGATAAATAGTATGTCACCAGGCAGGATATCAAGAAATGATGTTAAGGTAGTAGGTGACGAAGAAGTTGTTAACCTTTTAAATAAAAAAACAAATGCCGTTCAAGAGCAAACAGCAGGTCAAGTATCTGTACAGCCAACAACCACAATTAGCCAAGAAGTGGCGCAAGGAGAATCCCAAACAGGACCTCAAGCAGCTCCCAAGCAAGGTGTCCTCAGCCCCGAAGAAAGCCAAAGGAAAGAAGAGCTAACAACTGCTCTACAAAACATTGAAGCAGGAGCTACAGCAGTAACTGTTGGCGAAGCGACAATGGACATAGCTGATGCTCAGGCTGAGCTTGATGCTATTCTTCAAAAAGAGCAGGCTGTTCCTGAGGCTCAAAAACAAACGATTACAGACATATTTAAAGCAGCACCCACAGAGACTAAGCAATCGATAATATTTAAGTCTCCTAATGGCATTATTGTGTCAATGGTTGGCAATGAGCAGATGGCTGCGCAGTTATATGAAGAGGCTATTGCTACACCTGAGGAGCAACGCAGTCAGCAGCAAAATAATATCGTTGAAAAGATGCAACCACTTGTTACTGCGGCAGCTCCTGCTGTTGAGGTAACACCTGTAGCTGAGGTAACACCTGTTGCTGCACCTGTACAGCCGGTAGAGACATTTACTGAGCAGGACAAAGCGAGACAACAGGAGCTGACTGACGCATTGGCTAAGGCTGACAAGAGACGCAAGAACATAACTGTTGGTGAGACGGTCATGCCAAAGGCTGACGTGAAGGCTGAACTTGACGCTCTTAATCAGAAAGAACTATCATCAACTAAACCTGAGGTCACTGCACCTAAGGTAGAGGTAACTCCTACCGAGACTGCTCCTACTAAGACAATGACTCCTGAGCAGGAGGCTGACTTGTTAGAAGAAAGGTTAAAACAAAGAAAGAAAGAACGTGCTGCTGAAACAAAAACAGAAGTTAAAGAAGAACAAAAAGTTACAGAGAAAAAAGAAACAGAGAATGAAAAGACTGCCAAGAGGATTAGAGGCAAGAAAATGAAAGGCACTTTGTCAACTCTTGACTTTGGCATAACTCAGACCGTGTACAATGGTTCATTGGAGTTTATGGCAAGACAGGTTGAGAAAGGAACGAAAATAGGAGAAGCCATTACTGCTACTATAAATTGGATTGATGCAAAAGTCGGCAATATAAAGTGGGACAAGGAGTCATTTAGCAAGTACATGAATACTGTGGCTGAATCAATGACTTCGAAAAGAAAAGCCAAGGAAATACTAGACGTATATCCTAAAGGAAGCACTGTAAGTATTGTAGAATTAGCAAAAGAAACAACAGATGACATAGTGTCAAATGTTTTAACAAAGATGAAAGATGTTTTCAAAAGTGTTAAAATATCAGGAAGAAGACCAACTGAGGGTGCTGCATTCTATAACTATAATACAAAAGAAATTGATATTAATAAAAACAGCCCACATTGGAATGAAGTAGAAGGAGACCAAATATCTAGTGCATTATCTCACGAATTTACACATCACTTGATAGATGCACATCCAGAAAAAGAATCTATCGAGAACGAATTGCAGCAAATAAAAGATGACTTGATTGTAAATAAACCTGAATTGGCTGACAACCAAAAACAGGCTTATGAATTTATGACAGCAAAGAATAATTCTCCTCAAGAAATATTAACTTATGCTGTAAGTAATCCTTACATTAGACAAATATTAGAAAAATATAAAAACAATCTAAATAATATTTCCAATAAAATATTTGGACAAGATGTTATAAGTGGTAAATTTGAAGAACAAAAAATTAAAGAAAATGAAAAAGTACAATCCCAACGAAAAGGAGACAGAGGAGGACGGACTGAGAGCAGGTCAATTACGCCTCTTGAAGGTGCGCCATCAGTTCCAGGCTTTACAGGGCCGGACTCACAGCTTGTTGCCGTTGCAGAAGAATATGCAAGAGAAAACGGAATCCCCTACAAAAGACAAGCAGAATACGTCAAGGTAGATGAAGGAAGAGCCAAAAGAATAGCTCAAGCCTATGAGGATATGAAACATGATCCTCAAAATACAAAAGTAAAAGAAGCATATGAGAACCTTATAAAGCAAACCATTGCTCAGTATGAAGCATTAGTAAAAGCTGGATATAAGTTTTGGTTTATAAATACTAATATTCCAAGCAATCAGGAATATGCGCAGAGTCCATTTAATGCAATGCGAGATATTCGAAACAATAAGGAGATGGGGGTATTTCCTACAACTGATGGTTTTGGATCTAGTGATATTGACGTTAAAGATAATCCATTAATGGTTGAGACTAAATTCAAATGGCCTGTTGGTGGGTTGGATGGTCAAATGAAACCTGTGTTAGCGAATGATTTATTTAGAGCTGTACACGATGCTTTTGGTCATGGTCTTGAGGGATCAGGATTTAGAGCAAGAGGAGAGGAAAATGCGTGGCAAGCTCATATAAGATTGTTTACAGGGTCAGCTGTTGGAGCAATTACGAGTGAGACTAGGGGTCAAAACTCTTGGTTAAATTTTGGTCCTTATGGAGAGACCAATAGAACTGCAAATACAGAAGATACTGTATTCGCTGATCAAAAAACAGGGCTAATGCCTGAATGGACTTGGAAGGAAGGGGTATCTCCTGATATGAAAGAGGAGGTGGGTAAAGAAAAAATGCCATCTATATCAAATACTGTTAGAGGTTTAAAAATAAAAGGTCCTGGTGGACTCCAGAGCAATATCCTTGGTGTACCTATTGCAATATGGAACGCTGCAATGGACACAATAGCTACCGCAATTGATGCAGGTGTAGCTTTGTCATCTGCTGTGCAGAAAGGGTATGACTACATAAAGGATAAGCATAAGGCTATAAACAAAGAGCGATTCGAGAAGAAGATACTTAGCAGTATGTACTCAGATGTTATTAAGACAGCTAGAGCTAATGGTATTTCTGAAGAGGGGATTAAGACGTTCTTAAAAAGAAGAGGTCTTGATGATGTTAAAATAGAAGAATTGCTAAAGGAAGAGAAAGGTGCAGGTAAAAAGATTACATTATCTGAAGAGACTCTTCCTGGATACACCAAATTGATGAACAGAATAAATGGTGTCATCTCAAGGGGTAGAAAAAGCGGAAAGTCTGATGATATAATAATGCAAGGTGTTATTGCCAATGTAGAAGCAAACTCACCAGAGTACGCAAACGCCACTGATCAACAGCGTGAGCAGATAATACGTGACATACGTAAAATGTTCGGCAAAAAAGAAAAGGCTGCGCCATCAGCAAAAAAGATACTTGGCATTAACTTCTCAAATAAATTGACCATAGAGGAAAGGGTGCTTAGAGACCTTCAAATAAAGTCAGAGATCAGAGGGGCTAAAAATGTAGTCGCTAAGATGAAGTTGATGAAACAATACATCAATAGCGTAGTTCGTGATTGGTCTAAAGGTGTAAAGGGAAAGGTTTCCCTGGCACAAATGAAAAATATAATATCTAAGTTAAACAAAACAAATCTCTTAGACGATGGAAGCATAAATAAGTTCATCGATTATATGTTCAATGTTATTAATGACGCTGAGTACGGTAATAAACTTAGCCAAGCAAGTAGCAATATAAATAAGATAAAGGATAAGATTAAAAACTTAAAGGAAATAAAAAGCCCTATACTAAAAGAACTGGCTAAACAATTTTCTAAGTTAGACCCAAGCCTTGTTGAGGACATAGACCTATTTAACTCAATCGCTAACAGAATACTTGACAACCTGTCTAAAAATACTGTAGATGATGTAATAAACTACCAAGATCTATCCCTATGGCTTTCAGAAAACAGATACAAGCAGGAGGAGATTAAAAAGGCAAGACTAGTCCCTATCATTGAAGAGATAACAGGTCAGGATGCAAAGGATTTGACGTACGATCAGATGATTGAAATTTTAGAGGCACTGAAAGAAAAGTCAACAGAAAAAGATGAGACTGAAATAAGAGAAAAACTATATGAGGCATTCAAAAATGCTGTTACTGCCTATCAGTTTGATGAGAAAAATTCAATCGTAGACCGATTCATTAACATAGACCTATCAAAATTAAGCGTCAGCGAAATCGTTGAAGTCGTCTACGCACTGGCTAACTACATTGAAAATAAGGATACTGCAAAGATGGAAACTATCATCAGTATGTACGAGGGTAACCAAAGTGCTGAGTCAGTATCTAAAAAGAATCTTAAGATATCTAAGTTCAGAGCCTTTAGTAGATTTATGAATGAACAGTTCGCAGCTCTTCCAATTTTATTTGAAAAATTATTCAATGGTGTTAAGAGGGGTATGTACGTAATGGATATGATGGGTCTGAGTACTTTGATTAACTCAAGTAACGAGGCTAAAAATATATTTAATGGTATAGTTGCCGACTACGTCTCTAAGTTCTATAGTCAAAATCCTAATAGCCAAGAGTTCAATACACTTTACAACAACGTTGAACGTGGTATGCTAGCCGCTTTACTAAGAAGTCCTGTAGGAAATATTGATGCAATAAAAAAGGATTTTGAAAGAAACAGAGGTCTTATACTTGACGCCATAGAAAAGTTAAGCATGGGTGACGACAACCAAGTAAAGATTGCTCAGATATACCAACAGGTTTACGACAAGATATTAAAAGACTCTAAGGATGCAACAGAGGTTTTGTCTAAGGTTGATCCAATAAATGCTGAGGCTGTAAATTGGTGGATAAATCAGTGGAGCGATGTATATGATGAGATGTACGATGTTAGTTTAAATGTTTACAACAAGCAGTTAGATAAAGACTATAACTATACCTCATCTAAGTTCTCCTTTATTAATTTACAGGAGGATATAATTGAAGATGATATGAGTTCTTACGACTACGCTACTGGATCAAGCAAGATGTATGAGAAGATGGCCGGGAACTTAATGAAAGCAATAAAGCCAACATCAAGAAACTTAAATAAAGGTATGTACCTAGACTTAAATTTCGATACGGTAAATGCAAACGCTATGAGTTCTGTTCTTGTAGATATAAAGACAGCAGCATCAATTAAAAAGGTAAAGGGGTTTGTAGAGAGTAAATACTTTCCTTTAGTGATACCTGACGCCAATATGAGGGCTGTAGTTACCAAAAGGATAAATGATTACATAAAAAATATACGTAAGAAAAGACCTTACGACTCTGATGAATTTGGTAAGGTAATTAATCTATTGGAGACTATAGCGAAGTATGCAACGTCACAGGCTCTTGGTGGTGTAACTCAGCCAATAAAGCAGATTATTCCTGGTATGTTGAATACCATTACTCAAACAGGTGATTTAAGTTTTATAGTTAAAGTATTTAACTCTGACGTACATAAGTTTTTGAATGAGTCTGGTTATGGTATATCTAATAGAGGTGTTGAGGCTTCCGCCCAACTAGAGAGCATAAACAAGATGATTGAGATTGCAGCTCAAGATCAGCCAAGCAAGGTAATTAAAAAGATTGGTGATATAAACGATATGATGCTTAAGGCGTTATTGGTTAAGCCGGATATATTTATTGCTAGAGCGTCTTGGATTGCATACTACGAGCAGTACATGAGAAAGAACAATAAGGGGCAGAAGATAAACTACGCCACACATAAGATAAATAAGGAGGCGGCTGACTACGCTGAGACTATGACGTCAAGGCAGTTAAACCTAAACGACGCTGACTTAGCAGGTTCTTTCTTTTTATCTAACGATACAGGTAAAAAATGGATTCGTAACACACTGCTACCATTTGCTAACTTTAGAATAAATCAGTACCTAAGAACTGCCAGTGATGTTTCTAGGATAGTTAATTTTAAAACTACATCAAAGGAGGACAGGGTAATCGCTATTAGGTCATTGGTTGGCACTATGGCTGAGATGGTATTATATAAGTCTATAGCCGTGGGGATTGGTCTAGGGTTAACTGGATTAGCCATGGCTGTAAGAGGTGACGACGATGAGGAGGAGTGGGAGAGAGCGTACTCCAATGCCATCAAGGGTAGTGCGACTTCGGCTGTTACAGACTTCCTTTCCCCTATACCATTGACTGATCAGTTTGTTAGGGGTGGTGTTGGTGAATTTATAGATCAGGTACAGGCTTTAAATGACGTTCCTGTTGAGGATAGATGGAATATATTCACTAAGGATGAGTTGGATGTACTAGACACTTATGGTAAGTTAGGTATACCACTTAAGAGGGCTTTTGAAATAAAGGACGGGGCTGAACTTGTGCTTACAGGTAAGTTTGAAGATAAGTACGGAAACGTGAAGTACATAACAGATCAGGATAGGGAAATACTTTTATATGGTGTGTTAGGTGGTGCGTTTGTAAATGTATTTGGTTTAGGTGTAGGTCCTGAGTACAACAACACGTACAATAAGATTGTAAAGCAAGCCAAGAGGGATGCACAGACGGAGAAACAGATTGAGAAGAAAATCATGTTAGGTGATTGGGAGACTAAGGAGGATATGAAAAGGTATGCACCTGAAGAGTACGAGAAAAAGTTTGGGAAGGGTGGTGTTTACTATGAGGAGAGTAAATCTGATTCTGAAGAGAAAAAGGCTGAGAGGGAAGAAGAACGAAAGAATAAGGACGAGATGTACGGCTACAAGGAGAAACCAAAAAAATCAAGTAGCAAGGGTGTAACGAATAGCAAGGGTATAATGGGTGGCAAGGGTATAAGTAGAAAGGGTATAATGGGTAGCAAGGGAATTTCTAAGTAAATGTAAACCTTATATACCTCATTGGTTTTTGCTTCTCGTAAAAAATTACCATATCCATATTATTTATATTTTCTGGTGGGGGGAGTTCCCCCCACTTTATTTCACCAACTAACTCGTCAGCCTTGGCATAGATAATGCCGTCGTCACAAGCCCATATGATATAACCTGTGATCCTCTTGTCTA
>Ga0129333_10006282_pt1 | contig 11246 bp, 9 predicted proteins | sample CPB6_08_DNA_FD_94474 | JGI IMG/M metagenome (GOLD analysis project Ga0129333, IMG submission 94474) | Freshwater to marine salinity gradient microbial communities from Chesapeake Bay, USA - CPBay_Sum_0.6_0.8_DNA | ecosystem: Environmental > Aquatic > Marine > Coastal | place: USA: Chesapeake Bay...
AACCCGTGAGGTGATACTATGCGTTCAATTATTGCTACATCCATAGCAGCTCTATTTCTAGCAGGATGCGCTGCTAACACAGATTACAAAATGTATGCTGAAACTCAAGCAAAGATAGCACAGGCCAATGCTGTAGCACAAACTGCCAAATATAATGCGCTAGCGGAGATAGCTAAATCCGGTGACAATGCTGCTAAGGTTGCAGCGGTAATGAGCATTCATATGGTCAATAGTGCCAGTGGTGGCCAATCATCTCCGCAGCAAAATGTAGCAGCGCCCGAGGATTTAAATTCAAAATTACTACGTTGGGCCGGTGTACTGTTACCTACTGTTACACAAGGTCTTGGCATAGCAGCACAACTTCATGCTGCCAATGTACAAAAACAAATAGCAGTAACTCAAAGTAATAATGCTGCCGCTACAGCTCAAAGTACTAATAATACTTTTGCTGCCATGAGTACCAACATGGCAACTTCTAACACCAACATAGCCAAGGCTGGATTTGATGCAGTGGTGTCGGGTACCAATGCTATTGTGTCGGTGGCCAATGCTGGTATAAACAGTGTATCAACTACTGCGGCCGCAGGACTAACTGCTACACAAAATACTGCTACCAGTGGTCTAACTGCTACCACCACCACAGCCACTGCCGGATTAACCACTGCTGGCACGTTAGGCGCAGCCGGCATTGCCGGAGTCAACACTGCTGCTGCCACCGGAGTAACAGGTTTAAACACTGCTGTAGTTAACGCTAATTTAGTAACTTCTAATGTTGCTGCTGGTTACACTTCGGCGTTAGAAACTGCTATAGGCAAATTAACAGGTACTACAACTACCACCACAACCACATCAACAACCACAACTACAAATAATGTTGCTTGCCCAGCTGGTCAGACATTCACAGCAGGACGTTGTCAATAAGATTTAACCGCCAACAAAAAACCGCCTTCCGGCGGTTTTTTGTCCTTCCCATCCCTGTAAAGGATTAAATGAACGATAGGTTCGCTACAGAAATTTCACTTAGGTAGTCACCTGCATTACCTAGTGAGCTTGCTGTATTTGTTAGCTCTACATAACCATAACGTGTCATAAAGCCAACTACTGGTTCGAAAGTAGCTGGATCTAATACCACGCCAGAGCTCATTAGAGGTACATATGGGCAATAGAATGCGGCTGCATCAGCCTCACTGCTACCCTTGTAACCAACTAGAACTGGTGTTGTATCGCTAGCATAGCTGTCAACATAAACTTTCATAGCACCGTTTAGTGTACCAACAAACTTGGTGTTGGTTGGAGCTTCGAAAGTGCCTTCTGTTGTACGAGCAAATGCTGAAGTTGTTGCGCTTTGTAGCACTGTTAGAGCGGCTGGACTTACTACTGCCCAGTTAGCTGCACCACGACGTGTACGCTGAGCGATTAGGTTAGCAGCACGATTGATCATAACTGCTAGAGCGGCATGCTCATCGCCAACGAATGTTGCGGTACCACTTACACCTGCTTGATCGTAATTAAATTCAGTGGCTGCTAGAACACGCAAGCTGCCTAGGATTTCTTGGTCGATTTCAACTGTGATTTCCTGAGCTAGAGCTGCCATGATTTCGGCTTCAACATCTAAACCGTGCATGGCTTGTGCATCTTGAGCAGCTTCGAATGTCCAACGAGCACTCAATTTACGTGTTTTGGCTTCAACTGTTTGCTTTAAGATCTGAACGTTGATCTTACGACCTGTCAAACCTTCAAAAGCAGCAGTTGCATCTGCCTTACCAGTGCTTAGGCTACCAGAATAAGCAGTAGCGATTTTAAATGGGCTTAATGCCTCGTCGCCAGCACTTGTTCCTGTATCAAAAGGAGCACCTGCTGTTACGGTAGCTGAGTCAGCGTAACGAACACGTAGTGTATGGATTTGAGCTACTGGACCAGTCATTGGCTGAACACCAACGATTTCGTTAGCAATAACGGTTGGCATTACACGACGAATAACTGGGAGAATCACGCGATTAAGCGTTGCAATTTGACCTGCGTTAGTGGTTCCAGCACTTGCAGTTTCTACCAAGCTCTTACGAGTATTTTCTAGGATTACGCCCATTGCAGTACGGCGCGATCCTTGTAAGCCTTCTAACAGGGCATCTTTAGTTTCGCCCCAACGGCTTTCTAATAGTTCTTGTGTCATTATTTTCTTTCCTTTAGGTTAAACTATTATTTCAACCCTGCCAAACGCTTGAGTTCAACTACGTTGTTCTCGGGAGCAGTTTCTTGGGCTGCTGCTGGTTTAGCAGTTTTATCTCCTGTGACTTCTACACGACTTTCAGAGAGTACTGTTTTTTCCTCTTTCTTGGTGCCAGTGTTTAATACAGCAGGTAGATACTTCTCAAATGCAGTCTTCAATTTTGGAGTCTGCACACTTTCTAGAAGTTCACGCATTACCGCTTGCTTCTCTTTTACTAGATTACCAAGTAGTTCGTCCATAACGGCTTTACGATCTTGATTCTCTTTGATCACGCGGATCTCGCGTTCTTTTGATTCAACTAGCTTTTCGGCTGTGGTCTTTACAGATATAGCTTCTGCTAATTGTTGCTCTTGTTGCTTGATTACTTTCCTTAGCTTTTGTAGCTCTTTGCTTTCATTGAGATGTGTCAACGAAAACTCGCCAGCAAATGCTTCAAAAATGCGACGACCAAACATGTTCTCACGAGCCTGTTGGATGTCTTCTTTGAGTTGTACTAGTTCTGCACTTAGTTTATGACTAACTGATTCTTTTACAAGACGAGCACTTTGCTCGATAAAGCGACGTTGAATCGACTCTAGTTTAGTCTTAGCTTCAGCAACTAGACGAACTTTAGTTTCAACAACAGCTTTTTTGTCTTGTGAGAATTCACGAATTTCTTCGGCCAGCGCACGAATGATAAATTTTTCTAAACGCTGATAATTCTCTTTTTGCACTTTACGGTCTTTGTGTAGCTCTTTAACTTCTTCGGCTAGTTTAGTAACCATGAAGTCGTTAAAGCGACCAGCACTTTCAATCATGTGATTTTTTAACTTCACACGATCTTCAACCATAGCCTGCTTCTCGCCTACAAATTCTTCAATTTCTTTTGCGAGATTCTCAGTCACCATTTTGTCTAGTGCTTCAACCATTACTGTTTTATCGTGCTCATAACGGCTAGCCATTTCCTCGCGTACTTCGGCACGAATTTGCTCACGAGCTTCATTGAGCTTGACTTCCCAAGCTTCATTAATGGCTGCACGAGTATCTTCGTTTATAATACCGCTATCTAGCAATGGTTTTAAAGCGTCAAACATTGCGGTTTTCTCCTATAGTTTTAAGTCTCTAATTAGACGAACTACTTCGTCCTTTAGATACTTTTGCACTTTTTGATTTTGATTAGCTTCACCAGCCATTTCAAACATACGATGCCCGTGACGCAGGTTCATCAGTCCTTCATATATGGCTTTAGGGTAGGCATGCGGAGCACTAGGTTGAGCTACGATGTCTACTGTGACAATTTCAAATTCACTGACGTGCCCAGTGGATTCACTAACATTGCCGCTGCCGCGGCTTGATACGCCTAGTTTTACACCACTTTCTAACATGGTCTTAACTAATTGTCCCATTGGCGTAGGTAGAATCTTTAACTTGCCATGACCAGCAGGTCCGTCCATCCACATTTGTTCAATCATGTGACTTACACGGTCTAGGTTTATCTTAAGATCATCAGGATGATCAACTTCACCTAATACGCTGTACCCGCTTTTAATTTGTTCATTAATGGTCTCAACAGCCTTGGCTATCTCATTAACAGGGTAAACACGCTGGTTAGCATTTTTTACCCCGCCTTCAATGAACACACCTTTCATGTAAAGATTCTTACCCTGGCCGTCGGTACGGTCCTCACTGAGGACCTGTATCTTGGCGTGATCAAAAGTAAGATCTTCTCTAAGGTAACGCATGGTTATCTTAAATTACCTACCTAGGTTAATGCTTTTCTTTTCTACGCTCATACTGCCACTGGTAGTTTGACCTTCTTTACCCTTGGCTTTTTCGTAGCTGGTACCTTTTTTATTGTACCAATCTTGAGCACCTTTATTACCACCAGGTTGGTTAACATTGCGCTTACCTAGCTCATGTTCTGTTTGACCTTTAGAATAAGCATTGCTGGGTTTTGGTGTTGGCTTACCGTCTGCTGCTTGTTCTGCACCACCTTTTACAATATTAGCATTGCTACCGCCCATGTCGTTTTTCATGTTGTCAGTAATGCTTTTCTTGTTAATAGGGGCAGAACCACCTGTTCCAACTTCACCGCCTTCGGCTTTATTGTTAGGCATAGGTACTTTGTCTACATATTCACGAACAAAGGCTTCTTTTGGTTCTGGCTCTTCACCACCCGTTTCGTCGCCGCCCATTTCGTCACCGCCCATGTCGGCATGCTCAGGCTCGTTCATTTCGTCAGACATTAGTGCATCAAACTCTGCTTTAAGTTCGTCTAATGCTGCTTCTAGGTCCATAACACGGTCTTCGATATCGCCACCGGCTTCGCCGCCCATGTCGTCCATGTCAGCATCCATTTCGCCGCCCATGTCGCCCATTGGTGGTTCATCGCCGCCCATGTCGGCGTCCATGTCCATTTCGTCATCAGCTTCAGCCATGCCTTGTTCTTCGGCATCAACTTCGTCAACGAGACCGGCCATTGGATCAACTAGACTTTCGTCAACTTCTTCCTCTTCTTCCTCATCGATAAGATTTTCATAAATTTCGCGGCTCTTTTCGACTACGATCTGATGGAATAGCTCACGAGCTTTATCTTCTTGCTCATTGATGATAAATTCAATTAGCTGCTCATACTTGTTCATTAAAAGCTCCTGTAAAATTAAATTAACTACACGGTTATTAGGTATTTACATAATATTGTAATATTATGCTTGTAATGGCGGTTTTTTGAAGGATTTTGATTATAAACCAGGTGCTGCGCCGGCTTCTGCCGCAGGTTTATACTGTTTTGATAGTATTTCGACTTTCTTTTGCTCTTCGAATTTTCTTAAGTCATTCATCATACGAAGGCGTTTTATCTGAGCCAAGGTTAACCGGCTCTTACGCAACTCACCCATTTTCTTAACAGAATTATCGTCTTTCTCAGTACGATACGGGGTAGGAATGTCTTCAAAAATATCTGTAATAAACATAGCTATATTTATTTACTAGGACGGAATTCCTGGTGTTGCAGCACCAGCGGCACTACCTAGCGGACTGGCTGTTCCTGCTCCCAATGGTGTTCCGCCGCCCCCTGGTATAGCTCCAGGAGTTTCCAAAGGTGCTCCTTCAGGAGCAGTTGGAACTTCACCAATGGCTTCCATGTCATTGGCGATGCCCCCTGGAGTAATTCCTACACTGCGTAGCCCCACCTCATCAGTGGATGACTCTGCGGTTTCACCTTGTTCCTGTAACCACATATCTTGATTTTCAGTCATTTCTTCTTCGGTTAAGCCTAGGTATCGCTTCATTAAAAAGCGTTTACTGAAGTAAGGAACTTGTTCAAGTTGCCCAAATACTCCAATTCTAGCCGCATCAATTTCAACCTGCCTGTGTTGAGCAAAGTTTTGTGGTTCGCAAAGGTTCAGTTCAAACAGTTGTCCATCTATGTTGATACCGCGCCAACGCATGAACATTTTAAATTCTTGATCAAGCGTGTTACAAATCATTTTTTGTAAACGAATACAATACCGATTAAAACGCCATTCTTGGATCAAAGCCGTACCTACCCGACCATCGTTGTAGGTCTGTGTACCATCTTCGGTACCAGTAGGCAAATAACTACTAGGAATACGTAAACCACGGAATAACTTATTTGTAAAAAACCTTAGGTCTGTTATTTCGCCAAGATTTTGACCACCTGCCAGTGTGTCAACACTACTACCTCGACCTTCCGCAGTCTGCGGGAAAAAGTAATCTTCGTTGGTGCTAATAGGATTATAGGTAGCATCCATCATGCTAACACCACCACCAGTCTGTGTCGGAATCCTGCGTTGGTTAATTTCGTTTTTGATCTTTTCAACAAAAGCCATGGCCATATGACTAGGCATATTACCTACATCAATTTTGAATACCCTTCGTTCAGGTGCACGTTGTACACGATAAATGATAATGGCATCTTCTAATAACTCTTTTTGCTTGAATACTTTAAAGATATTTTCTAGCACACTGTTACCAAAGGGCCAAAATATGTCTAAGCCTTCAGTTAAACTTAAATGTACCACATGTTTGGCGTCAATTGCCATTTCATTTTGAGCATGAGTAAATCTGCTTCCGCCACTGAACGGTGCTGCTGGTTGAATGTAGCTGCCTTGCGGTCCACCCACCTGTGGGTGGTTAATGTAAGTATCGCTGGTGCTAACTGCGGTAACTGTTAAATTTTTTAAATTAGGCTGTATTTCTTTAACCACATACTGCTCAGGTTCTTTGCCTTCAGCTTCATTTACTATAATTTTAACTACCTTGCTCATTTCAACCCAAAACAGTTTGAAGTTTTCAGGATCGCGTACAAAGACTTGGTCACCGTACTTTAGGGTATTTCTAACCATTTTAAATATACGGCGATCGAACTCATTTAAAGTTACCCATTGCTGAAGTTGTTCTTTAATGATATTGATTTCGCTGTCTGTGGGTTTAGACTTGTAGTTAACTATAAAAGGTAAACCAGTGGTTTCGTCTGGTTGGCTACAAAATTCTGCTAGAATATCTAGAGCGGCATTAACCTCCGAGTCCATGTCCATTTGCTCATATTGATTATAACGATCAACACGATTTGGGTGGCCAGTATAAACTTCAGGGAGATTACTTTGGTAATTACGATAGGTTGGTTGTCCTATAGACGAATCTGAATTACCATTGCCCATTGGGCTCATAAGAGCTGCATTGGGTGCTTTAAAGTACTTTTTCCAAGACATATTATATTTATAGATTAAGTCGAGTTACTAAGTATTTGCTGTTGAATGGAACGCATTTCATTCAACACAGACAGCATTTCGTATTGCTGTCTCACTGACATTTCTTGTAAACTATTTTGATCCTGCATGGTACGTCTTAAATCAATAACATTAGGATCTTTAGATACTGTTGTAGGCAACGTTAGATCGCCAACAGTTTTTCTCAATTGAGCAGTTATTTCAGCTGCCGCTTTTTCTGAGCCAGCGGTTGCAGAATTAGTGATTTCTTGCATGACTTCGCGAAGATCGCCTAAGAAATTCTGCTGATCAACTGAGGATTTAGCTACTAGCATACCCATTTGCGAAAGTTCTTTGCTGACTGATGCAGTTAACATTCCGTCTGCATTTATAATCTGTGTGGTTCTTGGAACTTCAAGGTCAGCAATTAAATCACTGAGGTTGTTTACAAATCTAGTTAGACTAACAGCGAATTCTTCTAAGGTAGTAGTAAATGTCTGACTATTAACTGAACGCTGCATATCATACATCAATGATGCTAGCGAACCACCTGTGCCCTTAAGTAAGTCCATGAGCATGTTAGTGGGCACAATAGCACCATCTTTTTCAAATACTCTTAATTCTGGACCTTTTTCACCGACTATGTAAGGTGTGTTTCTATTTACTGGACCACCACTGGCACGTTTTTCGGTATCAGCAAAAAACGCATCATAAATTTTTTCGCCTAGATAGTCCCCTAACATATATCCAGCAGCACCGGTAAGTACTGATGCAATACCACCTCCCAATAGTGATCCCGCTGCACCAAGAACTCCACCTACTACTCTTTTAACTCCTGCTTGTGTAATGGCCTGGGCAGGTTTTTGTGCTAGTGCTTTACCCACTGTACTACCAACACCAGCGCCAACTAACCCACCGACACCAGCGCCAACTAACCCACCGGCTGCACCAGCTAGGTCTTTAGCACCAGTTCCGGTAGCAGTTTCTAATACATTACCAACTTGTTTGGTTAATTCCTTTAGACCTTCGACGATGCCTTTATCTCTGAAAGCATCGGCCAGTGCTTTAATACCTTGAGCAATAGTTTCTACATTATCTTTCAGTGCCTTGGCAAAAGTACCCATTAAATTAGTAATTTCAGTTTCTAACACTACTTTTAAATCATTGGCAGATTTCTGAATACTAACAATCGCACCAGTTATTGCATCAGTTTTAAATGCTTCTGCTGCTTTTGGTGCTGTTTCTTTGGCTGCTTTAATGCTTTCGGGCGTTAAATTTTGTAGATCCTTCATTAGTTCTAGATATGCTTTGGCTATAGCTCCAGCTGGACCGTCTCCTCTTACTACACCAGCAGTGGCTAAATCTGTTTGGCGTTGAATATCAGCAAAGATTGCATCTCTATTTTGAGCAATCATGTCTAGTACTTGTTGTAAATTGAGCGTGCCAGATTTAGCTCCTTCGGCTATGTTTCTGGCTAGTTTGGCCAACTCTGGGGTTTCACCGGCCATGAACGCTAATTCTTTGGTGTAGATTGTGCCAGTGTTAGCTATTTCAATGGCCATTTTTCTAACAGACTCGGGCAAAATATCCATGGCGTTTTTAACATTTAAACGTTGTGACTCAGACAACTTGTTCATAGTCTGTTGAAAACGCAGATTATCCATATCACGGCGAGCCTGTTCCATTTTCTTTTTAGCGTCTTCACCGGTAATTGCACTAATTATTCTAAGATTCTCTGCATATTTTCTAGTTTCTATAGCTACTTCTTGGTCAGTAGCTCTTAATGGACCAGCTAGACCAGCCATGCCGCGCATGGTCTCAGCAACCAAAGACCCTTGTTCTTCGATGCTGTACCCTAAACTTAATAGTTCATTACGCAGAGTTTCGCCGCCGATTCGCAATGCATTAGCAATGCGTTTGGTTCCTTCGGTAACACCCAGACCGGCTTTGGCTATTGCTTCAGAATTCTGACTAACCACTCGAGACAACGTTTCTAAAGTAAGTCCCGCAGAGTGCGCTGTGTTACGCATTTCTGTCATGCCGCCGGCAAAAACTGCACCAGCACGATTCATGGTAGCATAGGCATTGATAGTTTTTTCTATTTCTTGAACCAGTATCTCAATACCAGCTACCAGCGTAGTACCAATAACACTGGCTGCTAGACCTATACTTTGTCCTAGCGCCTGTGCAATTACACCAACACCTTTACCTAAATACTTAGGAAATAGATTTCCAATAGCTGTTCCAGCCGCACCAAACGCTGATCCAAGAGCTGTTACAGAAGTCTTAAGCGAGTTAATTATACCACTGAAAACATTTCCGAAAATTGCAGCACTGCCACCCCCAGACTGTAGCGACCTTACCAAGTTATTGGCAACTGCACCCATCTCTTGAGCAAAGGTAGCGCCGGTTTTTACTACCGAAGCTGTAAAGTTTAGGGTGCTATCTATTATGCCCTGTGTTCTGGCCTTGGCTGCTAGGCTGTCACGTTGTGATTGCAGTTGTTCTTTTTTCTTGGCATCTGTGACTTTCTTTATTTGTTCATCTAATTTTTCTAGTTCTTTTTTATGATTATCGATCGCTATATTGCCATTCTTCAATAATTGCTCAAATTTACTAGCCATAGAGCTACCATCTTTGAGCACGTCACGAAATTTTTTTAATTCTTGGACAGTACTACGTAATTGATTACGTTGTGATGTTATGTCATCCCGGCGTTTTCTGTCTTCGTCTTGCTGACGTCTTTGTGCTTCCCTAGTGGTGTCAGCACGATTTAAGCCTTCCATTATGGCTTCTGTCAGCCGGGTATAATCAAAATCTGCCATTTTTTAGTGGTAAATACCTATATATCTTTTATTTATAGGATTTCAATCAATGGAAAATCAACGAGCTAATCCACTGAGCAAGTATTTTCGACAACCTGCGCTGTATCTTAAACTGCCCAGCAACGGTCGTTGGTGGAACAGCATGGACATAGACATTCCGGATAATAGAGAACTACCCATTTATCCTATGAGTGCCAGGGATGAGATAATTTTGAAAACACCTGATGCGTTATTAAATGGCCAAGGTATGGTGGATGTCATACAAAGCTGCGTTCCTAATATTAAAAACGCTTGGGGTACACCCAGCGTTGATTTAGACGCACTGCTGATTTCCATGCGTATTGCCAGTTACGGAAGTAACATGGATTTTGAGTCTAATTGCACACACTGTAAACACAAAAACTTACACGGTGTAGATCTTACACAACCATTGTCACAAATACGCTGCCCTAATTTTGATCGCCATATTGAATATCGTGAACTTAAGATTAAATTAAAACCACAATCTTACAAGCAGGTTAATCAAGGCAGCATGATTAACTTCGAAGAGCAAAAAATCATGACAGCTCTAAGCAATGAAAGCATGGATGAGCTAGAAAAAAGTAAGTTACTAACCGCTAGTGTGCAAAGACTTATCGACCTAGGAATTGATAGCTGTGTAAACAGCACAGAATACATAAAAATAGACGAAACTGTGGTCAGTGACAGGCAGCACATAGCTGATTTCTATAAAAATTCAGAAACCGAAGTAGTACGTTTACTACAAAAGCAGATACAATCACTCAACGAAGAAGGTAAGATACGACCATTTCAGTTAAAATGCGAAAGTTGTGAGCAGGACTACCAAGCAGAACTTACATTTGACTACTCAAGTTTTTTCGCGCAAGGCTTTTAACTTATACAACTGACGCAGAAATCCTGGCTTATTTAACTGGCTTGGATAACGAGATAAAAGCCTTTAAAGAAGAACTGCTGCGTATGTGTTGGTTTATGCGTGGTGGCATTACATACGGGGAACTTCTAGATTTAGGTGCCACAGAAAGAGAAGTAATAGCCAACATCATCAAAAGCAATTTAGAAATTACCAAAGAATCCAAAGTTGCATTCTTCTAAGATTTGCTCTGCAAATCTATTTCTTTCGCTTGCGCTCAGAAATCTTTTTTTTACTTTTAAAAGAAGGCATTCATCCAGATAATTCAGTCATAATTTGCCCAATCAGGGCAAATTATGACGACGCCTTCATCCGAGTGCATCAGTCACTGATCTAGTAGAGTTGTTTTGCAACAGGAGGCGGTTGACCTGTACCCCCCATACTCTAGCTTTTGCATGTCAACGGAACCCGCATCGCACTAATCAGCAGCACGAATTGAGCCTACGGTTGTATCTTTTTCACAGAGCCGTAACCATTTGAGACCTAAAGTTAGTTTCTTACCTCGCAATGCCCAAGATCTGACGGTAAATGAATACAGCCTCAATGGGAGTCGA
>Ga0129333_10006283_pt1 | contig 11245 bp, 11 predicted proteins | sample CPB6_08_DNA_FD_94474 | JGI IMG/M metagenome (GOLD analysis project Ga0129333, IMG submission 94474) | Freshwater to marine salinity gradient microbial communities from Chesapeake Bay, USA - CPBay_Sum_0.6_0.8_DNA | ecosystem: Environmental > Aquatic > Marine > Coastal | place: USA: Chesapeake...
TCTAGTAAAGCCTCTACTGGCGGAAGTCGTAGAGTCTTTCAACCTTATGTGGATAGATTTACTACACAAACAGATGGTGTAACAAAAACATTCTATCTATCAAGAGCACCATTAAAGACAGATACAATAAAAGTTTGGGGTACAGATTTTCCTATAATTCTTGATCCAAGTGTTGACTTTACTGTAACAAATAGGACATTAACATTATCAGCTAATATTCCCGCCCCTAGTGAAGGAGCAACACTTATAATTGAATACTTTGCATAATATGAAAAAAACAATAATAACAATAGTAATTTTTACACTAGGAATAACTATAGTAAATGCAGCTCCTTATTTTAGACAAGAAGCTACGATACTTCCTATATCAAACAACGCTTACGATCTAGGTACAAGTACAAAAACTTGGAGAAATATATTTATATCAGGTTCAGATGGTTGTCTAACTTTGACTAGTAACCTAATTACATCTACAGGCTCTGCTTGCGGATCAGGTGGTGGTGGTACAATAGACGGCACTGGTTTTGCGGGTATGATGGCTTCTTGGGTAGATAGTAATACATTGAGAGCTACTAGCACATTAGTTGGTAGTCATCTTCATGCTACATCTACCACAGCTACAAGTACAATAGCAGGGCCATTCGGTGTTAATGGATATAGTTATGTAGGGCCATATCTATATGATGGGTTATATTCTAATTTTACTGGTAATTATTCTCCAGATAACTATATCGCCGATTTTACTAAAGATATAGATGATTACGCTTCGTTAAATGTAACCAATCCTAATAATGGTACTAGTGCTTCTGTTGATATTACGTTGAATAACGACCTAACAAATGACTTAGACGGCAATGGAGAATATAGTTATTTTGCAGATATAGGACTTAACTCATCAACATATAACGTTCCTTTTTATGGACTACAGAACGTTCCTAATATGTTCTACATGTACAACAGTGATGGCCCTGTAAACATTACTGCGGCTACATCTTCTACAGCAGGATATATTCAATTCTTAACAGGAGGATTTAATAGTGAGGCGGCTAGATTTACATCTACTGGAGCTTTAGGTGTAGGTTCTACTTCACCAAACTCACGTCTTGTAGTAACAAACCCACTTTCAACTAATACTGTGGTTATAGAAGATGCTTCTTCTGATTCAACTCCTTTTATAATAAACGCTTCTGGTGATGTAGGTATAAGTACAACATCCCCTGTGGCTAAGTTTTCTGTTAGTACAGATAAAGCTGCTACTTCAGGTTCACATCCTGGTACAACAGCTCAGACTGTAATGTTTATGCAGGGAGGTGCTGGGGGAGATACAACTGCTACAGCAGGTTCAGGAGGTACTGGTTCTGCTATAACATTAATTACAGGTGCAGGTGGAGACTCTACAGCTTCTGCTTCTACTGCCTTTGGAGGAGCTGGAGGTCAATTTACAGTAAATGGAGGTAATGGAGGAACAGCTACATCTGGAACAACTAGAACTGGAGGTACTGGAGGAACTCTATTTTTTAGAGGAGGAACTGGAGGAGCGCCCACTGGTGGCACTACAAATACAGGAGGTAGCGGAGGGCCTGTTATATTTACTGGAGGTAATGCTGGAGCAGGAATAGAAGGTAATGGAGGTAATGGAGGTGCGGCTAGTATAGTTTCAGGTGCAGGTGGAAACTCTACATCAGGTAATGGAGGTAACGGTGGTTCATATGCCGCTGCTACTGCTGCGGGTGGAACATCATCCACTGGTACTGGAGGAACTGGAGGTTTAGTAACTTTCTTGTCTGGAGCGGGTGGTGCTTCAACTTCTGGTACAGGAGGATCTGGAGGTTCAGTTACATTTAGAGCTGGTACTGGAGGAGCTGGAGTTACTGGAGGTAACGCTGGGAATATTAACATCCATATAGCTGGAGGTGTTGGAGGGGCTGGAACTACAGGCAATGGAGGAACAGGAACATCTGTGCTTATGGGTACAGGTGCAGGAGGAGCTTCAACCGCTGCCACTGGAGGTAATGCTGGTGATTATACATTTACTGGAGGAACTGGAGGTACAGGTGCTACAACTGCTGGAACAGGAGGTTCTTTCTATGTATTACCAGGTAACTCTGCTTCAACTACAAAAATAGGTAATGTGGTTCTAGGATGTAACTCATCTGCTACATGTAGAGGTAACGTAGGGGTTGGTACAACAAGTCCTTATGCTAAATTATCAGTCGTAGGCCCTGTAGTTGCAGAATACTTCCACGCAACTTCAACTACAGCAGTTTCAACTTTTGCTAATAGTATATATGTAAATAACACTATTACTGGTAATAATTTTGATGTATATAATTCTGCTAATATAAACTTCTATTCAGATGAAGGGGTTACTGCGGCTGGAACATTATCTGCCTTAGGTACAGGCGAACTTTCCTTTACACCACTATCAGGAGGTAATGCTGGTTATCTAAACTTTAATAACATAACTGCTACAAGAAATTATACCTTCCCTGATGTAGATGGAACTTTGACTACTGGTACAGGACTCGCTGGTATGATGACAGCATGGAGTGATACAAACACTCTTATAGCCACAAGTACAATAGTTGCAGGTAACTTCCACGCTACATCTACAACAGCAACAAGTACAGTCAATGGCCCATTTCTAACAAAAACTCCTATAGCAGACGTTAGGGCTTTTGGAGCTAAAGGAGATGGTGTTACAGATGATACAACAGCAATACAAGCAGCTTTGGATTCTAATAGAAATGTATATGTACCTAATGGTACTTATATTGTTTCAAACCTAACACTAAACAATAATCAAAAACTATATGGAGATGGAGCTTCTTCAACCCTGAGATTTAAAACAGGTTCTACAGGATTCATGCTAGAAGCTAATACAAACGGGGTATTTTTGACTAATCTTGGATTAGATGGAGGTAACTCACAAAACTATTCAGCAGTTGGGGCGGCTGGTAATAGAAGTGGTATACATCTATCAGAGTTCTCTTATAACTCTATAATTGATAACGTTGCAGTTTTTGGATTCAACAATATTGGTATAGCTTTAAATGGTAACTCATCAACTCAAAGAATAGCACCTCCTACAATTACTAATACGAACGTATACATGAACTATGTTGGTATTGATACAGGATATTTAATGACAACATCTACTGATACAAATGGCGGTGAGTATGTGAGAATTTCTGCAATAGACGCTACATTTAACAGAATAGGAGTTCGTATAGCTTCAGGTAATGTTATTTTGAACAACAGTATTATTGAAACTAATGGATATGGTATCTATATTGCTGGAATACAAAACAACTCACATGGAACTATCGTCGGTAACTTAATTAACCACAATACTGTATATGGATTGTACGCAACTGATTCTGAAAACGGTATGTCAATTATCGGTAACCAGTCTTTCTATGGTGATTGGTATTTGAACAATGTAACAGGATTTAATATACAAGGTAACACTTTCAAAGGAGGTGAGACAGACTTCTTCTTGATAAATGGTGGTACAAACTATATGAAAGGTAACTGGTTTACAGCAACGACTCCTGTTTTCTCAAGAACTAACGATGACTTTATCATTTCTGACAACTTCTATGCCACAAGTACATACGCACTTGATAAAAGAGATTTGATAGTTGATAGTAATATTGCTTATACAAATGGAAACTTTGGAATAGGGACAAGTTCACCTTATGCAAAATTATCAGTCGCTGGTCAAGTTGTGGGACAATACTTCGTTGCTACCTCTTCAACTGCTTCTATATTCCCCGCTTTAACATTGTCTGGTATCACTGGTTCTACACAGTGTCTACAAGCAGATTCATCTGGAGTAGTCTCTGGAACTGGAAGTGCCTGTGGAGCAGGTGGGGGTGGTTCTGGAGGAGGTACATGGTCAACAACTACATCTTCTGTATCAGGACGTCTGATAAATTATCCTAATAACGCAACAGATATAGTTACAATAGGTTCAAATGCAACAACTTCAGCAGAGACATTCTTTGACCCTAATACAAATATAAACTATTTCTCTGGAAATGTTGGTATAGGAATAACAAATCCAACTTATCCATTACACATTGTTAATAATTCCAATGCTGTACTTAGTCCATATATAAGTAATAACAGTGCTGGAGCTTCAGCTCAAGCTGTTTATCAAACAAGTAATGGAACTTCTATAGCTAATTACGGAATAACTGGTACAGGTTATACAACCTATGGATCTCTACTTGCTAATACAGCATACCTATATTCAACATCGGCAGTAGGATTACATCTAATGTCAGACAACGCTACAGGAGTTATTAAATTCTCAGCAGGTGGAACTAGTGAAATGATGAGATTATCTGCCAATGGTAACTTCGGTATAGGCACAACTTCACCATACTCTAAATTGTCTGTTGCAGGTCAGGTCGTAGCTCAAAACTTTATTGCAACATCATCTACAGCTTCTATCTTCCCTGCTCTAACACTATCTGGTATTACAGGTTCAACACAATGTTTGCAGGCGAACTCATCTGGAGTAGTTTCAGGTACTGGTAGTGCTTGTGGTTCTGGTGGAGGAAGTTCAACAGTTGGAGGATTCTCAAGACCTGCTTCAAGTACTTTAATCACACTAGACTTGTCTACTTACGCAACATCAACAACAATACATTATGATGTGGGTACAGCTAACATGACTATCAACCCTATAAACGCTACATCATCTCTAGGTGCATGGTGGTGGGTTGAAATAACCGCCCCTGCTACAGGACTTATTGGTTCAACAACTATAAGTTACTGTAACTGGAATGGACAGATTAACCCTGGTTCAAACACAGTAAATGGACTTACAGATAGATTCAAGATATTTGCTACAGCCTCAACTACAAATTATCTAGCATGTGATTTGGAAGGAACATACTAATATGAAATACATAGCATTTATAATTCTAAACATAATACTGATAACACAAACTAGTTTTGCTTTCTCTCCGCAGTATGGTATCTCTAGTGGTTTGGTTGGTTATTGGAGTATGGATTCAAGAATGAATAACTGGACTTCAGGTACTACTGGCACAAGTTTTGATTCTTCTGGTAATAATGGTACAGGCACTTTTACTAATATGACAAAGTCATTTAGTGCAACTAGAGGTAAGATTCGTGAAGGAATTAGATTTGATGGTACAGATGACTATATAAACATACCTAACAATTCATCTATAAATACTCCAACTCAAATGACTATATCAATTTGGGTGAATTCAGCACTATCAAGTCCATATTCTTTTGCTTCAAAAGCAAACCCATATCCTGATGGTTGGATTTTTTACTGGGACTCTGGAGACCCATTAAGAAAACTTAAATTTGATGTGGGTTGGGATGTTGCAGACGGAGCATGGAAGTCAGATGTATCAGCGTTTAGTATGGCGAATAAGTGGACTATGTTTACAGTAACTTATGATGGCTCTTCAACAGCTAATGACCCTGTGTTCTATGTAAATGGACAGCCTACAGGAAATGTAAATGAGGTGCTTACACCTGCTGGAGCAAGAGTATCAGACTCAAGTGCTAGTTTGATGATAGGTAGATTCTCTGGTGGCTTTTATGTAAACGGCTACCAAGATGAATTTAGATTCTATAATCGTGTCTTGAGTGCCAATGAAATAAGGGCTTTATATAGGCTAGGTTTAACAGGTAATGGTAGGTTATAATAATATAAAAATATGAATGATATAACAAAAACTTTAGGAGGTGTAGTAATAGGAGCAGGTTTAGTGGTAGGAGCAAGTCTTGTTAGTAGTGCCGATACAGTAGCTACTCAAGAGATTGTAGATGTAAATGATACAGGAGAAGCAATAGAAAAAGTTGAGGTTATCGTTAAACAAGAGGAAACAAAAGATGTAGTTAAATTTGCTGGTACATTAGAGCAAATAAATAAAATAATTACCAGTTACGATAAGTTGATTGCTCAACATCAAGCTCGTATAGATGAAGCTACAGCAAAGAAAAATGAGTACATTGTCATAAGAGACACTATGCAGAAAGAACTTGATAAGCTACCTGCTAGAAAGGAGGCTGTAGTACAACCAGTAGTAGAAAGTGATATAATACAATAATATGAAAAAAACAATAATAATATCAGTTATAGCAGGTATATTACTAACAATCTTTGCTTTCCATGCTTACAATTTCTATCAAATAAGGAAGGCAACAATACAGAATACTCAAGCGATTGCACAGGTGGTAAGTTTTATTAACAGTCAGTTACAATCAAGTCAAACTAAGTAATAACATGACACAGGAGGAGAAGGAGTACTTTCAAGAACTAATAGTAAAGGCGGTACAGTCTGGTAAACAAGAGACTAGCGGACTAGTATCAGACATTCAACACAAAATAACCACTGCTGTAGCAGAACAAGTAAAAGAAACAGTAAATGGTAAAATAGATAAGATAAACCATAAGATTGATGAATATATTATTGCAGATAATAAATGGAAAGAGAGTGTTACTCCGAGTATAGACGCTATGAAAAAGATACAAGATTTTTCTTCAGTAAGTAGTTGGATATTTAAAGGAATTATGTTACTTGGAGGTGCGTGCGGTGTATTATATGGTTTTTATAACTTTTTAAAAGATTAATATGTTAAGACAAAACTTCATCTATCCTAAGATACCAGATACAGCATATCACTTTGGTAGTAATCAGTTTATAGACGTACCACTACGAGAAGATGGAGATTGGAGACCATACCTAGTGCCAGAGGAAGAACAAAGAAGAAATGGGGTAGAGTCTTCTGCTTGCTATATAGAGGCTCAACAACACGCTATTGCTATAATCCAAGAAGAACAATTTAATCTACCAGACCAAAACTATTCAGCTAGATTTAATGCCCTACTATCAGATGGCATGCCACATGGTGGAGACCCACTATTAGGAGCAGAATCTATACGTAAGATAGATGGTTTGATACCAGAGTATATGTTGCCTTTTGCAGACTATATTAAATCATGGGAGGAATTTCACTCATTTAATGGCGGTGATGAGAATACATGCAGAGCAGAGGGTAAAGACTTTCTAACTAAATGGAGATTAAACTACGATTTGGTGTTTACTAGAGATGAAAGTCTAGAAACTAAATTAACTAAACTTAGACAGGCTCTTAAATATTCACCTTGCCCTATAAGTGTGTATGGTAGAACAGATAGTGAAGGTAACTACATTACCAAGCCAGATGGTATCAACGATACACATTTAACTCTTGCTGTACATATAGATGAATATAACTTTATTTGGGTATTCGATACTTATGCTCCATTTTTGAAAAAATTACCCGTAAGTTACAATTCAGATTTTTGTATGCGTTGGAGTGTATCAAAGTTAGAAGCAGTAAAAAAAAAGACTTCAGTTTGGGAAAGATTATGGAACTATTTCATAAAAGAGAAGTTAATATACAGGGAATTTAAAAAGTTTTGGATAAAAAAATGAAAGACTTAATTAAAAATATATATTACGCATTATTTCAAGAGGACTTGGTTTCAACTGTGTATATAGATAGACCGTTACCACCAAAGACTAATAGACAGAAATTATTTGAGTTGGCTGTATTCCATTATCAAACAGACCCTACTCCAAAAGATGAGCAACCAGATGAATATGCATGTGTCCACAGTTTAACCACAATCATCAAAAAACTATTACCAGACTTTGAGATTATGGTATATACTCCAACTTTCTTAAAAGCAATACAAAAAGATAAACGCTTTAAACCTACAACTGAATTTAAAGAGGGCAATATAATAATTAGCCCTACTTTAAGTGGTAATGGTAGTGTAATTGGTCATACTGGTATAATAGGAAAGGATGGTAAAATATATAGCAATTCCTCATCTACTGGGCTATGGGATGATAAGTTCGATAACGTATCATGGGTCGATAGATACAGTAGAAAAGGAGGTTTATCACTTCATTTGTTCGAATTATTAGATTAATAAATAAATTATGTCTCAAGAATATATCGGTGCAATAGTAATAGTATTAGTAAGTATTTTTAAAATGTTTGGTATTGAAATTCAAAACGAAGTACTTGCAGGACTACTTACTGGAGTAATTGGAGTTTGGGTTGCTGTAAGAAGATACCAGAAAAAAGATATTAACTTACTAGGAAAAAGAGTATAATATAATCACCTCAATACGAGAGGTAATAAACTAATTGAGAAGACACCGAAAGGTGTTTTTTCATACTTATCCACTTGCACCTTGACACATTAGTAGTACAATTATATTAGATATAGTTCATCACAACATTATATTCAGAGAGCTGTGGAAGTTCATCCGCTATGATGGAATAAAACGTCATGGTTAGAAAACCTCAACAAAATAAAGCAAACAAATATTTTCAAATTTCAAATAACTAAAATTAATTAAAGGGTCGCGAAACAAAAAAGCTCTCTACCGCTATAGAACAACCAATTCGTCCACAGTATTGGCTATAGCTTTCTGAATATAATTTATGTATTACTTCAAATGTATCTGTGGCTTTGAGTGTATACTCATAAATGCCGTTTACATGAACTCTCAGTGGAGATGTTCAAAAGCATGTCATGCAATTAAATACCAAATGAGGAAAGGAGAAATAAAATGAAGTGTAAATACTGTCATTGTCCACTCATCCCATCAAAGAATAATTTCTGCGATAGGATTTGTCAGGACTTATACGAAGAGTCAGAACATGAATTGTCTCTCACTCTTGCAGAACTCTACCCATCAATTGAACACCCATTAATGGATTAATATGACAAAGCTACTTAAATGTCATTTTTGTGGAGTTAAAACTGCCACGTTTATTATTATCAGGGGGAGGGTAAAATGTGGTTACAATTGTGGGAGGAAAAAGTGAATCCCAAGCTTAGGCAATTAACAATCCACCACAAGAAACCTAGAAGTCTTGGTGGACATTCGGACAATAGAAATTTATCTTTTGTTCCTAAATATCTTCACAGGAGTTGGCACAATTTGTTTAGTAATTATACTCCTGAAACAATCGCTAGCATTATCAATGAGAAATGGCTAGACCCAGATTACGAATTCGTAGTCAGAAAAAAGGAAAGGAGGTGATTCCATCTAACAGCCACTGGTCTTGAATCAGTGGTTTGTTTTTATTATTCTCTATACCCCCAATACAAAGTATTAGAGGGCTTCATATGATTTCATTTATATTTATCTCCACACTTAAAACAAAATGGTACCCATTTCTTATTTATATATATAAACATTGTACCTTTTTCAGTTACAACTTTCTTACATGTTTTACAATTTAGTTTGTGGTGATTTCTCATATATTTATCACATAACACGCTATAGGCATGATAATCCATATCATAATAGTTATACCAATGATTACAGCTAGTGCTACGAATAGGTTATTTAGCAAAGTATTTCTTTAATAATTTAACTTCCTCTCTTTGTTCTTTTAAACTCTTTGGTTTAGCTCTTTATTTTAATTCTTTTATTACAATAATTGCACACAAAACCTTCACCTTCATGTTCTTTATTCCTTGTACCACAAGCCCAACATGCACCAATAATATTTCTCCATAATATTCTTGCTTCTATATATATCCTATTTAGATATATTCTTAATTTAGTTATTTGTTCATTTTCTAGGTGTCGCATTTAATTTATTTAATTTCTTTAATTCTTCTTCAGATATTCCGCCTCCTGTGTTACCATTATCTGATGGTGGAATTACAGGTTCTAAAATATCAGTTGAGTCTTGTTCAGGAACTGGAGTTGGATCTGTATCCTCTGGCTGAGATACAGGTTCTTCTGAAGGCTCTGGAGTTGGATCCTGCTCTTCGTTCCCCTCATCTGTGGTATCAGAATCTTCAGGAAGATTGGAATCTCCTGGTTCAGTTTGCTCTTGATCATCAGGGAATCTTGGATCTTCAGGGGTAATAACTTCTGGCTCAACTTCAACATCTGGTTCTGGTAAATCTGGCTCTTCTGTTGTTTCAGGTTCAGGTTCTTCTGTTGGCTCAGTGGTTGGTTCTGGCTCTGGCTCATTAACTTCTTCACCGTTTATTGCTGCAATAAGATTATTAAGATTAGCAATATCGTTTGCTAAAGTGACCGCTTCAACAACTTCTGCCTGCACTTCTTCTGGCGTTAATGGTTGTTCTGTTGGAGTTGGTGTAGGCTCTGCTATTGGTTCTGGAGCCAATGTAGGTGTTGGATCACCCGCTTGTATTTGTGTTGCACCCCATGCCTCAAGAGAAACTATATCTCCATTATGAAGTCTTACACCTGTTCTAAGATTTGGATACTCTGGTCCTTGATAACTATATGCTACTGAAATACCACCAGTATTTGTAATAGCAACAATAATATTGATATTACTTGGAGTTGGAGCATTCCACTGTCCAAATGGTATTACTTCAAGATCTAATTGGAATCCACCTTCAGAATACATAATGTTTAAAGTGTCTGGTGCGTTATACCAACCTGAAACCCAGTCCATAGAATATAGAGAAATAGATGGGGTATTTGGATAATCCCAATATGTATTATCTGGATTACCAAATGTGATAACTGAATTAGTTGTAGCATATACATTTGAATACTGAACACCGTCAAATGTAATTGTTGTTGCTATTGGAATTTGATAGGATGTGTCATCTCCACCACAAGTATCCATTGTATGAACTGTTGGAGTCTGATCTCCTTCATAGGCTGCTGCTATGGTTTGAGACTGTATATAGTTAACACAGGTTGCATATGCATTTTCTGGAAAACCAAAAAGACTTGAAAAAACAATCCCCACCACTGCGGTTATGCGTAGGAATTTTTTGTTTATGGGGCTACTCCTAATTAATTATTTAGTTAATCATATTATACCATTATAAAAGAAAAAGGCGCAGATTTCTCTGCGCCCTAATCTTTAATTATTTGTACTACTTAACCAAAGCAACCTTTGCCTTTGGATTCTTTGCATTCCACTTCTTTGCAAGTGCATTGAAAGCAGTCTTCATGTCAGCAATTGCCTTAGCATTTGCAGCCTTGACTGCATCAAGTTCTACCTTAGCAGCAGCCTGTGCATCTGAAAGTGCCTTATCTGCAGCAACCTTAGCAGTTACAGCGTTAGCCTTTAGAGTTACAATTTCTGCCTTAAGAGCAAGAATCTCTGCATCAGAGGCAGCCTTTGCATCAGCAAGAGCCTTAGCAGAAGCAGCCTTCTCTGCAGCAAGTGCATTAGCAGA
>Ga0129333_10006284_pt1 | contig 11244 bp, 8 predicted proteins | sample CPB6_08_DNA_FD_94474 | JGI IMG/M metagenome (GOLD analysis project Ga0129333, IMG submission 94474) | Freshwater to marine salinity gradient microbial communities from Chesapeake Bay, USA - CPBay_Sum_0.6_0.8_DNA | ecosystem: Environmental > Aquatic > Marine > Coastal | place: USA: Chesapeake Bay...
AGATGCCATGTGGCTCCACCGTTTCCGGCAAAGCTTCAAGGCTATTCTCTTATATTCCAAAAACGCTTACGACCATGTCTCTTTCTGCCCCAGGTTACCCCAGGACACGCCAAAACACACGCCGTCCGCGTCTCTCTTCCTCTCTTCACTTGTCAATCAGCAAGCAGAGCAGCCATTCCGGCCGGCATCCGAAAGGACCCCGGACCAGGACGTCAGCTCTGAACAGCAAACAAAGGAACCGCAGCGCCTCAAGCACCACGACCCCCTCAGCTGGGAGCGGTCCTATAGAGTGAGCCACCGGCAGGAGTCAAGCGCGCCGAGGGGAAATTCGCCATGAATCTGACAAGCATCTGATATGAAGGGGTTATCAGGCTGTAACCATGGGCGCTGCGCGGCTGCCGGACGCGACCGCCGGGCGGGCGGCCGCGGACGGCCCGCTCTCTTATCGAAGGAAATCGGCATCCGGCCTTGCACGATGGCGCCGCCGCGGGCGAACGGGGCTGTTTCAATCGGGCCGGATGTTGCTCTAAGCTCCCTCCAACGGAGGCTGCCATGACACAATCGCCCAAGACGCCGCTCAAATACCGGTCCCAGGCCTGGTTCGACAATCCCGCCAACGCCGACATGACGGCGCTCTATCTCGAGCGCTATCTGAACTACGGCCTGACGCGCGCCGAGCTTCAGGGTGGCAAGCCGATCATCGGCATTGCCCAGACCGGTTCCGACCTCTCGCCCTGCAACCGCGTGCATGTCGAGCTGGTCAAGCGGGTGCGGGACGGCATCTATGAGGCGGGCGGCATTCCGCTGGAGTTCCCCATCCATCCGATCCAGGAGACCGGCAAGCGCCCCACCGCCTCGCTGGACCGCAATCTCAGCTACCTCTCGCTCGTCGAGGTGCTCTACGGCTATCCGCTGGACGGCGTGGTGCTGACCATCGGCTGCGACAAGACCACGCCCGCCTGCCTGATGGCAGCGGCGACCGTCGACATTCCAGCCATCTGCCTCTCGTCAGGCCCCATGCTGAACGGCTGGTACAAGGGCCAGCGCACCGGCTCGGGCACCATCGTGTGGATGGCGCGCGAGAAGCTCGCCACCGGCGAGATCGACTATGAGGGCTTCGTTGAACTCGTCGCCACCTCCGCGCCCTCGACCGGCTTCTGCAACACCATGGGCACGGCCACCACCATGAACTCGCTGGCCGAGGCGCTCGGCATGTCTCTGCCCGGCAATGCGGCAATTCCCGCGCCCTACCGCGAGCGCGGCCAGATGGCCTATGCCACGGGCCGGCGCATCGTCGACATGGTGAAGGAAGATCTGACGCCCTCGAAGATCATGACGCGCGAGGCCTTCGAGAATGCCATCGCCGTCAACACCGCCATCGGCGGCTCGACCAACGCCCCCAATCACCTCAATGCCATTGCCGCGCATCTTGGCATCGAACTCACGGTGGCCGACTGGGAGAAGCATGGCTACGATCTTCCGCTCCTCGTCAATCTCCAGCCGGCTGGCGAATATCTCGGCGAGGACTATCACCGCGCCGGCGGCGTTCCCGCCGTGCTGGCCGAACTCATCGCGGCCGGCAAGATCCACGAGGGCTGCGTCACCGCCAATGGCCGGACGATCGGCGAGAACTGCAAGGGCAAGTTCTCCTGGGACCGCTCGGTGATCCGCGCCTTCGCAGAGCCGCTCAAGGAACATGCCGGGTTCAAGCGCCTCTCGGGCAATCTCTTCGACAACGCCATCATGAAGACCAGCGTGATCTCGGAGGAGTTCCGCAAGCGCTATCTCTCCAACCCGAAGGACCCCAACGCCTTCGAGGCCAAGGCGATCGTCTTCGACGGGCCGGAGGATTACCACGCCCACATCGATGATCCCAAGCTGGGCGTTGACGAGAACACCATCCTGTTCATCCGCGGCGTCGGCCCGCTGGGCTATCCCGGCGCGGCGGAGGTCGTGAACATGCGCGCGCCGAACTACCTGCTCGAGAAGGGCATCCGCTCGCTGCCCTGCGTGGGCGATGGCCGCCAGTCCGGCACGTCGGGTTCACCCTCGATCCTCAACGCCTCGCCGGAGGCCGCGGCAGGCGGCGGGCTTGCCCTGCTGCAGAACGGCGACAAGGTTCGCATCGACCTCAACACGGGCAGCTGCGACATGCTGGTGCCGGAGGCCGAGCTCCAGCGCCGCCGCGCAGCGCTCGAGAAGGCAGGCGGCTACAAGGTTCCGCCCAGCCAGACGCCGTGGCAGGAGATCTTCCGCAAGGAAGTGGGCCAGCTCGCCGAGGGCATGGTGCTGAAGGGCGCCACCAAGTTCCAGCGCGTGGCCAAGACCATGGGCCTGCCGCGCGACAACCACTAGCGGCCAGCATGCTGGAGCTTCGCTCCGAGTCGATCCGCGCGCGCTTCACCACTCTCGGCGCGCGCCTCGTCGCGCTCGATTTCGCGGGCGCGGACGTGGTGATGGGTGGCGGTGATGACGGCGCGTTCCTCGCCGGCGACTGGACGGCGGGCGCGGTGATCGGCCGGATGGCCGGACGCATCGCCGGGGCTCATGTGACGATTGACGGCACGCGCCATGCGCTTGCCCCCAACCACGGCCAGGACCAGCTGCACGGCGGCCCGGACAATTTCGCGGTCCGCCACTGGGATGTTCAGCATACGGAGGACATGCTGCGCTTCACGCTGCACTCGCCCGATGGCGACCAGGGCTACCCCGGCGCCGTGGAGGCTGCCGCCACCTATACGCTTTCGGGGGCAACCCTGGCGCTCGACCTCGAGGCCCGAACCACCCGGCCCACCGTCATCAACCTCACCAATCACGCCTACTGGAACCTCTCGGGCGGCGCGCGCGGCGCCTTCGAGCACGAGATGCGCATCCTGGGCGCGGCCTACCTGCCCCTCGATGACGCGCTCCTGCCCTCGGGCGAGATCCGCGGCGTGGCCGGCACGCGCTGGGACTTCCGGCAGCTGCGGACCGTGGGCGGCGTCTACGACAATTGCTGGGCGCTCGATGGCGCGCGGGGCCGGCTGCGCCACGGGCTGAGCCTGCGGGATCCCGTCTCGGGCCGCAGCATGGAGGTCTGGACCACCGAGGCCGGCATGCAGATGTACACGGCCGAACACTGGAACCCGGGCTTTCCCGGCAAGACCGGCCCGCTCCGGCCCTATGCCGCGATCGCCATCGAGCCGCAGAACTTCCCCGACGCGCCGAACCATCTAGGGTTTCCGAGCGCGGAGCTGCGGCCGGGCGTGGCCTACCGCCACAGGATCGAGTGGCGGTTCTCGCACTGAGGGCGCTCAGGCGGAAAGAGAATTCACAATGTCAATCAGCACAGGCACGGCACGGCACGTCACGCACCCGTCCTAGCAGATGTTAGGAATAAAGTCAATATCTCTTCGGAAGTTTTTTCCTAGCCAGAGATTGTCTAGAGGAAGTTGTAGGGATCGACATCCACCTGCAGCGCCAGCGATCCCCGTGGCTTCACGTCCTTCAGCCACAGCCTGAGATAGGCCTGCAGGTTCACCTCGCGCCGCGCCTTGACCAGCAGCCGCCAGCGGTGCCGCCCGCGCACCATGGCGATGGGTGCTGCGGCCGGGCCCAGCACGCTCACGCCCTCGGCCAGCGGCGCGCTGTGGCCGAGCTGGCGCGCGAAGCGTTCGCTGTCCGGCCCATCGGGGCCCGAGACGACGAGGGCCGCGAGCCGCCCGTAGGGCGGCAGTCCCGCCTGCTCGCGAATGGCCTTCTCCTGCGCGAAATAGGCATCGCGATCGCCCTTCCTCAGCGCCTGCATCAGCGGATGCTCGGGAAGATAGGTCTGCACCATGGCGCGCCCCGGCTTGGCGCCGCGTCCTGCCCGCCCCGCCACCTGCGCCAGCAGCGCCCAGGTGCGTTCGGCCCCGCGCGGATCGGTCGACTCGAGCGCCAGATCGGCATCGACCACGCCCACCAGAGTCAGATGCGGAAAATGGTGGCCCTTGGCCACGAGCTGCGTTCCGATCACCAGATTGTAGCGGCCCTCCTCGACGTCGCGCAGCGCATCGCTGAGCAGCGTGCCGCGGGCGAGGTCACTCGAGAGGACGGCGATCCGCGCCTCGGGGAATTGCAGCGCCGCCTCCTCCGCCAGCCGCTCGACCCCCGGTCCCACCGGCACCATCTTTCCCTCCGCCTTGCAGCTCGGACAGGCGGGCGGCATGGGCTCGAGATGTCCGCAGTGATGGCACATCAGCTGGCGGCGGAAGCGGTGCTCGACCAGGGCGGCCGCGCACTGCGGGCATTCGAGCCTGTGGCCGCAGGCCCGGCACAGGGTGAGCGGCGCATAGCCGCGGCGGTTCAGGAACAGCAGCGCCTGATCGCCCTCCGCGAGGGTTCGCCTGACCTCGTCCACGAGCGGCGGCGACAGCCACTGCCCCGGCTCCGGACTGGCGCGCTTCAGGTCGATGAGCCCAATCTCGGGCAGTTCCGGCCGGCCATGCCGGTCCCTGAGACGAACCACGCCATAGCGGCCGCGATCGACGTTGACGAGCGTCTCCAGCGAGGGCGTGGCAGAGGACAGCACCACGGGAAACCGTCCGAGCGAGCCATAGAGCACAGCCATGTCACGGGCGTGATAGGGCACGCCGTCATCCTGCTTGTAGGCGCTCTCATGCTCCTCATCGACGACGATCAGCTTCAGGGTCTTCCACGGCAGGAACAGCGCCGAGCGCGCGCCCACCACGATGCGTGCCGTACCCTCGGCAACCCCGCGCCAGACGCGCTCGCGTTCACGCGGGCGCAGGCCCGAGTGCCAGGCCGCGGGCTCGGCGCCGAAGCGGCGCTCGACGCGCGCCAGGAATGGCGGGGTCAGCGCGATTTCAGGCAGCAGCAGCAGCACCTGCCCGCCCGCGGCGAGGGCCGCCGCCATGGCCTCGAAATAGACCTCCGTCTTGCCGGAGCCGGTGACGCCGTCGAGCAGCATCACCTTGTGCTGACGCTGGGCCACCACGGCGCGCAGGGCTTCCGCCGCCGCCTGCTGATCGGCGCTCAGCGCGAAGCCGCCGGCGCCGGGATCGGGCGGCGCGAAGGCGCGGAGCGCCGGAAGCGCCACGGCCTCGAGCGCGCCGTCCCTGGCGAGCGCCTTGACGACCGACACGCCGACACCGGCCGCCTCGGCCAGTTCGCCCGCGCGCAGGGCAAACCCCTCGCGGGCAATCTCGAGGACGCGGGCGCGCTGCGGCGTCATGCGCTTCGGGGCCGTGCCCGCCGCGCGCCAGGCAATCTGCTCGCGCGGGCCCTCGAGGGCGCCCGGCGCACGCAGCACCATGCGCAGCACATTGCCCGCCGGTTCGAGATAATAGGCGGCCAGCCAGTCGACGAATTTGCGATGCGTCTCGGAGAGCGGCGGCATGTCGTAGACAGCGCTGACATCGCGCAGCGCCCGGCCGGTCGCGGTCCCGCTGCCAAGCGACCAGACCACACCCGTCACCTGCCGGGGGCCCAGCGGCACGCTCACATAGGCGCCGGGCTCCAGTCTCAGCCCGGCGGGCGCCCGGTAGGAATAGGGCCCGTCCAGCGCCAGCGGGAGCAGCACCTCGGCTATGGCGGAATCGCCGGTCATCCCGTCTGAAATAGACTTGGGGGGTGGCAGCTTCCAGCCTTATATGGCCGGGCCATGAAGGAACCTCTTGTCCGCGAGATCGTCTGCCTCGAGCCCTCCGCGCTCGCCCAGCGCCTGAAGGGCGAGCGTCACCTGACACTGCTCGAGAGCGTGATGCGCACCGAACAGCTCGGGCGCTACTCCTTTCTCGCCTGCAACCCCAGGGCCACGCTGGAGGTGAACGCCGCCGGAACCTTCCTCGACGGCGTCGCGCAGCAGGAGAGCGCCCTCGGCCTCATCAGCCGCCTGGTGTCCGAAAACCGCCAGCCCCACCTGCCCGGCCTGCCGCCCTTCCAGGGCGGGCTTGCGGGCTATGTCGCCTATGATTTCGGGCGGCGTCTTGAACCCGCAGCCAGGATCCCGGACTTCGCCCCGCTCTGCCCCGATCTGATGCTCCACCATTTCGACTGCGTCGCCGCCTTCGACCACATGCAGGAGCGGGCCTGGATCATCTCGGCTTCCACGGAGCGCGCCGATGAGCTCGAGGAGCTGCTCGCGCGGCGGCCGCGCGCGCTCGGCAGCCATGCCGTCACGGGCTTCGAGTCCAATTTCAGCCGCACCGCCTATGAGGAGGCCATCGCCCGCACGGTCGAATACATACTCGCCGGCGACATTTTCCAGGCCAACATCACCCAGACCTTCGCGGCGGCCCTGCCGCAGGGCTTCGATGCACTCGCCTTCTATCTCGCCCTGCGTCGCAGGAACCCGGCCACCTTCGCGGCCTTCCTCGACTATGGCAGCGTGCAGATCGCCTCGTCCTCGCCCGAACGGCTGCTGCGCGTCGAAGACGCCAGTGTCGAGGCGCGTCCCATCAAGGGCACGCGCCGCCGGGATCCGGATCCCGCGCGCGATGCCAGCCAGATCGCCAGCCTCACCTCGAGCCGCAAGGACCGTGCCGAGAATGTGATGATCGTCGATCTCCTGCGCAATGATCTTTCGCGCGTGGCGCGGCCGGGCAGTGTCCGGGTGCCGGTGCTGTGCGGCCTCGAGTCCTACGCCAATGTCCATCACCTCGTCTCGGTCATCACCGGCGAGCTCGCCGAGCCCAATGGCATTGGCGAGCTGATCGCCGCGGCCTTCCCCGGCGGCTCGATCACCGGCGCGCCCAAGATCCGCGCCATGGAGATCATTGCCGGAATCGAACAGGCCCCGCGCGGGGTCTATTGCGGATCGATCGGCTATATCGGCTTCAATGGCCGGAGCGATCTCAACATCGCCATCCGCACCGCGCAGTTCGCCGCAGGCCGGGCGCTTGTGCAGGGTGGCGGCGGCATCACCGCGCGCTCGGACCCGGCGGCCGAATATGACGAGAGCCTGACCAAGATCCGGCGCGTCATGGAGGCCTTCGCCCCATGATCCTCATCATCGACAATTACGATTCCTTCGTGCACAACGTGGCGCGCTATTTTGTCGAGCTGGGGGCCAGGAGTCACGTCGTGCGCAATGATCAGGTCAGCCCGGGCGATCTCGCGACCGCTGCCGCCATTGTCGTGTCGCCCGGCCCCTGCACGCCGCAGGAGGCGGGCCAGTCGATGGACATCATCCGGGCGTATTCGGGGCGGCTGCCCATTCTCGGAATCTGCCTCGGACACCAGGCCATCGGCGCGGTGTTCGGCGGCCGCGTCACCCGCGCGCGAAGGCCCATGCATGGCGAGTCCTCCGAAATCACCCATGACGGCCAGGGACTGTTCGCAGGGCTTCCCCAGCGCTTTGGCGCCGGGCGCTATCACTCGCTCATCGTCGAGATCGAGGACGAGGGCGGGCCACTCCTCGTCACGGCGCGCAGCGAGGATGGCGAGATCATGGGACTGCGCCACGCAAGCCACCCCACCTATGGCCTGCAGTTTCACCCGGAATCGATCCTCACGGAGGGGGGCTATGACATGCTCGGCAATTTCCTCGAGCTGACGCGATGACGCGCACCTGGTTCAATGGCGCGCTCACCGGCGGCCCGCTTGCCCTCGACCGCGCCGACCGCGGCCTGCTGCTGGGTGATGGCCTGTTCGAGACCATCCTCACCGTCAACCGCACGCCGCTGTGGGGCAACATGCATTTCGCGCGCCTCGAATCGGCGGCGAAGGAGCTGGGAATAGGCTTCGACCGCAATCTGCTCGATGATGCGGTCTCCGAGCTTCTGGCCGACGTCCCGCCCGGACATCACGTGTTGCGCGTCACCCTCACCCGGGGCAGCGCGGCGCGCGGGCTTGGCGCAAACGGTGGTCCGCCCACCCTGCTGCTCACCCTCGATCCCTTCGACCCCGGCCTCATGTTCCGGCCCGTCACGCTCAGCACCAGTTCCATCCGGCGCAATCCGCATGCGGTGTCGAGCCGACTCAAGACCCTCTCCTATATCGACAACATCGCTGCAGCCCGCGAGGCGGCCTCCCATGGCAGCGAGGATGCGCTGCTGCTCAACACCACGGGCGGCCTGGCCTGCACCACCATCGCCAATCTCTTCCTTCTCAAGGGGCGCACGCTCATCACCCCGGCGCGCGATCAGGGCATCCTCACCGGCGTGATGCGTCAGGCACTCATCCATTCCGCCACCCATCTGGGCTACGCGGCGGAGGAACGCGCGGTGAGCCCGGGGGAACTGCGCGCCGCCGATGCGGTGTTCCTGACCAACAGCCTGCGGTTCATCCGCCCGGTGACGGCGCTCGACCAGGACCCCGTCGCGCAGGCCGATCTGGCGCCCCTTGCCGAGGCCCTGTGCGCGGCCGCACGTCTGCAATGCGGCTATGATCCGCGGTTGATTTGGCCGGAGGCGGAGGATAAGCCTGCCGTCCAAGAGGAAGGACGCTAGATCATGAAATTCTTTGCCGACACCGCCGAAGTGAAGGACATCCGCGAACTGGCCGATCTGGGCCTGCTGGATGGCGTGACCACCAATCCCTCGCTGGTGGCCAAGTCGGGCCGCCAGTTCAAGGAAGTCATCGCCGAGATCTGCGGGCTGGTCGAAGGCCCGGTGTCTGCCGAGGTGGTCTCGCTCGACTATGACGGCATGATGCGCGAGGCGGCGGACCTGCGCAGGATCGCGCGCAACGTGGCGATCAAGGTGCCGCTGACGCTCGATGGCCTCAAGGCCTGCAAGGCGCTCTCCTCCGACGGCTGCATGGTGAATGTGACCCTGTGCTTCTCGGCCAATCAGGCGCTGCTGGCGGCCAAGGCGGGCGCGAGCTTCATCTCGCCCTTCATCGGCCGCCTCGACGACATCCACCTCGACGGCACGGACCTCATCGCCGAGATCCGCCAGATCTACGACAACTACGCCTTCGACACCGAGATACTCGCGGCCTCGATCCGCACCGCGCTGCATGTGAAGCAGGTGGCGCTGATCGGCGCCGATGTGGCCACCTGCCCGCCCGCCATCATCAAGGGTCTGGTCAAGCATCCGCTGACCGACAAGGGCATCGAGCAGTTCCTCGCCGACTGGAAGAAGACCGGCCAGACGCTCTGACCGCCGATGGCCGCCGTCCTCGACGCATATGAGCGCCGCTGCGCCGCGGGCGCGCTCAGGCCCGATGCCGGACAGCGCGCCGTTGCAGCGAAACTCGATGCCCTCGCGGTGGCGCTGACGGACACAGCGCCGCAGCCAGGCCTGTTCGGCCGTTTCCGCAAGCCCGCGCCGCCGCCGCGCGGCCTCTACATCCATGGCGAGGTTGGTCGCGGCAAGACCATGCTGATGGACCTGTTCCACGCCGCGGCCGAGGCCGGACGCAAGCGCCGGGTCCATTTCCACGCCTTCATGCAGGACGTTCATGCGCGGCTGCACGCGGCGCGGCAGGATCACGCCCAGGACGCCATCGCGCCGGTTGCCAGGGCGCTCGCGCAGGAATCGCGCCTGCTCTGCCTCGATGAGATGCAGATTGCCGACATCGCCGATGCGATGATCATCGGCCGCCTGTTCGAGGCGCTGATGGCGCAGGGCGTGGTGATCGTCACCACCTCCAACCTGCCGCCGGACGGACTCTATCGCGATGGGCTCAACCGCCAGCTCTTCCTGCCCTTCATCGCGCTGATCGAGGAGCGGATGGACATCGTCGCACTCGACAGCCCCGTCGATTATCGCCTCGGCCGGGTCAAGGCGCATGAGACCTTCCTCACGCCCCTGTCACCCGAAAACGATGCCCGGCTCCAGGACCTCTGGGTGCGGCTCACCGACACCGGGACCGGCATGCCGGTGAATCTCGAGGTGCTGGGCCGCAAGCTCCGCGTGCCGCAGGCGGCGGCGGGCTGCGCACGCTTTCACTTCGACGATCTCTGCGCGCAGCCGCTCGGCGCCCCCGACTATCTGGCCCTCACCGCGGCCTTCCGGGTGGTGTTCGTGGAACGTGTCCCCGCGCTGGGGCCGGACCAGCGCAACGAGGCGCGGCGCTTCGTCCTGCTGATCGACACGCTCTATGACGCGGGCACCCGTCTGGTGGCCACCTCCGCGCAACCTCCTGAAGGCATCTATCCGGCAGGCGACCATGCCTTTGAATTCGAGCGCACCGTGTCCCGGCTCAGGGAAATGCAGTCGGCGGCCTGGTGGGGCAAAAAAATCGTCGAAACTTGACGTATTGGTCAAGTTTCTCGTTCGAAAGGACTAGGCCCACGCCTTGAAGGTGTTACAGAAGGGGTCTACAGAAACGTCGCTTTTGCATCGCAAAACGGCCTCAGGGCCGGCCTCAGGAAGGACATTCGCACATGGCTCGGAAGAAAATCGCGTTGATCGGCGGCGGCATGATCGGCGGCACGCTGGCGCATCTGGCGGCTCTGAAGGAACTGGGCGACATCGTGATTTTCGATATCGCGGAGGGTCTCCCCCAGGGCAAGGCGCTGGACCTCGCCCAGTCGGGGCCGGTCGAGGGCTTTGACGCGAAGCTCTCGGGCACCAATTCCTATGAGGCGATCGCCGGGGCGGATGTCTGCATCGTGACGGCGGGCGTGCCGCGCAAGCCCGGCATGAGCCGCGACGATCTTCTCGGCATCAATCTCAAGGTGATGGCTTCCGTGGGTGCCGGGATCCGGCAGCATGCGCCGAACGCATTCGTCATCTGCATCACCAACCCGCTCGACGTCATGGTCTGGGCGCTGCAGAAATATTCGGGCCTGCCACCCCACATGGTTGTTGGCATGGCGGGCGTGCTGGACTCCGCGCGATTCCGCCATTTCCTCGCCGAGGAATTCAACGTGTCCGTCGAGGATGTGACGGCCTTCGTGCTGGGTGGCCACGGCGACACGATGGTGCCGCTCACCCGCTACTCGACGGTCGCGGGCATTCCGGTTCCGGACCTCGTCAAGATGGGCTGGTCCTCGCAGGAGAAGATCGACAGGATCGTGCAGCGCACCCGCGACGGTGGTGCCGAGATCGTTGGTCTGCTCAAGACCGGCTCCGCCTATTACGCGCCCGCCAGCTCGGCCATCGCCATGGCGGAGAGCTTCCTCAAGGACAAGAAGCGGCTGCTGCCCTGTGCCGCCCATCTCACCGGCCAGTATGGCGTCAAGGACACCTATGTCGGCGTACCGGTGGTGATCGGCGAGAAGGGCGTGGAACGCATCGCCGAAATCGCTCTGAACGATGAGGACAAGGCCGGCTTCAGGAAGTCGGTCGACGCGGTGCACGGCCTGATGGC
>Ga0129333_10006287_pt1 | contig 11242 bp, 14 predicted proteins | sample CPB6_08_DNA_FD_94474 | JGI IMG/M metagenome (GOLD analysis project Ga0129333, IMG submission 94474) | Freshwater to marine salinity gradient microbial communities from Chesapeake Bay, USA - CPBay_Sum_0.6_0.8_DNA | ecosystem: Environmental > Aquatic > Marine > Coastal | place: USA: Chesapeake...
AACAAATCAATTTAAAAAGTAGCATTAATTTATGTACATTGAGAACAACATGAAGGAATCTTCATCTGCCTCTTCCTCTTCCGCACACACCACACTCGAATCATGCGATATCAACGGCAATGCATGCGTTGCTGAATCGCATCATGCACTGTCTAGTGGATGGACACTGTGGTGTCATCTTCCACACGACACGGACTGGTCCTTGAAAAGCTATATAAAATTGTATGATTTCAACACGGTGGAACAAGCTGTTAGTGTGACCGAAATGCTTCCGCCCAAGTTGGTCATGAACTGCATGCTGTTTTTGATGAGGGAAGGGATCACGCCTATTTGGGAAGATGTTAGAAACCGGAATGGTGGATGTTTCTCATACAAGGTTAGCAATAAAGATGTGCAAGATTGTTGGCGGCAACTAACATATGCAGTAGTGGGGAACAGCATTTCGCCTAATAAAGCGTTGTTGCCAGTGGTGAATGGCATAACCATTTCTCCCAAAAAGAATTTCTGCATTGTTAAAGTTTGGTTGTCGAACTGCAAGTTTCAGAACGCAGCCGTCATCAATGAAATGGTCGGCATAACCCCGCATGGGTGTTTGTTCAAAAAGCACACGCCGGAGTATTGATTTAATTCATTCAAAAATCAATATTCAATGTTCAAATGTATTCGCAATCTCTCGCCAAGTACGTTCCATCTTCATTTTTTGTGAGTTTGAATGGTTTGCCGCATCCGTAGATTTGGTTTGTGGAGGCAAGATTGTCGCACACTTCTTTGCATTCGTGTGGATTCATTTGATTCCCATTGGAAATGTGGACGCCGTGGCGAAATATGGCGCAGTTTATTTGTTCAATGATGACCGTTCCGCTGCAATGCGGGCATTCAACAACTATATTCATTTCTATAATAATGACTATAATTTTTTAAGTAGTGTGAAATGGTTATACCATGATTCCGGCAACTTCATGTTTTGTAGCAGTGTCGGGTTCCGTTATTTCCAGTTCCAGTTGGTCTTCAGATGGAGTCGCACTGCCGATCGGAACAACCGTCTTCATTGTGGTTAGTCCTAGTCTTGATTTGCCATGTTTATTTAAAACCACTTTTTGGTTTATATCCACATAAGATTCAATTCGATTGGCCAGTTTTAAAACAGGGGGTCTGCCCAGCATCATCTCATCTGGATTTGTTTCATGCGTGGCGGCTTGTCGTTCTTTTGTAATCCAATGCAGCACATTTGTTTGTTTTGTCTTGTCCAACTTTGAGAGATATTCATCAATAATTGCATTGTCAATGATTTCAGACACTTCCAATAAATTTTTCATTTTTATGCGTATTAAGTCAACTAATCCGCTGGGTTCTTTGCGCATATTTGGTTCAAGCGCAAGTTCAACGCGAATCTCGTTTGCGATTTGACCATATTGTATGTAGGCAATTCGATGATTTTCACTTTTCTGACTGATTTTTAAATATGAAAAGTAGCTTTTGAGCAGGCTTGCATAGAGACTCATTCCTCCTAAAATGAGGTGAATGTATTCATAATTCAAATTAAGACCGGACACAAAACCGATGAATGCAGTGATTGTAATAATTGGCAAATTATACATGGTTTCTCTCGTTTTGAACTTCTTATGAGACATCAAATGGAGTTTGGACCATGCTTCACACTCTTCGCCCTTCCTCATCAAGAAATATTCCAAAGATGCTGTATATTCTAAAGGTTTTGCACCATTGTTTTTAAAGTTTTCTGACATTGAATAATGATATACTGCCACATATTATTTACCACATGCTGCCGCTAAAGTTATTTGGAATGCATTTAAAGGCACTCCATGAGTATGACATAGCATCAACATATCCTTACACAATGACCGCATCAGATTCCATGTACGAACATGAAATACCACGTTTTTATCACGAACGCATTTTGTCATACTTGTTCAAAAATGTGTCTGACTTGAAGACACACGGGAACCACGACACCCCAGTGCGCATGGAGATTCATGAATATTTCAACCTCAGAGCATACAATGCAGTCAAAAGCATTTGCCTAAAAGAATCTGAATCAAAGAAGGCACAGGTCAAGGAAGAAGAAGAAGTCAAGGAAGAAGAAGTCAAGGAAGAAGACAAAGTTAAAGAAGAGGTCAAAGAAAATAGTTATGCAGTTGGAATTCGGAGAGAAAATGGCGAAATCGTTGGTGAATCATCGCTGTTCAATCCACTGAATTCGCTTTTTATGCATATTGGAACCGGTTCTTACGATTTTGTTTTCACAGATGCCAAGAACCAAAAACACGAATTTCAAATTGACTACAAAGAAGAGAACAGTCCCAAATACACCAGCTGCAGCGGAATCGCTTATTTTCGTCGGATGTTGATTCGCACTCCGACACCTGACTCTTTTGTGGAGTTTTACAAGCTTGCATGTGAGACTGACAACACGACCGAGCAGAAGTTGCGCATTTCTGTGACCAATAAGTACAGCGAGTGGAACACGTATAGCCGCATTCCCGTTCGCCGGTTGAACACGGTTTACATGGATGAACGCATCAAGAAGCGCATCATGGATGACCTCACTGAATTTTTGAACAACGAGGCAGAATACGATGCGTTCGGCATTCCATACAAAAAGACGTATTTGCTGACGGGTGTGCCTGGCAGCGGCAAGACGAGCTTGATCAAAGCACTGTGCAATGAGATACACTACAACCTGGGCATCATGAGCATCAGTCGCGACATGGATAATGCAACCATTCAGGGTTCGTTTCGAAATCTGGATCCCAAGACGGTGCTCCTGCTTGAAGACATCGACTGCTTGTTTGAGAAGCGCACATCCGTTGAAACGCCGACTTTTACGTTTAGCAATTTGCTGAACATCTTGGACGGCGTTCTTTTTAAACATGGGCTCATCGTGTTCATTACAACGAATCATCCGGAGAAGCTGGACCCTGCCCTGTTGCGTCAAGGGCGCACCGACATGATTATAGAGCTGAATTATCCCAGTAAGACGGAGATTGAGAAGTTGTTCCGCGACATGTTGGGGTCCAAGTATTATGGAACCACGGATGCACTAACGGACGCGTTCAAAACATTCTACGCTGCAATCAAAGAGAAGCAGCTCCCCATGGCAGCCATTGTGAATTTCTTGTTTCGACACCGGGACAAACACATGGACAATTTGAAGGAACTGCTGGACGGCGACAGTTTCATCAAACGTGTGACGGGACATGAATCATCCACGAAACTTTATGCATAAATTGTCGAATAGAAAAAAAAATATTTAGTGATAGTATAACCAATAAACTCTTCAACAATGGCAGATCAGGAATGGATAAAGAATCATTCCCAACATTTAGAAAAACTCAAAGACTGGTTAAATACTAAAGTAAAAATAGTAGAGATGGACACTGATGAAACTTACCATGGCGACATACTCGAGTTAATTGGGAGGCTAAATGGGATGCTCCTTTGGATATGCTCATTTATCGAAAAAATACAACGTGATGATAAAATAAATAGTGTCCGTGGGTTGATTTATGAAACAGTTTTGCCTTATGATGAAGTTTATATAATTTCTCCTGAAGGCATAAATGAGGGAACACGGGTTGATACTTATAAATTAGGCAAAAAACTTGGTATGTACGTCCATACGATGACAGCTTATAAAAACACCACTCAAGCTGGTTTCTATTTTACAAATTTAAAAACTCTATGCGAAAAAATTATGCAGTTAAGTAAAGACCAACTAGAAGCACTTCATAATATGTTATGTTTGGAAAACGATAAAGGTCAATCTCTATATAACTGGAGTGCATGGAGCGAGCTAGTCAAACAAAACAGAGCGAAACAAGGGCATGTGATGTTCTACGAACGGCCAGATAGAAAACCGGAGGATTCGGTTGGGGGGCCCTGGGTAGAACATAAGGGAGGCAAACGAACTAAGAGGCACAAGCGCAGCAGTAAACGCAGCAGTAAACGTAGTGGCCATAAACGTAGTGGCCATAAGCGAAGCGATAAACGTAGTAATAAGTCCCGAAGGCGCTAAATTGATATTTGATTATTTAAAACTAAGTTGTTTTCATAGACATAAATATATAGGAGCCAATTTTATATCTATGTCTGACTCTGAGTCTGATATTACAAATTATGCATATGTATGGTACAAAAGAGTTCCAGAAAATTTATTAGACTTCACGGATGGAGAATTAGATAAAATTTATGAAATTTTGATGACTTATTCGTATCCATGTTATTTAACAGGAAGCGATACAATCACTCAGATGCCGACTGATGAAAAAACAATGTTGCTGCAACATGAATCGTTGTTCATACAAAAGAAAATGGCAGATGCTGGGTTAGCATCTGTAATTATGCTGCAGATACCAAGAATTTTATATGATTTATTTAATTTATACCTAAGGAATCAAAATAAAAATGAATATAATTTTATTTATGATTGCAATTGCCTAAAAATGAAAATGAGTAATTATAATGATCTTACACGTGAATATACTGATTCTGTAAAAAAAAACATTTTTGAATTAAATGCATTTATTGTAGATTATGTGCAACAACGATATTCAATGTCTAATATTAAACAATTCTATCATGAAATATCACAAGAAATATTATCACACTGTTGGGACAGTCCTGTTATTATTAGAAGACAAAAATATGTTGATGATTGGAATCCGCTCGATGAAAAAGAAAAAGAAAAAGTAAAAGAAGAACGAAAGAATGTAATTAGACAAACCATTGATTTTGAAAAACAACATTCTCAAGGACGTGCAATTTTATATAGAGGAGCAAATATTGTTATGGATTCATTGATTGATGGAGTATCAGGAGCATCACGATCATTCAATTCATCAATTTTAAGTGGCTGTGTAAATGATGTATCTGCTTGCACGTTGTACCGTGTGGTATTATCATTCAATGGACTAATACCAAATACTACCAAATATAATGATAATATAATTTGCAGTATTAAAAAATTTATTGTTCACGATTCATCAAATGAAGCTTCATTGTTTTTTATACCACCAATTCATCCATTTGTGCAACTGTATTGTAGGGGTGAGTTATTTCATCCTCGTACAAAATTTGGCAGTGATTTTAATAATTATTATACATCACAAGGAAAGTTAGTGGGATTAATATGCACCCTCGAATTTGTTGAACAATGTGATTATTTAATATCAGATAAAACATTTAAAACCCTAAACGAGTTATACAAACGTTTCAAAATGACTACCAAATCAACTAGTACAATGGATACATTTGATAGATTCCCACACCGCATAAAGTTTACAGACGTTTTAAAGGACTTGCCTGAACAGATACAAAATGTAAGGAACATGTCCTTTTTAAAATCTGGAAATGATACCCAATCTGTTATTGGTGATAAAATAATTTCCATCCCCTCTTCTTCAATGCAGTTGGCACGCAATGCCGTGGTTGAAAGTAGAAACACAACCTTTTTAAAATCTGGAAATACTGCCCAATCTGTGATTGGTCCTAGCACAATTTCCGTTAAAGGTGGAAGGCGAACTAGGCATAAGAAACGTAATGGCAATAAGAAGCACAGCAGAAGCAAGAGGCGTAGTAGAAGTCGAAGACATTAAATCTTCTGTACATTTTGCGTTGTATTGCAATGTTTTAATTTGATTTATGTTATGGCAAAACATAACATGAATGCATTCAAAGTCATTTATTTTACTGACTGTGGCTGAGTCCGAAACCTTCAGTGAGGGCGGAGTAGTCGTTAGTGGGTTGAACGCCCCAAATCTTCTTAAGCAACTTGAGCTTCTTGCGGTCGCCCTTGTGTGCAATGGGAGGAGCGGGGGCAGCGGTAGCACCAGGAGCTGAAGTGGCACCGGGGGCGCCAGTGGCACCACTCGTAGCAGCTGGAGTTGCGCTAGGAACCGGTCGACCCAGCGTTTTAGAGAGCATGTTGTTAAAACTCACAGCAAAAGCAAAGAGAATCATGAAAAATGCGACAATGTCGCTCCTAAACAACGGCTGGTGCAAGTAAAAGTGGTTGATGAGAAGAATGGCGGTGAACTGCAGTGTGATGAGCGTAAAAGTGTCTTGCGTTGGCGTGACGAGCTTGTACTTGTCGCCAATGTTCACGGCCATGGACATGAACAACCAATCAAGCCATGCGAATGGAATGGCCATTTTGTAAGCGGCAAACATGCCCATGTTTGGGAACTTCAAAGTGACGAACTGACCCCACATGGACGAAGCCTGTGCACATACGAATGCAATGAACCAAAGAAAGTAATTCAGCGGGGTTTTGCCACTTGCATCCGGCGAAGCGCTGGTGGCCGAAGGAGACGGTGAAGCAGATGCACTGGACATTTTACTAAAATTAATGGAATTATATTTTGATATATAATAGGTGTATAATAAATATATTGTATATAATATATATCTCAATAGCAAAAATACACTAAATCTAAATAACAATATGAAGCATCAGTTTTCCATCGGTCTCTTGTTGTTTTGGATTTTTCTAAATCTGGCCATCATGGTCACAATGGATTTAGCACTTTTCATGCAAACCACGCCGGGGATGAAGGACGCCGGCACAGTTAAGAAGATTTTGAGCGCGGAGTTTTGGGCCACCATTGAGTGGATGTTTGTTATCCCGTCCAACCGCATCGGCAACTGGTTTCTCTCCGCCGCTCAAGTGTCTCTTTCTTCCTACGTGTTTGATTTCCTGGGTCAAGTGCTTTCCAACGCGTTCTGGCTGAAGTTGCCCACCACACTCGATGATTATGCTGCCATGGTCATCATCTTGGTCGCCATGGTCATTTCCAAATATCACTTAATGGGATAAACAAACAAGGCGTTTCATATTATTTACTGCACAATTTATTGTCCAAAATCAATAAATTGTGCCATAAGCATTTAAAGATTGTCATTTAAACATAGTATATCTCTTTATTTGGAAAATGAACGCAGTGAATGCATATGCCGACAATGTGTTGACAATTAAAACCGTTCAAATTGCCCCGTTTCGCACGCTGATGACTGCGCTAAAAGACATCTTGTTGGAAACCAACATCATGTTCAAAAAGGACGGCATTCGCATTGTCAATATGGACAAATCGCACACCATGTTGGCGCACTTGTTTCTGGGTGCGGAGAATTTCGAGCATTATGAGTGCCACATGGAGAAAATCATCATTGGCGTCAACATGTTCCATTTATTCAAGCTCATCAATTCCATTGACAATGATGACACGTTGACACTCTACATTGAGAAGAAGGACTACAACGACGGCATTGTTTCGTTTCTGGGCCTGAAGTTTGAGAATGGCGACATTAAGCAATGCAAGACGCAGAAGTTGCGGCTGATTGAGCCGGATCCCGAGGAGTTCATCGAGCCCAATGTCGTGTTTTCATCGGTCATCAATCTGCCATCGTCCGATTTTCAGAAGATTATTCGCGACATGTCGTGCATTTCGGACAAACTGGAAATCAAGTCGGTGGGCAACGAGCTGATTTTCAGATGCTCGGGCCAGTTTGCAACGGCGGAAATTCGGCGTGTGGAGACAGACGGCAGCATGGAGTTCATTCAAAAACAGGATTTCAATAAAATTATTCAAGGGGAATTCTCTCTGAAAAACCTGGGCTATTTCATCAAATGCACCAACTTGTGTAGTCAGATTGAGATGTATTTGGAGAACGACTTGCCTTTGGTTGTCAAGTATTATGTTGCCAGTCTGGGAGAAATCAAGCTTTGTTTGGCACCGCTGCCTTCATCCAATTAATAAATCTATAACAAATCAGGAACCATCATCTTTGTAAAAGTCGCAAGCAACAACCAATTTTTCTCCATTTTTGACCCATTGCCATTTCATTTCAACTTTGCTTCCCAGTTTTTTGCCCAATCGTTTAGAAGCTGACTCCATTTTTTTATCAGTATATTCGTCTTTGACATACATTGAGAACAGCAATAACATTTGATTGTTTGAGTATGAAGAGAAAATAAATTTGATTATGACATAAACTTTTTATATGCTTAGTGTAAATGTCATCATCAAAACAAATTAGAAACAGAGTTAAAATTAGAACTAAGTCTAAAACACGGAAAGTTATTAAAAAACTGGAAATAAATGATAATGAAAATGGAAATGAAAATGTCAAAACATGCTCTTATAAAAACTCGAAAGGAATGGTTAATGTTTCTCGGTTCATGCGGTGTGGTGTAAAGGGTGAAATGATGAAAAGACCTAAAAGCATTTATGAAATTAATGATAACTCACTATTTCCGTTTGTGGTATTTGATTATGGTGGCGGACGTGCAGAAATTTACAACAATCGGTTTAACAATGGTGGGAAATTGGATTTGAATGATAAACTAATGGATGTGAAATATGAACAATTGTTCATTGGAGACAATGGATTCAATGATCCATATTGGAGATTCAAGCGCGGCATTGAGAGAGGCAACAACATTCTCATGCAAACGGGAAAACGCGAATATTTGTTTATCGGCAAAGGCATTTTGTCGTTTTCAGGCATAAATGGCGACACCATTCGCAAGTTCAATTCGCCAATGGGAGGAAACTATGACTCTTTTCCATACGCAGTTGGCGACAAGTATGTGTATTTCTTGAATGATAAAAAATATGCACCCGTTGGTGATTTTGACGCAACCAAAGATTTCATTCGTCAGTACTATTGTTATGAAATGGAACCATGCAAAAAACACAATACATTCGCATTGCCTATGAAAACATTGTATAAATCATTTCACGGATATTATTAAAAAATTGATTTATAAATAATGCACAACTAATGTATTAGAGACAATTCAATAGCAAATTCAACAGTGGATTAATATGCCTCAACAACCCATTATCGAAACTTTTACAGACCATGATGGCACTCTCAAACTTTCCGTGAGTCAAATCAATGTGAGTTTAATCAACGCTGTTCGGCGCACGGTCCTATCCGACATTCCGACATTCTGTTTTCGCACACTGCCGCATTCCGAGAACCGCGTGCAAATCACGGCGAACACCACGCGCTTGAACAATGAAATCATTAAGCAGCGCATGGGCTGCATTCCCATTCATTTGAAAGCCAATGACCCCGATTTCGAGCACTTCAATGTGGAGGATTATCGCGTGGTTTTGGACGTTCAAAACACGGGAACTGCAAATCAATACGCAACAACGAAGGACTTTCGCATGGTGAATGCAAAAACGGGTAAGGAACTCAGTGAATCTGTTGTGCGGCGTATCTTCCCGCCTGATCCAATCACGGGTGGCTACATTCTGATTGCCCGATTGATTCCGAGGCTGACACAATTTGTGGAAGGCGAGCGACTGGCTTTGACGGCCGAAATTGGCGTGGGAACTGCGCGCATGGATGGCATGTATAACGTGGTGAGCACATGCGCGTATCGTGCAACCCCAAATGTGGAAGAAGCCGAAAAAGTGTGGTCTGAACGCGCAAAGTTGTTGGAGCGAGATGGCAATGATGCTGCATCGATTGCATTCGAAAAGAAAAACTGGTTTGCGATGGATGCAATGCGCTACACGAAGCCAGACAGTTTCGAGATGACCATAGAATCGATTGGCGTGTATCAGAACACGGAGATTCTAACCAAGGCATGTCTTATCATGATTGAAAAATGCAAGAAACTTGTGAGTGATATCGAGAATGCCAGTGGCGATGTAGACATTTCGTCGTCTGACACCACGTTGAGCAACGGGTTTGACATCACATTGCAGAATGAAGATTACACGCTGGGCAAATGCATTGAGTATTTCATTCACACAAATCACTATTTGGGCAGCAAGACCGTATCATTTTGCGGATTTCGCAAGAATCATCCACATGACACTCACAGCATCATTCGGATTGCTTTTCATGCGGCGACAGATGTTGACATTGTGCACAACTATTTGATTCAAGCGGCACGAGACTCTGCAACCGTGTTTGAATCACTCATTTCACAGATTCATCGTTGAAGCAATGTGCAATGACACATTCAAAAATTAAAAAAAAATTTACTATTTACTATTTGATTTGAGTCAAATGGTAAATTTTTTATTTTTTATTTTTTTATAGTGCATGTCGTCGGTAATCAATTCAACGCTGCGATTGTTAAAACAAAAGATATGACAAATGTCATTAAACCAACATGTTCCATGTGTGATGAAGATGCAACTGACTTTGTGTTTGTTGTGTTTTGAGTTCCTGGCGTTGTGGTTCCTGGTGTTGTGGTTCCTGGCGATGCAGTTGTCACTTGAACTGTCGTGGATGCCACGGTGGTTGCCATTGGAATAGTGGATGAAACTGGCACTGGATCGCAAATGATTTTCATAAACCCACCCGAGCCATCACTCACGCATGTGTTTGGAACTTCAACATTTTGCATTGCAGGAGCACCCGCACACGCGTTTGAACCCATGTAAATGTTGATTTGCGCCACCGTTGCATTGCAAACAACCACTTTGTTTGACCCTTGCTGGCCTCCCTGTGAAATGTCGTAGCACGTGTTCAACGTGTAATTTGTTATTGATGTTGGCGCCCCGCCGCATCCCGCAGAGGCATACGTAAACAATGACACCGCGTTTGCAGAAGATGCCATGAATAAGAACAACAATGCATTCATTTTTAGGTTCATGATGATTTAGTATAGAAGTTTACTGCAATCCATTTAAGTATTTTTTTTGTTAAAAATTTAAATTTTAACTTTGAGTTGCGGGTGTTTGTGTCAATGCCTTTCGCACCCCATAATTCAGCGCGTAAATTTGATGGGACGGGTAGAGTCCATTCATGTAAGCAATGGTTTGCCCCAGTGTAATGTGCTCTTTCTTTTCGCGCAGCTCATTCAGATAGCGTTCATGCAGACGGAACATGTTTGTTTTGAATTCAGGAGGAAACTGGCCCAGTGGACGCTCCTTTTTCACGTAGCAACTGATGTAATTTGCAAAAAGCTGATTCGTGTAAGCATGCAGTTGATCCTTGAATTTTTGAAATGCTTCTCGATGTTCAGGGTGCTGCTTCAAGTGTTCTTTCACCTTGTTTTGATGACGCAGCGACAAGTACTGAAACTGCAGCTTGGGTTCGCTGCCGTGCAAATTTTTGATGCGCTCATAGTTTGGGTTGCGAAACTTGAATCGCGCGCCAGTGATGCGTTCGCGACAAACCAACCCAGGGAAATCATACGGTGAATTCAATGACGTGTAAATCTCTTTCAGCTCGGATAGTCCAACATCGGTGA
>Ga0129333_10006288_pt1 | contig 11242 bp, 8 predicted proteins | sample CPB6_08_DNA_FD_94474 | JGI IMG/M metagenome (GOLD analysis project Ga0129333, IMG submission 94474) | Freshwater to marine salinity gradient microbial communities from Chesapeake Bay, USA - CPBay_Sum_0.6_0.8_DNA | ecosystem: Environmental > Aquatic > Marine > Coastal | place: USA: Chesapeake Bay...
CACACCACTCTCCAACATAGTCTTTACTAATTGACCCATTGGAGTTGGTAAAATCTTTAGTTTGCCGAAACCGTTTGCGCCATCCATCCACATGCTTGTGATCATATGACTTACACGGTCTAGGTTAATTTTTAAATCATCTGGGTGATCGACTTCACCAAGAACTGAGTAACCTTCTTGAATTTGTTTGTTTAGAGTGTCAACTGCGTTCTCAATTTCAGAAACGGGATAAACACGCTCATTTGCGTTCTTTACCCCGCCCTGAATAAAGATGCCCTTCATATAGAGGGTCTTGAGGTCGTTGCCCTGTTCTGAAACAGATTCAACGACCATGTTTGCTCTATCAAACGTTAAGTGTTCCCTTAGATACAAAGCCATTGTTCTCCAAGTTACCTTAATTAGCCCTTAGCAACTGGGCTTTTGTTGTTTACACCACTTGCTTGTGATGTAACTGCTTTAGGTGCTGACTCGCCCTTTTCTTTAAAATTGTCCTTACCTGGGACGTTCTTGAAGTTACCTGCGCCTGGAAGATCCTTTTCACCCTTTGCATATGCATTGCTTGGGCCTTTTGGACCTGTTGGTACAGATTCATGATCGCCAGAGAATTTTACAGGCTTAACACCTTCTGCCTTAATTTTTGGTTCATGTAATGCTACGCTTTTTGGATTTGAACCGTTGTCTCCGTGAGTCACAGATACTTTCTTTAAAGCAACTGCTTCTTCTAGTGATTCAGCAGAATCTTCTTCTGATTCTTCTGAAACAACTTCTTCTGCGTCCATGTCAACTTCTTCATCATCGCCGGCTTCTTCGCCGCTCATCAATGATTCAAATTCGGCCATTAAGTCATCTAGTTTGTCTTTAATGTCGCCTAGATCAGCCTTGTCAACTGAACCTTCTTCATCACCTGCTTCCATGTCATGAGTAAGGTCGTCACCTGCTTCTTCAGCTTCATCGTCGAATTCGATGTCGGCTTCATCTTCTGCTTCTGCAACGCCTTGTTCTTCAGCGTCGATTTCGGCCATCAACTGACCTACTTCACCGACCATTTCTTGTTCTGCGCCCATTTCGCCCATCATTTCTTCATCCATGATTGACTCATAGATTTCACGGGACTTTTCTACAACTATTTCATGGAATAGTTCACGGGCTTTATCTTCTTGCTCATTGATAATTAGGTCAATGAGTTGCTCATATTTCTTGTTTTCCATTTTAAAATCTCCTTGAATTGAATGGCTTTGTAGATTTATTTAGTGCGTAGTCTAAAAAATAAGTCAATAAGTGCTATTTTTTTGCGTTTTTTAGGATTTTAGAGTTAAGCGGAGGCTTCTTGTGGTTGATTTGCAGCACCGTATTGTTCACGAACCTTCTTTAAATGTTCTTTTTTCTCATAATTACGCACATCTAACATCTTGCGTAGTTTGCGTAATTGCTTTAAAGTAAGTTTAGTTTTGCGAGAGGTTTTCCAAACAGGTTTACTATTATCTTGATCTACATCTTGATATCCAGCAATAGGTGGGTCAAACATCTCAAACAGTTTCATAATTTTATTTATCTTAAGCTGGCGGGGTTGCCGGTGTTGCTGGGGCAGCAGGGGCTGCTGCAGGCGCGCCGCCAGCTGGGGCTGCGCTAACTGGTCCTGCTACTTCCGGAGATTCAGCGCCTTCTTCAGGTGGTGTCTCCATTTCTTCCCCTGTTTGCTCATCTGTTTCAATATCTGCGCTACTTACACCAACACTACGTAGATCGTTACCCTTAGGTTCATCTAATGGTTCTTTACCATTTTCTTCACGCCATAATTTTTCATTCTTAGTTATTTCTTCAGGAGTTAAGCCTAGAAAACGTTCCATAGCAAAACGTTTACTCATATAGGCAAAACTTTCCATTGTTTGAAAAGTGCTTACTCTAGCTGTATCTAATTCGCTTTGGCGATATGCTGCAAAGTTTTGCGGTGGATTAAATTCTAATTTAAACAAACCGCTGTCTATATTAAATCCTCTCCAACGCAAGAATAGTTTAAACTCTTCGTCCAATTTAATAGACATATAATTCTGTAAACGTTCACAGTATTGATTGAAACGATATTCTTGTATCAATGCTGTACCAACACGACCGTCACTTAATGGTCTATCGCTATCGTCTGGTCCGGTCGGTAGATATGAACTTGGCACACGTAGCCCACGTGCTAATCTGTTATTGAAATAACGTAGGTCGTCAATCTCGCCTAGATTCTGTCCGCCTGGCATAACTTCTACTGATGATCCGCGACCGTCTGCGGTGACTGGGAAGAAGTAATCTTCGTTCATTGACAGTGGATTGTATGTAGCATCTACGATTGATTGACCACCATAAACTGATGGAATTCTACGCTGGTGTATCTCATTTTTGATACGTTCTACGAACGCCATAGCCATGTGACTTGGCATGTTACCAACGTCGATCTTGAACAATCTGCGTTCTGGTGCACGTTGTACACGATAGATTAATACAGCATCTTCAAGCAATTCTTTTTGTTTGTAAACTTTAAAAATGTTTTCTAATATGCTTTGTCCAAACGGCCAAAATCTATCAAGACCTTCAGTCAGGCTAAGATGAACGATATGTTTCGCATCGATAGCAGCTTCGCTCTGACCCAATGTAAAACGGCTACCAGATGTATTATATGGCATTGCAGGAACTGTGTATGGTGTATTAGTTCCGCCACCAGTACCACCTAATCCTGTTGCAGGATTGGCAGCAAAGTCAGTATTAGTTTTCTGTGCTACTGACAAATTCTGTAGATTGATGTTTAAATCTTTAATTACATATTGTTCTGGAAGTTTACCTTCACTTTCGTTAACAATTACTTTGATTACTTTAACCATATCGACCCAGTATAGTTTAAAATTTTCTGGGTCACGAACAAATACTTGATCGCCGTATTTGATAACATTGCGGAATATTTTAAATATTCGTTGATCAAATTGATTTAGTTTACACCACTGTTGTAATTGTTGTTTGATAATATTAACTTCATGCGGTGTGGGTTCTTCGCTAAAATCTATATTAAATGGCGTACTATTATGATCATTTTTCTGTGTGCTGAATTCACTGATGATGTCTAAACATGCATTGATTTCAGCATCGACATCCATCATTTCATATTGGTTATAACGCTCAATACGATTAGGGTGTCCTGTGTAGACTTCTGGAAGTCTACTCATGTAATTTCTATAGCCCCATTCCGCATTATTATAAGCATCAGAACCGGGGCGATTTCCTACGCTTCCGTTCCAGGCGCCAGCATTGCTATTAGCGCCGCTAATAGGACTACTAAAACCTGATTTATTTACGAATTTTTTTAAGTATGGCATTGGATTATATCTATTATATTATTTATAGTTAGGCTTGACTATACTTTAATAACTTGCTTTGTGTTTGGTTGCTTGTTGCCAATTTATCAATCATATTATCCAATTTACTTGATAACATATTCATTAGTTCTTGGTTCACTACAAGTAAATCTTTACTACTACTTTCTCCGCCGCTACTAGCTTTTTGTTTCATGTCAGACTCAACTTGATTTTGTGATTTTTTACCCAATTCTGCTAATAAGCTGTTAGGATCAAGTGGTATAATCATTTCATTACCGTGTAATGTTGCTGGATAACCTGTTGTAGGTCCTGAAGCGATACCTCCTTTCGCTGCTTGTACTTCCACGTGAGGCGGGTCTTTTTGTTTATATGGTCTATGTAAACCATGTTTTGCTAGGATGCTATCAAAAGCATTTCTATCAGTACTGATATCTAAGGCATCACCTTCTCTATGTTTACTTCCTTTGCCTGAACCTGCAACATTGTATTCTTTGCCTTTATAGTTTATCTTTGTATCATTTTTTGGTTTAGCAGGAGTCATTACTCCTGGATCCCCTAATATTCTACCTCTGACCCACAATTCTGCCTGCTTTTGATCTCCTCTATATGCGCTATTAATAGTGATTGGTTTGCCAAACTCTGATGCTGCTGTATAGAATTTTGTTAGTAAGTTTGGGTCTACACCTGAAACATCTGCTGCAGGGCCTATAGTGACATTTTTTGGTTTAGATGATACTGGTTTAGCTTTATCTTCACCACCTGCATCGCTTCCTGAATCAGGATCTGTTTCAGCAGAAGGTCCGCCAAAACCAAAAAAGGATGCGGCTTTAGATAATAAACCACCGCCGCCTGATGATCCACCGCCACCTCCCCCTGCAGGAGCAGCAGCAGGAGCTGCACCACCACCTGATGATGCGGCACCGCCACCACCACCGCCACCACCTGATGATGCGGCACCACCGCCACCACCACCTGATGATCCACCACCACCGCCTCCGCCACCGGAAGCTAATTGTAATCCTTTTGCATATCTAGCGAATGCAAGTGCTAGTTTTTCTGCTTTTTCAGGGTTAACATCAAGTTTGGTAAACTTGACAAATTTTCCTATAACATCGTCACCACCAAAAAACTTAACAACTCCACCTATCATGCTGTCAACAGCATTTTTAAGTTCCCCTCCACCTTTGTAAGCAGACATTGCATTACTAAACATAACAAATGCATCTGCATTTGTTTTTACTCTTGCTACACCTTCTTTCCCACCTATATCTAGTTTGGCAAAATTTACCATTTGCTCAGTAGGAGGATCTAATTCAAAATACTGTGATGCCGTTTCAGCGATTATACCACTAAGTGGTTGTGAAGAACCTTTGTAAGATTCCATTGCTTTACTGAAGTAAACAAATGCTTGAGCATTTTCTTTAACTTTTTTAGCTCCGCCTTCTCCAATATCAATTTGAGAGAATGCAAGCATTTGTTCGGTAGGAGGATCAATTTCAAAGAAACTGCTTACTGCTTTATTAATTCCTGCTGTGATACCATCTGTAGCTGTACCTTTGTATTTGCTCATAGCGTCAGCAAATACACCAAATGTTTCAGCGTTTGTTTTTACCTTTTTAACTCCATCTTCACCTAAATTAATTTGTGAAAATTTTAACATCTGATCTACAGGTGGTTCTACTTCAAAGAAATCATTTACTGCCTTGCTAATGCCTGCGCCGATGCTTGTTCCAGCAGAACCCTTAAAGGATTCCATTGCTTTACTAAAATATATAAACGCCTGTGCGTTAGATTTTACACGTTTAGCTCCATCTTCTCCTAAATCTATAGAAGCAAAATCTTTCATTTGTTCAACTGGAGGTTTGATTGAGAAGAAATCATTAATACCCTTCACTAATGCTTCACCTACCCCGCCCGTAGCAGCCGGTTTGAATTTAGACATTGCCTCGCTAAAGACACCGAATGCTTCAGCATTGCCTTTAATTTTCTTTGCATCAATTGAAACAGATTCAAATTCTTTCATTTTCTCAAGAGGACCCTTGAGATTCATTTTGCCGCTCAATTTATCAGATAGACCACTTATCAAATTACCCACACCTGCAACAGCACCACCTGCGCCACCTGCTGCCATTGCTTTGTTGAATGCCATGAATGCTTCAGCATTTGCTTTAACTTTAGGAGCATCAATATCTAACTTACTAAATTCTTGTAGTTTCTTAAATGGACCGTCTATACCTAATGCTTTGCCGAATTTTTCACCTAGCCCGCCGATAATTCCACCTATACCTGCTGCGGCTCCGCCAGCTCCGAATACTGCCAACCCACCACCGAGTGCCAATATACCTTTACCAGTCGTGACAAGTTTTTGTCCGTCTAATTCTTCAAATGCCTTTAAACCGCCTGCCAATGACGGTAATGCCTTACCCATTATCCAAGTAGCACCTGCTATACCTGCTCCTATCGCAGTAATCGCTGCACCTAAACCAGCAGCGCCTAATACTACTTGCGGATTAGCGAATGATGCCAACCCTTTAGCAGCGCCTTCAAGCATTCCGCCGCCTTTACCGCCTAACTGTTCAACTACAGCACCAGCGCCACCTGCTGCAGGCGCGCCGCCGCCAGCTGCCGCTGCTGCGCCTCCTCCACCGCCACCAAAAATTTTGCCTGCAACACCCTTGATTCCGCCGCCTATAGCTTCGCCGCCGCCACCTACTATTCCTTTTTTGGCTATAAATGATAAGGCTAAAGTAGCTGCTGCTACTGCTGCGGTAAGGGCAATCATGCCGCCTGTTAGTGGATTAAACTTTGAGATTAATGATTCTAAGGCTTTATTTGCTTTAATTGTTACTTCTTGTGCTGTGGCTGCTGCATCTGCTGCGGCATCTTTGCCTTCTGTCTGCGCATTTTTTCTGCGCTCACGTTGTATTTTTAAATCTTCTTCGTAACTTTCACCGATACGATTGCTTACTGTTTCAAGATTTTTTTCATTATTCAGTGCGTAATTTTTGGCAACTTCATCATTGATTGCCGCTGATCTACCTACAGTGACTATAGCTTTTTCTTGCGCACGTTGGTAAGCATCTTGCAATTTGGCTGCTGCTTTTTGCTGATCGCCACCTTCACGTATTGTTTTGTTATATTCTTCAACGTCTTTCAACAATCCCAAACGTGCTAATTTTTGAGCATCTTCACCTGCTATAGTACCAGTTGTTAATTGTTGTATACCTTTTTTCAGAGCTTCAGGAGCTCCTCCTAATGCTTGAAATGCTGCGGCACGATTATCGATCTCACTCTGCAATGCTTTTGCACGTTTTTCTAGCTCTGCTTTGCGACCTGCATCTGTTTCTTTTGCCGCCTGCTCACGCAATTGTTTAAGTTTTAATTCGTCAGCAATATTTTTGAGTTGAACCTGACGGTTAAACATCATTTCTTTTTGTTTTTCTTTTAATTCGTTAACGTCTTTGCCTGTCAAGGCAGCTAAATCCATCAAGTTGACTTGATATTCTTGGCTAGATTTTCTTAACTTTTCACGATCAATACCTTCAGCACGTAAATTGCGACCTGACATTGATTGTAATGCCAAATAGTCAGCCGTGCCTTGCATCATCTGTTCTTGGCTTATACCAAGACGAGACATAGCTTTGCGTTCTTCTTCAGTTGCCTTAATTAGTTTTGCAAATTCTTTTTGACCATCGCCTGCAGTTGTTCCCAAAGTCATTATACTTTGGCCCATACTCTGCATAGGTTTAATCATTCTGTTTAACGTTTCTGCGTTAAGGTCAGCTTCAAGAGCCATCTGTTGTAACGATTTGGTAGTATGGCTTCCCGCTCCACCCATTTTATTGAGTGCGTCTTTACCGTCTAGATAGCTCTGCGTTATTTTTAAATTGGCTTCCATCAACATAGTGAAGCCCTTCACGACTCCACCTATTAACATGCCTAATGGACCAAATGCTTTACCAAATTCAAATACTGCGTCGCCAGCTTTACCTACTGCATCAGCATAATTGCTTAACTTAGCTGTGTTATCTAATATTGCCCCTGCAAAACCTTTTAGAGAGGTTTTGGCATTATCGCTCGCTATCGCTAACTGTTGTTCTGCTGCTGCTAATTTCTTTTGAGATTCTAGACGGGCTATTTCAACTTCGGTTAAACCTTTAGTGCTTTTAGATAAGCCATCTAATCCTTGATTAGCTTTTGAGGTTGCATCAGAATTTGATTTTACAGTTCTAGCAGCCATCGTAGCTGCATCTGTCACATTACCCAATGAGGATGACAAATCTTTAACTGTATTGTTAAGATTACGAATCGCTTCGTTCAATTCTTCAATATCAATATCTGCCATATCCTACCTTTTTTTTACTGGTTTTTGGGTTTTATAAATACAACACTATTTATAGTTGAAAAATACCCAATATTTTAAGAGGAATCTTTATGGAGAATAACCCACTAAAACAGTTTTTTCGTAGACCAGCTGTGCATTTTAAACTTCCAAGCGGAGGTAAAGGATATCAGCCCGGCGTATTAGATATGCCTGAAACGGGAGAACTTCCTGTTTATCCTATGACAGCGATAGACGAAATTACAGTTAGGACTCCTGACGCACTTTTCAATGGTTCTGCTATGGTAGACCTTATCAAAAGCTGTGTTCCTTCAATTAAAGATCCTTGGAGATTAAATGCTAATGACTTAGACGCTGTACTAATTGCTATACGTGCAGCAGGCGGTCAAGAGACATTAGAGTTAGATACAACATGTCCGAAATGTGAAAACAGTGAAAGATTTGGTTTAAACTTATTGGGCGTACTCGCTCAAATGAAACAAGGTGATTACGATAGTCCGTTATTAGTTAACGATTTAAAAATTAAGTTTCGACCATTAAGTTATAAAGAAATGAATTCAGCAGCAATGGATCAATTTAATATTCAAAAGGTATATGCTAACCTTGAAAAGATTGAAGATCCGGATGAAAAAACTAAAATCACACAAAAAGCTGTACGTGATATAACTGAAGCAACAATGAAAATTATTAGTAACACTATTGAATATGTAGAAACACCTACTATAACAGTAACCGAAAAAGAATTTATTGATGATTTTTTGCATAACTGTGACGGAAGCATCTACATCGCAATACGTGATCATAATGCTAAGTTAAAAAATAGTACCGAACTTAAACCATTAGACATTAAATGTAATAATTGCGGTAACGAATATCAACAACCATATACACTGAACGCCGCAGATTTTTTCGCCTAAGACTTCTGACGGCTGACCCTGAAGTAATTAAGAAGTTAGTAGAAAATATGGAAGAAGAAGTTCAGGGTATTAAAAAGAACGCATTATCCATGGCTTGGTATACTAGAGGTAGTGCCAGTTATGAAGATGTCCTTAACATGTCCTATGCCGAAAGAAAACATCTAGCAGATTTAATTGAAGAGCATATGGATGTAACAAAGAAAACTCAACTGCCATTCTTTTAAAGACAAACTTCGTTTGTCTAAGTCCTTCGCTATCGCTCGGACTTATTTTTTATTTTAATGGTTTTAAATTACTTGCCGCTTTGAACCCATGGTAGTGCTATACAGCACTACCATCAATAAAGGACTTGCCTGCCCATTACCCATGTTGTTTATTCCAATATAACTAGCCTGTTGTGCTGTTATATCCTACCGGTTGCTCTATAAAGTTTATGGACTGTAGTTGTAGACTTTCATCTACAGCAACGCATGTTACATACCCGCAAAACAAAATAAGGTATGTACTCATCGTGGGTTCGCAAACCTGTCGATTGCCCACTCGGTATACGACACATATATAATGTGTCTTTACTCCAGATCCGCAGGTGACTAGTAAACTAGACTTGCTCAAGGAGGATCGAGGTTCCTCGATCAAACAAATTGTTATAATTGTGTAAGTTTAGGAATTATATCAATTGTGTGTATTGAATTGTTATCTGCTTTGCCTGAACAATATGATTTAAGAAGGTCTTTGTTGAGTTTAAAAAAGTGTTCGAATTCTATAATTAGCCAATCTTTGTGTTTTTTAGAAGTATAATATATAAAGTTATCTGTTACCCAGGTCATTGATGTTTGAACTGCTACAAATTTACCCTTACGGTTAAACTTCATAAACAATATGTTAACATCATCTGATTCAGCAACATCCATCATTTGATCTAACCAACCATCTAGTACCTTACATTCACCTGTTAATACTAAATGAAACGGAAAATCGGCATAACTCTTACATTCAGCATTCATTTTATTAAAACTCTGACCAGGAACAATATCGCCCTTGAAGCTGCGAATTTGTCCTTCATGTAAGATTTGTGTACGAATTTGGTTTTTTCCGCCTACATATGCTCCCGATCCAGGAGCACGAATAAAACTTTCGTTATATAGTTGACTTAGGTATATAGCGACTTCACGTTCAAAACTATTACCTTTTGCTTTTTGTGGACTTGGCATGCTTATATGTATCAGTTACCACTCAGTAGCATATTTTTTATCTACCACTTTTGCTGCACATTTTGTATGACACTCATAACTATTTGTGATAAAATCTTTTTTCCAAAATTCTTGTTGAACAACATCAGGCAAATTGTGTTTATATAAACTATATTTTTTACCTAAATTTGCCCAATGGTTATTGTGTGTATATCTGTTTGCTACCCAACAGCAAGGATAAAATTCTCCTCTGCTATTAATAAAAAGACCTTTATTACCTATGTGACATATGGGCTTAATAATATTATTAATTTTTTGTACACTATTAAATAAATTTTCAACTGTTTCTATGTATTTTTCAATTAAGGTTCTACCTGACAAATTATAAATTTTTCTTTCAAATCTGTGCGATGAACTTATTAAGTCTTTCTGCGTAGGTTCTAAATTATCGTCTGCCCCATAATGATCATACTTGCTACCAAATTTGGTACTTAATGTTAATTGAAATTGATCAAACCCCAAATTTTTAGCCATTTCTTTCATGTGTTCAATTCTATCTTCATTAAATTTGAAACCAATCATATCCCATGTCATATAACATTGGCTATTATTACGTAATGTTTTTACGCCTAACATAATACTATCCCAGTTGCTATTAATTCTATATTGATTATTGCTCTCGTTATCCCATCCATCCAAACTAAAATGTACGTGATCAACTTCCGTCAATACACTGGCAAATTCTAACCACCATTTTTCTTTTTTATGACTGCCGTTTGTGACTACTACTATAGCAACATCTTTTATAGATTTAACGTATTTTATAACTGGTATTAAATCATATGCATATATAGGGTCTCCATCATCCCCACAAAATGTTATTTTTTCAACATGTTGTATAATGAAGTCTGGAGTAAAATTCTTTTTAAAAAATTTTAGATCAAGCTCAGTATTAATTAATGTATTAGGAACTTCCGTACGTGCGCAACGAGTACACCTTAACGTACACTTACTACTAATCTCAATATGCCAATGCCATAATGCTAAACTCATACAAAATCATGTGAAGTGTTATACGTAGTAAATCCATTTTCTTTCACTACTTTCAATACGCTAGGCACACGACCTGCCAATTCTTCACGATGCGAAACAAGCCATACACTTTTATTTCTATTACGACTCATATCCTTGAGAATAGCCATGCTGTTTTCAACACCGATACTATCTAATCCGCTATCAATCAATTCGTCAATAAACAATGTATTGATTGGTCTGTATAAACTTTCCCATACATCACGGAAAGCAAATGATAAGCCTAATATCAAACGATTACGCTCACCGCGACTTAGATTATCAAAATCTAGTTCACGTCCAAGTTCAGTTATCTCAACCGATAGGTCATTCAAAAATATAACTTGATGAGGCAGACCTATCTTGTCAAGG
>Ga0129333_10006290_pt1 | contig 11241 bp, 6 predicted proteins | sample CPB6_08_DNA_FD_94474 | JGI IMG/M metagenome (GOLD analysis project Ga0129333, IMG submission 94474) | Freshwater to marine salinity gradient microbial communities from Chesapeake Bay, USA - CPBay_Sum_0.6_0.8_DNA | ecosystem: Environmental > Aquatic > Marine > Coastal | place: USA: Chesapeake Bay...
AATTTAAAAAACCAAAAGAAAAACTAGCTGAAGGCGGTACTGTACCTGCTATGATTGGTGAAGCAGGACCAGAGATGTTAATAAGAAACGGTCAACCATCTAGCAATCCATTACAATCTCTTGCCTCAATTATCGTAGCAACGAGAGAGGTCACAAAACGTGCTGGAACCTGGGCAGATCCTATAGAAAATTTAGTGAGACAAACTACAGATCCTATTGCTAAACAAATAAAATTACCTGTTATTCCAACTACCATTGGTATCGGAAAAGGTGCTTTACAAAAACCATCCGAAACTAAAGATGAAGGAATCATTGGTATGTTAAAAGGATTTTTAGGAATGGGTGGCGGTAAGTCTAAAGGAAAGGGAAAAGGTGGTACTAAAGATACTAAAGTTCCTATTACTGGCATACCCCTAGGAGAAAGTGAGACAGCTAAAGCAGGAGAGTTAGTCTCTGGTTTAGTATCCAGAGGATTTACTAAAGAAGAAGCAGCTGCTATTGTTGGTAACCTGTGGGCAGAATCTGGATTCAGAACTGGTGCTCTAAATGAATCGTCAGGTGCTTATGGTTTGATGCAATGGTTGGGTGGAAGAAAGACTCGTTTAGTACAGTTTGCTCAAGAGAAAGGTAAATCTCCTGCTGATCTAGATTTACAGTTAGATTATATTGCTTGGGAATTAAAAGGTGGAAACCCATATGAAACCAAACAATTTGAGAAGGCGATGGCATATGGTTCATCTATTGCTGACAAGACTAGAGGATTTGCTTACGAAGTTGAGAGAGCTGGTGCTGGTGAACTAGCATCTTCGATGTCAAAAAGAGTTGGTGCTGGAGAATCTGCTTTTAATGCCGCTGGGCAACTACAAGCTAGACAACAACCAGCAACTCCAACAGCAAATGTACCTCCACAACAAGCTAATCCAGTGTCAAATCCTTTGACACTACAAGCTCCAGCACCAGCATCTCCTCCCCCAGTACAAAAAACTAACATTACTATGATGCCTAATCTATACCAGTGGCCATCTGCTAACCCATCTATTCCGTCCCAAAGTGGGTATTCTGGTAGTCCACCACCGACATCATACGATTCTATGTTACAAAGCATTCGTTTTACTCGTCTATCACAGCAATAAATATCTTTACGAGGATAGTAATAAATGGGCGCTTCTACCGTTAACTATAAAGCAGCAGACACTGGCAACTTAAACAAGTATCTTGCCGATAAGGTTAAGTCTGCATTTTCTATGGCAGCGGAAGAAAGAAAGTCTAGAGATGAAGAGATTAAAAATTTAAAAGAGAAAAAAGAATTAACGGATGAAGAACAAGAACGCTTAGACTTTCTAACTAAACAGCAAGGTGGTAGGAAGGGAGCATTTTTTGGTAAGGCACTAGCAGCAGAATTTGGTGGTGATAAAGCTAGAAGATTAAAAGGAACTTTCTCAAAAGATCCATCAAAACAAAATGATCCTTCACTATCAAAGTCAGAAAGATTTTCTGCTCTGTTAGATAGACCAGAGGCACCAGCAGAAGAACCAATAAAACCAGAAACCCCTTTCACTCAGTTATCTATACCAGGATTAGAGCAGCAGGAAAAGACTGGAGAAACTCAAGGTCTCCATCAATTAATATCAAAGTCTTTTGATTCTATTGTCAAGTCTTATGATGTTATAGCAGAAAAAATTTCTGCCTTGGGATCGGCAGAAAGACAATCAGTTGCTAACGATAAAGATAATAGTAAATTCTTAAACAATATTGCTACTGGTCTCAAGTCTTTCAAAGAATATTTTAACAACGATAATAAGTTAAAGAAAGTAGAAAATGATATTGAAGCAGAGCAACTAGAACTAGAGTTAGATAAAATAGAAACCGCTCAGGCTTCTGCTAAAGAGTCTGGTATGGAAGCATCTGGTGATACTGCTAGCACTGGATCATACGATGATCCTTATGCTGGCGGAGGGGGATTGCTGGGTAAAATGTTTGGTGGTATCATGGATACCATCGGTGACATTACAGATGCTGTTGACGATCTAAGAAGAAGAAAAAAATCTGGCGATAAACCAAGAAGAAAGAAAGATAATAAACCATCATCGACTCCAGACTCAAAACCATCTCCTAAACAAAAGAGAAGTAAATTTTTTAATCCTTTCAGCAGAAGAAAAAAATTATCCGAGGGTGGAATAGTACCTAAAGTAGAAAAGAGTCCAATAAAAAAGATGGCGGCAGGGGGTTTGTATACAAATCCAACTAACGTAGGACTAAACCCAGGAGATTCTGTTGTTCCACTAAACAGGAACAATGCCATGGCTGATATCTATAGGCAAGGATCTAAGGGAGGAAATGAAAGTAAATTAACAGAACCATTCACAAATATTTTACAATTGCCAGCTCAAGTTGGCGGTGGATTGTTAATGGGATTACTTTCAAAGGCGATGCAAAAGTTAGGTGGTCTTGCTAGTATTTTAAAACCAGTTATTGCTCCAATTGCTCAACCACTAGCAACAATGTTTGGACTGCCTGCCACTATTATTGGTTCTTTGTTTGGTGGATCAGCACAAGCAGCAACTTTAGACTTTGATCCTAGTAAGTATCTTGGTGGTGAAGATAGTGGCGGTGGAGATGGTGGCGGCGGAGGAGGAAACAATCCTCCCCCACCTACTGGTCAAGTATCTGCTGCCCCAACAGGCAACGAAACTGGCATCCAATCATTGACAGGTGGAACGCCACATGAGTTAGCAGTTGGATCTACAATATCTAATACAGGGTTACACCACGGAAAAGAAGATACTAGACGAGGAAAAAAAGTTAGAGACTATTTTATTGGTGGTAGAAGTGGACCGTCAAATGGTAGTGATGGATTGGGAGCAAAATTATATACACCTCTTGGTTTTGGACCTGTAAAGTATGTTGATTACGGTCCACATGGAATTGCTTTCCAGGATCCAAATACAGGCGAACAGGTTGGCATGTATTGGCATGTTAATGATGCTCAACATCAGCTAAACGGGAAAGTAATACAACCAGGAACCTTTGTAGGAACTCAAGGTGGATTACCTGGAACTCCATCTGCTTCTCCTGGATCTAGTAGCGTTCACCTACACGTAGAAGGAACAGAAGCTTTTCACAATGCTGTCATATCAACATATGCTGGTGGAAATATATTAAAAGTTGCTGGTGGAATGACTGGTGCTCACCAACAAACTGCTCAAGGAACTCAACCAGCAGCTTTACCAGTTAGAGCACCAGCATCTCCAGCAACACCCGCTCCAAAAGCAAAACCTACTGGAGGAGGAACAAATTTGTTCACTCAACCTGGAGGAATATTGGGCAAACCACCAGCTAAACAAAAAGCGGGATTGGGACTCACCCAACAATATCCTGTACAAAATTCTCTTGCTTTACCAATTGGAAATACTGGAGGTCTGTGGTAATGTCTAATAAAAATACAAAAAGTATAGAAATTAAAGAAGCTGTATTGGAAGATATAAAAGGAACTGGTTATGATATTACCAATGCCATTACAGCTTTCTTTTATTATGAAAGTATCTTTCAACCATTTGTATATGCTGTTGCTAATATGGTTGACTCTGGTACAAACTTGATAGGAACTTTACCTATTCAAGGTGGAGAAAAAGTTCGTCTAAAAATTAATGATGTCGAGGGAACCTCACATTCATATGAATTATATGTTTGGAAAATTTACAACAGAAATTTTAGTAAGTCTTCTCAAGTTTATAACTTGGCGCTAATATCAAAAGAAGCAATCTACAATGAAGGTGTTAGAATCACGGAAATTTTAAAAGGAACTCCAGATACTATCATAGAAAAACTATTAAAAGATTACCTAAAAAGTGACAAAGAATTGAATAAAGAGACGTGTAAATATCAGGTTAACTTTTTCCCCAATGGAAAGAAAGCTTTTTCTATTATGAATACTATTGCTCAGAAGTCTGTACCTCAATCATCCTCTTCTAGTAAGGGTGATGCTGGCAAGACTAGCAGTAGTGGGAAGTCTGGATTATCTGGTGATACACAAAAATCTTCTGGAACTGCTGGATTTTTATTCTTTGAGAATAAAGATGGGTATAATTTTAGATCCATAGATTATTACTATAGTACTGGAGGAGATTCTTTTGGCGGCGAAGCAGAAGTTGCTACCTATGAAGTAAAACCAGCGGAAAAAACTACGCCATATATTATAGAAGAATATAAATTTGTAAATGAAATTGATTTGTTTGAGCAGATGAGAAATGGGGCATACTCAAGTCACATGGTATTCTATAATTTTTCCACAGGATCCTACGAAGAATATCGCTACAACTTACAAGAGAACTTTGAATCTATGGCTCATCTTGGAAGTCAATCTAAGTTAGGAGCATTACAGGAAGAGTTATCATCCAATCCATCAAGAGTTATGTCTATTATTTTAGATCACGAAACTTGGTATAGTGGAACAGATCCTGGATCAAATGAACAGAAAGATAATACTGGTGGTAGCGGTTCTCCATTCCCAGACTATCAAAAACATTTTCTAGCACAAAGTATAACTAGAAGATACCTGATGGAGAATCAAAAACTGGAGATTCAAGTCCCAGGTAATATGAATTTAAAAGTTGGTGATAAAATTAAAGTGATGCTTCCAAATATGTCTGGACAAGAGACAAGAAAAACGGAGCCATATGATAGAGAGAATAGTGGAACTTATTTAATTTCTGCTCTGTCTCATAACAATACCTTTCTAAATAGTAGTAATTGTACCACTAAATTGGAATTGATTAGAGACACATTTGGTATGAAAGATTACTCAAGCAATGTAAAGTGATATGGAACCAGTATTATCCTCACTATTTCCAATACATCAAGTAGGTTCTGATGGTTTTTCCTGGTGGGTTGGTCAAATTGAATCAGAAAAAAATGAAGACCCAAAAAAGTCTGGTAGATATCGTGTAAGAATTGTTGGACAACATCTAAAAGATTGCCAAGCAACTCCATCAGATCAGTTACCATGGGCAAATGTAATGATGCCAGTCACAGCTCCCTTTACAGATGGAGGAACGACTGGTGCTTCTGTAGAATTAAAGAAAGGTAATTGGGTAGTAGGATTTTATTTAGATAATGATAGACAGAAACCATTGATCATGGGATCTGTTGGTCACACAGCTGGTGCTACAAAAAAAGAAAACGTAGATAAAGATCCAAATGCTGAAGAGTGCCTAGCATTTACGACATTTCTAGATCCAAAGGCAAACCCACAGACTGATGCTCCGCTTGCTACCGAAAACAAAAGAAGTGGAGATAAACCAGCTGCTAGTTCTGGATCATCAGAAACTACTAAAGTTGGGGAAGCAGGTCAAATAGCAGCTGCTGTTCCAGAACAAATGCCAGCGGCATTCTTAGGATTATTTGCCGAAGCTTCCACAACAAATCCAACTGGTGGTAAAGTTTGTGTCGAAATTGCTAATCCAAATTGTGGATCTGATAATGATTTAAAGGGTGGTCTAACATCAATTGTTGGTGAAATGTTAAAGGCATCACAGCAATCTGGTGGTGCCCTAGGACAATTCTATGTCAGTCAGATTAATGGTGAGTTGAATGATTATATTAATCATGGAATGGAATATGTTAACAAAGCAGTACGTCTTGTAAAGAGTTTTGTTGCTAGAGTAAAGGGAGAGATTGTAAAATTAATTCGTGAAGGTGTTGACAAGCTAGTAGATCTAGTTTTGTATGCTGAAGTAGCAGCAACCGATGAACTAGGAAATGTTAATACTGGTCCAGTAGCACCAGATTTAGGAGTAGAACCATTTCAACCAATCACAAAGAAAGAAAGTAGAATCAAACCAATCATCGATGTAGTCAATGATGTTCTAGATGATCTTGGTTGTAGCATGGAAGACCTCACTGATAAGATAGCGTCTTGGTTAACGGATCTTCTATTGGGTTATTTGATGGATGCTTTCTCCAATGCTGCTTGCTTAGTAGACAATTTGGTTAACGGTATTCTGAATGAAATTTTAGGATTCTTGACTGAATTGTTAGCAAATATTCTTGGACCTATCCAAGAAATACTACAAATTATTGCTTCCCCTCTAGACATATTAGGAAAGGCTATTGCTACCGTTTTAGGATTACTTGGAATCTCTTGTGATGGACCTCCAGATAAATGTGAGAAGACAATTAAAGAGTGTACTGACTGTTCCAACGGTGAGGAAGATGAAGAGGATTGGTTGGATAAATTACTTGCTGAAATAGAAGGAGGTGAGTTAGACAACAGTACTTATGCTTGTGAAGAATCATATGAAACTAATGTATTAGATACATTACCAGATAATAATATTACATTTATCGGTGGAATTCTTGTGCCTGGTGTTGAAGATCCAGTGGATAAATCATCTCCAACAGATTTGTTTATTGAATATTCTTCAGAAGATATTGAAGTTAAAGAAGGAGAGCAAGCTGTATTTACCATCACCAGAAGTGGTAACGTAAGTAAATCATCTAGTGTTACAGTTACTGTTATCGGTGGAACTGCTACGGAAGGAGAAGATTATGATAAGTTATTTACAGGTAGTTCTATAGGTTTTGCTGCTGGGGCTACATCAAAAACTATTGCTTTCGATACTTACAAAGATTCCATAGATGAAAAACCAGAAAAGTTTTTTATTAAGATAGATCCAAATGTTACTCCATCAGGATTAGCAGCTAAATTTGCTCAAGGTAATGTATTTGAATGTACTATACTAGATGAGTCCACATCTGATGATGACGATGGTGGAGATGATGACGATGGTGGTGATGAAATTCAAGTTCCACCAACAACAACCAACGTAAAACCAATTGTAATTCCACCATCAATCGGATCAATAGTTCCTCTATTGCCTGAATACGTTGTTACTACAGACAAAACTTATTATAAGGAAGGAGATCAGGTTTGCTTTAATATTACCACAAAAAATGTCAAATACTATGGTCCATATTACTGGTCCATCGAAGGTGATGTGGATGAGGATGATATTGTAGATGGTTTGGCAGGACAGTTCTTCTTAAATGGTGACGGCACGGCATCTGTTTGTATAACTTTAGCAGAGAATGATGATAACGATGACGAAACTCTCAATGACTTGATAGAATCAATAACATTTTTTATACAAGATACTACAGCATATACAACTGTATTCATTGTAGGTGATAACGATCCGTTATTAATCAGACCTCTTTGGGAAGTTGATAGTGATGTAAATTATATTACAGAAGGAGAGACAGCTACCTTTACTGTATCAGCAACACTAATACCAGATGGAACTAACTTTACATACAAATTAGAAGGTGATATTACAAGACAAGACATCGTTGGGTTTAGATTAGTATCGTCAGTAGACGTTGATGCTAATCCACTCAAAGTTATCAACGGACAATGTATTGTTCCTATTACAGCTGCTGATAACGGAGCACCACTAAGAGCAGAAGACACTGAGTATTTTAATTTTATAGTTTCTTCTTGGAATATTCCATTGTCATTTAATTGTGGGGGTGGTGATACACTATCTAATGTTAAGTCTCTTGTTAGTGGAACCGAATCAGATGATCTTCTAGGTATCGTACCAGGAATGACTATTGAATGTGAGTCTGTGTACATTAAGATTCCAGAAGGAACTACAATAACTAAAGTTGACTACGAGGAGAACACAATCGAATTGAGTTCCGATGTTGAAGTCTTAGATGATACTATTGTATTCACTGGTCTTGTGACTGGACAAATTGAAAATGTACAGGAGACAGTTTACATAGCTCCAGATGGTTTTGTTGATGATACTGAACCAAGTACCACACCAACTTATTTTGTATCTTCTGATAAGTTAGAGTATCATGAGGGAGAAACTATTATATACACAGTGAAGACATCTAATGTACCTAATGGTACTAAGTTACAGTATACTTTATATGGAGAATCTATTAGTGCTTCTGATTTCACAAACCAATCTCTCTTCGGAAGTTTTGTTGTCATCAACAACACGGCCAAAGTTTACATTGGAATTGACGAAGACTTGGATATTGAAGAGGATGAAACACTAACATTTATTATCAGTGGTACTGGAGCAGCAACAGATGTGATCATTAAAGATACTACTGAAGAAAAATTAGATGAAGATGAACTAGGTAAGAAGAAAGGATGCTTTGCGAAACCAGTTGCTGGTCAACCCATAACGGATGAGAAAGGATCTATTATTAGTATTCCAATTGTTAGCAAAGGATGCCCATTTATTTTCCCACCAAAAGTTGTTATTAGTGGACCAGGATATGGTGCTTCTGCTATAGCATTGTTAGATGCTAATGGTAGAGTGTCTGAAGTTCGTGTAACTAGAACTGGATTTGGTTATAGAGTAAGAAATCCAGACGACGAAGATCTAAGATGTGTTATCGATTCATTTACTATAACTAAACCAGGCATAGGGTATACTTCAGAACCTACTGTTTATATTAACGGTGTTTCTGGAAGAGCACAAGCTATTATTGACGATCGTGGATATTTAATTAGTGTTCAACCTACAGATAGAACTAGCACATACAAACAAATTCCTATCATAGAAATCATTGGTGGCGGTGGAGCTGGTGCTAGAGTTTTACCATCTATAACTTGCCTAGATAACAATGAATACGAAACTCAGGGATATGCCAAGATTGGCACTGGTAAGTATATTGATTGCCCATAATACCTGTAACTAATCATGTCTAATCCAACTAACCAAGCGCCATCTGAAAGTACACAGAGTAAATTAAACCAGGGATTTGCTTGGGATCCTAACTTAGCAGCAAATGCTTTTGCTGAAGTACCATTTGTTGATGTATCTTCATTTAAGATTTCTGGATGGATGGTAACAGGTTACAAGTTTGCTGATGGTAGTGATGGATTAGCATTTTACAACGGCAAAGCAGCACTACACTTTGATAACAATAACAATATTATACTATCAGCTGGTCCGCCAAGTCAATCTGGTTGTGGTGGAAAACTGATTGAAAATGTTCAACAAAAAATGGAGAAAGCAAAGTCCATAACAATTGAAGTTACTGGGCGTGATGATGGTGGTAAAACTGGGAAGAGTGAGAACGAAAAGGGCGAGGTTGAAGATGATGAGATGCCATCATACTCGTTAAAAGTTTATGGTCCATGTAACATTGAAGCAATTGGCGGAGACGTTGCTATAAAAGGAGATAACATAACACTTAATGCTGCTAGCACTTTAAATCTAAAATCAAATAAAGATATTAACATTCAAGCAGGTGAAACTGGTGGAAAAATTACCATGAATGGTGGCAGTTTCGATTTGAATACAGCTTTCTTTAAGAAGAATTTAACTGGTGGAGAATTTAGTGAAGGGACTGGAGAATTTTCTGTTGATCAAAAGAAACCAGGAGCAAGCGTTGATATTAATACCCCAGGATCAGTCAAGTATACAGTTAACGGAGATTATACTGTTGGTGTCACAGGTGACTATAAACTTGGAGTCACTGGAAATTTTTCTACTAGTGTTACAAAAGATTATGCTTTGGAAGTTAGGGGAAAGTATGGAGAGGTCATTGATGGGAAGATGAAAACAGAAGTTAAAGGTGTTGAGGCTAAACCTCCTTCAAGTCAGCAAGAAAATTACATACTCGATGTTGCTGTCAACCAGAAGAAAGAGATAGCATCATACAAAGTAAATACTGGAGGAAAAGTAGAGTTTGCTGCCCTACAAGATGGATATAAGTTCGAGGTTGGTAAGCAACTTGCTTCATTAGAACTTGCTAATAAGAAATTTGAAGTAACAACTGGAGCAAAACTAGGTGCCATCATTATGGATGAGAAGCAAGGCGTTATAGAACATGGCAAAACATCTAAAGTTACTGTTGACCCAGCAAAAGTTAAGATAGAAGCAGCAGCGGCATCTTCTATCACTGTCAGTGCTTCGGACACATCCATCCTATCACCAATGATTTACCTAAACTGAAATTGATATTTCAGTTACATAAATTTCGAAAAAAATTTCCCGCCAAAAATTTGCCAAAAAGGTTGACCTAAATAATCAAGTGTGACAAGGGGTTTTATGCTGTCTACCCAGTATCGTCTTAGACTAGAGTTTATTTGTGAACGTATTGTAAAAAGTGAAGAAGTTAAACTTGAAGATATGATTTGGGCGGAGAAATTGGCAAAGTCAAACAGATCAGCAGCAACAATTCTTAGACAAGCAAGAAGACGTGCTAGTAACCCCGATATGGTTGAAGGTGACATGGATGACTTCATGAACGCTTTAGATCTTGGAGATCCAGATCCAAGCAACCATAAGACTAGATTTGAGAGTGCTGATGACATCGTAGACTGGTTCAGTCAAGATAAATCTGACGATTGGAGACAGAGGGATTGACAGAACCTCAGAAACCGAGTAGGATAACTCTGTCAGGGTTGAAAAATGGTGTATTCATTAAGTGATTTAACAATATTGGATAACTTTATAGATAATAATAAGTATCAATGTGTTCGTAGTTCCGTTGAAGATCAAAAATTTACTTGGTATAAGCACGGAATTTTGTACAATAAAAAATCTAACAGTGATACTGGATTTTTCTTTGATGGTGATGAGAAATATAATATGCAATTTGTTAATGTATTATTCGATAAAGATACCAGGAGGCAAGAGTTAAAATATTTTATACCAATCATATCTAAATTGAATATCAATTCTCAAAATCTTTTGAGGTTTAAAGTGAATTTAACTTTAAATTGGGGTAAACAAGTTTTTAGTGGTTATCATATCGATATTATTGAAGATTCTCCAACTCCAGATTATATTATTATGACAGCTGTGTACTACATTAATACTAATAATGGATTTACACAATTTAAAGATGGTGATAAAGTAAATTCTGTTGCTAATCGAATTGTTATATTTCCTGGAGACAGATACCATGCTGGAGTTACTTGTGACGATGAAGCTTATAGATTGGTTGCAAATATTAATTGGAAGCACCCCTTGCCAACCTCTAGATAGGGTGCTATACTAAGAACAAGTCGAGGGACCGTCGCCTATTGGTTAAGGCCCACTGCTTATAACGGTGTGAATGGAGTTCAATTCTCTACGGTCCTACTTGATGCTCGATTAGCTATCTGGTGAAAGCACCCGACTCATAATCGGATATAGGTGGGTTCGATCCCCTCATCGAGCACTCTGGGTTATTAACTCAGCGGTAGAGTATTCGGCTTTTAACCGA
>Ga0129333_10006295_pt1 | contig 11238 bp, 10 predicted proteins | sample CPB6_08_DNA_FD_94474 | JGI IMG/M metagenome (GOLD analysis project Ga0129333, IMG submission 94474) | Freshwater to marine salinity gradient microbial communities from Chesapeake Bay, USA - CPBay_Sum_0.6_0.8_DNA | ecosystem: Environmental > Aquatic > Marine > Coastal | place: USA: Chesapeake...
AAACAGGAGACGACATGAATGGCATTTCGCAAACAGGCGCTTACGGTTCGCAGGCCTTACTGCCGCAGGGATTTTTCGGGACAATGTTCGGCGCACCTGTGGGTGGGCTGATTGGTCGCGGCATCGGTAGTATCTTCGGACAACCGGGGCTGGGTAGCCAGATTGGACAACTCGCCGGCGGTATCGGCGGCGGGCTGCTTCCCTTTGCAGCCGACCCGATGCAAGTCTATGCGCAACAACTCGCGCAGCAGCAAGCGCTTCAACAGCAGATTCAACAGCAAGCGCTGCAGCAGCAACTTCAACAGCTCGCGCAGCAACAACAGCTGCAACAACTCACTCAGCAGCAGTTTGCGCCCCAGGGATGGTTCGGCAACCTGATCGGTCAAATCGGTCAGCCCGTCGGTACAGCGATTGGCGGTTTGTATGGTCAACCGGCGTTGGGTGGACAAATCGGCAGTATCGCTGCGCAGATTGGTCGTCTGTTACCGTTCCAGCTCGATCCTGTTCAGCAAGCCATGGCACAGCAGTTAGCGCAACAACAGCTTGCGCAGCAGCAGTGGGCGCAGCAATGCGCGCAGATGCAGCTTGCACAGCAATTGGCACAGCAGCCGCCGTATGGCACAGCTGCTCAACAAGCCTACGCGACGGGTCAGACGCTGCACTGAAAAGACAGGCCGCGCCGGTGGTAGGCCGGCGCAATCGTCCACCCCACGCAGAGGACATTGGTATGCCACTTATTCAGAGCGCCCCCGGGCGCGGTCGCTATCTCGTCAGTAGTGCGAACGGGGAGAAGCTTTCCGCTTTTTTGTCCGAGCTGAGCGCACATCCCGAGCTCCACCTGCTCGATACGCTCGGCCCATCGCAAGCGCCTCATACCGCCGTGTTCGACATGCCGCATGAGCAAGCAGCGCAACTGCAGCAGAAATTTGCAGGTGCGGGCGAGCTCATGATCGAGCCCGATCAGAAATTAAAGATGTTTGATCAGCAGGCAGCGAGCCAATAAACCGTCAACGTCGAAAGGATTGTCATGGCCACCAAATCAGACGCCGATAAGGCCTCGGCTACATCAAGTTCGGGCGCCAATCCGGCGTCTGCATCCTCGAGTTCGGGAGTGAGTACAGTCTCGGGCTTGAACCCCGCATCACGCGGCATCACGCAGCGCAAAGGGCAATTTCTGATTGCCCCGCGCCGCCACCCGGGCATGCAAATGATGGGGATCGCACCGCTGAGTTTCTCGATGGTTGAGCAAGCGCTGAAAGAATCGCCCGACATTCAGATTATTGATCGGGTCGGGCCCAAGCAAGTGGTCGGTGCGCTTGGCACCGGACTGAACGAAGGTGGCGTATTGGTCGCGCTGATGCATGAAGACAAAGCGCACGCGCTTGCGCAACAGGCGCAAGGCCAGCTGATTGTTGAACGTGATCAGCCCTTGCAACTGCACGACGTGGGCTACCTGCAGCAGCCACCGCTCGCTAACTGTAATTTGCCTGCGGCCGGTGCAGCGTTCAGCGCAGAATTTGTTGTTATGGGCAAAGGGCAGCCGGTTGCCGGTGCCGAGGTGTATTTATTCGGCAGTATGCTGCCCGCGCAAGGCGTCACCGATGCGCAAGGGCGAGTACGACTCACGCTATTCGGCGAGACCGCTACCAGCCTGCGCAAGTTGTATGTGAAGCCACGCGCTGATTTCTGGAGCTTCTACCAAATGCAACCCGATGTGAGCGACAGCGAGTTGAATATGGTGGGATTACGCGCACTCTCTGATTGGCCCAGCCTGAAAAATTTCCCGCAACAGCAGCAACTTACTTGGGGCCAGCGTGCGATGCGACTGGATCAGCTGCCGAACACCTTCCGTGGCCAAGGCGTGAAAGTGGCTGTGATTGATTCCGGCTGTACCAACACGCACCCGGATCTAACGCAAGTATCGCGTGGCTATGACATCGTCAACAAGAGCATCAACACCGCCACCTGGAATATCGATACGCTGGCGCATGGTTCGCACTGCACCGGGCTGATCGCGGGGCTAGATTCAGCCGGTGGCATTCGCGGCTTCGTACCCGATGCAGAGATTCATGTCTGCAAGCTGTTCCCCGGTGGTCAGGTGAGTCAGCTCATCGATGCGCTGGAATACTGTATCGAGCAGCAGATTGATGTGGTCAACATGTCGCTCGGTGGTGCCGAGCCCTCGGAAGCCCTCGAGCAACAAATCATCCGTGCCAAGCAAGCGGGGATCGCCTGTATCGTCGCGGCGGGTAACTCGGGCGGCATTGTGCAATACCCTGGCTCCTCGCCGAATGTGCTCACGGTTGCGGCGATCGGTCGTGTCAATGAATTCCCGGCCGATAGCTACCACGCGCAAACGGTGACACCGGTGGTTGATGCCAATGGCTTTTTCTCTGCGAGCTTTAGCTGCTATGGCCCCGAAGTATCGGTATGCGCACCGGGCGTCGCCATCACCTCTTCGGTGCCTGATCAGAGTTACGCGGCATGGGATGGCACCTCGATGGCCGCGCCGCATGTGACAGGCCTTGCTGCACTCGCGCTGGCGCATCATCCGGATTTCCGGGGCAGCGGGCAGATGCGCAGCGCAGCGCGTGTCGAGCGTTTATTTCAGATCATCAAGCAATCCTGCCAGCCGCTGATGCTGGGTGACCAGCGTCGTACCGGTTTTGGTTTACCCGATACCCTGCGTGCGGTTGGCTTGGCAGCGCCCCAAGGCTTACCTGCTGCGGCGAGTACTGTAGCAAGTACTGCAGCAGGCCTGAGCGCATTAATGAACATGCCTGCGCTACAAGCGCTTCGCATGGGGTACCGCGATCTACCGGCACTACAAGCACAAACAACGTCGCTGGGGATACCGCTCGGGCTGATGTCATTTCCGATCCCGGGTAACTACCCGCAAACAATAAGCCCCGGCATGATGAGCAACCTGTGGTGAACGTATTGCACTATGCGCCGCGTTGATCACTCAGGCCTGTCCTGATGTCCCTGCGGCCCGACAAAGCATCGGGGTGCAGATGATGGTGCGGTGGAACTCTACCGCCACCGCGCAGTCATCATAGCAACCACGTCGCAACAAGGAGCATCATGGAACCCCTTCACCGTCAGCACCCGGCAGAGCATGCCCTCGCCTCGCAAGACACCTATGACCCGAGTCGTCTTCTCGATACGCTACGCGAGCGCATGCAACTCAAAAACGATGCCGCGCTATCAAGGGCACTTGAAGTAGCACCACCGGTGATCAGCAAAATACGTCACCGGGCACTACCTGTTGGTGCGTCCATGCTGATTCGTATGCATGAAGTCACCGAACTCAGCATACGTGAGCTGCGCGATCTGATGGGCGACCGCCGCACCAAATACCGTATCTCGGATGTACAAGGCAAACCGAAACCGCGCTTGCCCGCTGTCGTTAGTACAACTGCGTCTTCACAGCCCTAGGCTTATGCAAACAAAGGAAATGTATCAAAGCTGCCGGATAGCAGTGATTTGCTGTCCGCATGCCCGAGCCATCCTTCGATGACGCTGGCATAAACACGACGAAAATCCGTACTGAATTTCAGATTGCCGCCCTCATCGAGATCGGTGAGGGAGGGAATCTCACCATAATGACCACCACGGACTCGGTTCCCAATCACATACATGTGGTTGGCGGTGCCATGATCTGTGCCCAGACTGGTATTCTCAGCAGCGCGGCGACCAAACTCGGAAAATACCAGCACGCTCACATCATCAGCGCGACCGATGCGCTGCATATCTTTGATAAAACCAGCAATCGCATCGGATACATACGACAGCAAACGACCATGCTGCTCGGCTTGCTGCACGTGGGTATCAAACGCATTATGGCGATACGACACATAAAACAAACGGGTCGGCAAACCAGCATGAATCATCGACGCTACCTTGGGTAGATCCAGCGAGATGATGCCGTAATCAATCGGGGTCTTGTAACCCTCCCAGGCGGTGCGTACCAAGTGCGATGCCTGCTGCGCGCTCTGTGCAACTTCATCTAGGTATTTGCGCGAAGCGCTACCGGCGTCTGCAGCCACCGCGTTATCCAGCAGCGGACGGCTTTGCCGTAGGCCTTTACGTGCAAAACGCTCGGGGTCGTCGAACACTACCGGTACATGCCGCGCTGAACGCACGGCCAGCGACTGACGCTCGTCGATGTTCACCAGAAAATTCGGTGTCAGTTGCGGATCAATTGCATCAGCTACCCTACCCAACCAGCCATACGGTTCACCGGTATTCGGTGCGGCCGTGTGCCAATATGCCGCCGAGGTGAAATGCGAGAACGAGGGTTGTGCATAACCACATCCATGCACAATCGCCATCTTGCCGTCTTTGAATAACTGCTCAAAGCCTGACATCGACGGGTTGAAGCCGAAACGATCATCAATCTTGCGTACCTTATCGGGACGAATGCCGATACGTGGACGCAAACGATAATAAGTATCATCGGCATACGGCACCAGCGTATTCAAGCCGTCGTTCGCACCCGACAACTCCACGACCACCAGAATCGGTTGCCGGGTAGCGCCACTCGACGCTGGAGCAGCAGGTGATGCAGATGCACCGGACAAGGCTGCCGCGCCCGCATGCGCAAGCGAAAAAGGAAAACTTAACGACAAACCTGCTGCCCCCAATGTCTTCAACAAGCTGCGTCGCATGAGATCGGGATCGGCATGATCAAGCTCGTGCTGAGATTGATCACACCCAATAGTTGGCAACAGATCTTGATGTCGATTGAATTGGCCCATGCGAATTAGCCTAATTGATAAATCGGGAGCGAGAGAATCACATGCAGCGTATTGCGCAATGCATCTTCCATGTAGCTATCGGCGAGTTTCAGGTCACCGGTACCGAGATCATTGGCCAGTAATTCAGCTAACTTTGTACGCGTGTCAGCGTCAACCGGCACCACTAAAAAGCGCATCAGCAAATGATCAACCGCTTGTTGCGTGGTCAGGCAGCCCGCATCACGCACCAGCTTGGCTAGGTCAAGTTGCGCCGGCGCGCGCGGTATGGGTTTCACCTTCTCGATCGCTTTGCGCCAGGCGTGGTAACTCGCCAGGCGGGTATTGAAATCTTCGTCGCGATCATTTTGCATCGACATCGAGGTCACCTCTTTACCATCGGGCTTGGTCGCAGTCGTTATATCAACACCCATCGCGAGCTTGTCGGCAACCGGCACGATGCCGTAGCGATCATCCGGTACCCGGTCTTTGGCGACAAAGTCAATCGGCGGGAACACCGTGTCATACACAAAGTTGCCGCGTACCAGCAGCAAGCCCGGCGTGATCCAGCTCTTGCCGCTGGCCCAGCCCGCCACGTTCGGTGGGAACAGAAGTTTCTGACCCATCGCGTCGGTCAGCTCGTTGAAGTCTGGAATTCCCGGTATTTCGCGCAGCCCCATCTTGCGGTACGTTGACACCACCAGCTCAACCGGTGGCTTGATACGCGTACCCACCGAGGCCTCGGCGTAAAAATCTTTCGACAAGAATAGCGCCTCAAGGAAAGGTGCGATCTCGTACTTGTTGTCGCGCAGCAGCTGACCGAGCTTAACGCGCATCTCCGGCGAGATCTCTTCGCGAACAAAATAGCGATACAACTTGGTCGCGATGAATTCAGCAGTCACAGGTTTGGACAAAATAATATCAATCACCTGCACGCCATCAAAGCGGCCGCGCTCACCCAATATAGTTTTACTACCATCATCATGCTGCGCCGGGTTGATGACAAAATTCAATCCCTGATAATTCCAACCGGTGAAAGCACGCGCCGCCTCGCGAATATCTTCTTCGGTGTAATTACCGACGCCCATCGAGAACAACTCCATGATCTCGCGCGCGAAGTTCTCGTTGGGTGCCCCCTTCACATTCACCGCCGCATCCAGATACGCCAGCATCGCCGGGTCTTGCGCAACAGCGATCAGCAAATCACGGAAATTACCGGTCGCTTTCGCTCGCAGCATTTCGTTCTGTTTCAGCATTTTTCGATAGTCGCGCACCTTCTCGTCACTGGTGGCGAAATGCCCATGCCAGAACAGCGTCATTTTTTCTTCCAGCGGGCGCTGCGTGACCAGCATGCGATTTGCCCACCAGTAGCCGATACGCTGTGACTCCAGCTTGCTAACTCGCAGCCAGTAAAGATAACGATCAGCCACCTGCTGCAGCCGGCGATTTCCCTGTGGCTTTACCTTTACGCCGAGCGCTTCGCCCTCGGCCTTGGCTTTCTCAGTGGCGGCAGGGCGCGATGGTGAGAAAGGATCAAGCCCGGGGTCAAACGCGCCGGAAGCTTCGAACGGCGGTAACGACTGCCGCACCGACTGATACCGAACTAAGGTTCTGACTGCCATCACCGGCGACATTGCCGAGAAGCGCTCAAGCTCGGACGGTGTACCGCCAAAACCAGCGCGCTCAAGCAAGTGGGCTGCGTGGGCGCGGCTCCAGTCTTTGGCAGGAATCTGGCTCAGTTGGTCTTGCCAGTCGGCTGGGCCCGCCCACGGGATGGCAGAGACAACCATCAGCAGCAGCGCGCAAATAATTCGAATCAGTGAGTTCATGGATGGCGCGAGATTACTCTGGCTGCTCGGACTTAAATTGAAAGCGCCATAGGCTAAGTATTGCGTGCAAGTATTGCAATACGTCAAATCATGAATCAGACCCTGCCGTGGGCGTCTGTAGCCGGCAACGTCGCTTGCGCCATGCCCTGCCGCTAATCGATCATGCACGCCGCGCCGATTCGGGGCAAAATCCAGTAAGTTTCCTAAGCTCAAGATTTACAGAAAGACATCCATGAAACTCACCCTCTCTTTGTTGAAACGCGGCGGCCTGATCGGCTTGCTGCTCGGCGCTGGCACGCTGGGCGTCGGTCTGGTGGTTGCTGCCGATACTGACACCGCTCTTTTAGAGCGTGCCAAGCAGGTGTTTCGCCCGCTGCCATACACCGCGCATGTCGATGACTATCCGCACTCGGCAGCCCGCGTAGAACTCGGCAAAAAACTATTCTTCGAGACCCGCGTATCGATTGACGGCCGGACCGGTTGCGTCAGCTGTCACAGCCCCAGCCACTACGGTGCCGATTCCTTACCGCGCTCGGTTGGGGTCAATGGTGTGGTGTTGCCGCGTAATGCACACACGGTATTCAACACGCCGCTGCTGATAGCGCAGCACTACGGCGGCAATCGCGTCAGCGTTGAAGAGCAGGCGTGGAAAGCGCTCACCAGCCCGCTGGCTTACGGCAACAAGAGCTTTGCCGAAGCGGAAGACAAGCTGCGCGCGCTGGGATACCAAAAGCTTTTCGAGGAAGCCTTCCCGAATGAAAAAGTCGCGGTCAGCGCCGAAAACTGGGCGGTGGCGATTGGTGCTTTCGAGCGCACCCTGCTGACACCAGCGCCGTTTGATCGCTACCTGAAAGGTGACACCCGCGCTATCAGCGCCGACGCCAAGGCCGGGCTCGACAAGTTCATCAGCTATGGCTGCGCCGGCTGCCACGGTGGCGCCACCGTCGGTGGTGAGAGCTTCCAGAAATTCGGCTTGGTCGAAGACTACTGGAAAGCAACCGGCAGCGTTGAAATTGCGCTGCTCAAGGGTCGCGACAAGGGCAAATTCCACGACACCGGCAAGCAGGAAGACCAGTGGATATTCAAAGTACCGCAGCTACGAAATGTGGCCATGACACCGCCCTACTTTCATGATGGCTCGGTGGCGACGCTTGACGACGCAGTGCGGGTGATGGCGCGCGTGCAGTTGGGTAAGCAGCTGTCCGACGATGATGTTCGGCAGATCGTTGCGTTTCTCGGCACGCTCACCGGTGACGTACCGAAGAACTTCAAAGAAGCACCGCAGCTACCTGTAGCGGCTTTCCAGCGACCGCAGTAAGCCGAGTCCATCACCGTGCGCGGCCTGCTTGCTCTGCTGATGTTGTCGGCCGTGGCGTGCGAAGCCTTGGCGTTTGATCGCTCGGATGGTGTGCTGGTGGAATGCGTGGTTGAGCGGAACGGTGAACGGCGCGTCGTGGCCGAGCACTGGCTAGGTCATGGCGATGCGGGCGATAGGCATCCGGAGCTAGGCGGTGCCGCTGCCGTGGTAAGGCCTGACCGCGACGGCTGGCCGGTGATTTTTTTCGATAACGTTACGGTCAAGGGCATGCGCGAGCGAGACCCGCACATGCTGGACTTTATTTTTTACCATGAGTGCGCGCACGCCACCGACCCTGAGCGCGACGAAATCGCCGCTAATTGCGAGGCTTATCTTGACCTGGAGCGTGAAGGCATGATGAGCGATGCGCTTGAGCACAGCCTCGCAAACACCCACCGCAAAATGCGGCGGCTGCCCTCGCGCTACGGCGGCAGCGGCGCCGTATTCTGGGAAAAAACCATGGCCTGCGTGAACGCCCGCAAAGGTCTGGCGGCTCAGGTTGGGCCAGCCAACTGAACTTGCTTTGCACGTTGAATGCCCTGTTTTGAATTTAAAATTCAGCGACCACAAGAGACTTATTTTCAATTTTGTATTTGGCATTCCAAATACCGATTTGGCCTAAAGTTTTTTAACGAACTCACCTAAAAAATTCATCGGTAAAACCACCCTCGCCAGCCAGCAACCCCAAGTTTCGTTTTTTGACCAGTTGTCGACCTTACGATGACTGATCTTGGGTTGGAATCAGATGTGGCGCGCGCGACAGAAGAGCCAGGCGAGCGTATTGAAACCATCGCCACACGTATCGATGGCTCGCGTTTTGAAATTGCCCTGCGCTGCTTGCCCATGACCTACGACGGCAAACAAGCGATGCAAGTGGTAGCGCGCGATATCTCGGACCGTAAGCGACTGGAAAAAGAGCTTGCGCACCAAGCGGCACACGACTCGCTCACCGGTGTGAGTAATCGCAGAGCGCTGATCGCGTCGCTCTCAGAGACTCTGGCCTTCGCCCGCCGCTATCACTTGCAGTTTTGGGTGGTATTCATTGATCTCGATCATTTCAAGCAGATCAATGACCGATTTGGTCACCGCGCCGGCGATCGTTTACTGGAAACGATTACTGCGCGTCTGCGTCAGTTGCTGCGTCAGGATGACATTATCGGTCGCTACGGTGGCGACGAATTTGTACTGCTATTACGTGGTGGCCCAGAGTCACGACTCAGTACGCCGATTTTGGAGCGCATCATGCAAGTGGTGTGCGAGCCTGTCGATTTTGATGGCCACCAGCTGGCGGTGACCTGCAGCCTCGGCGTCACCGCATACCCGGAGGATGGTGATCACGAGGATGTACTGATCGAGCGCGCAGACGCTGCCATGTATATCGCAAAAAGTGCCGGTCGTAATCTTTATCAGCTGTATAACACCGACATACAACAACATACCGAACGATCACAAATTCAAAAAGCACTCACCGACGCCCTGCAACAGCATCAGCTATCGTTGGCATATCAAGCTCAGATTAACTTTGCTACCGGCGAGATCATAGGCATCGAAACGTTTTTACGCTGGCAGCATCCAACACTGGGTACGCTAAAACCGAGTCGTTTTTTACCGATCGCCGAAGAAAGTAATCTCATCAATCAGATCGGTGATTGGGTAATCCATACCGCGTGCAAGGAATGCTCGGCCTTGCGGCAGCAGGGCTTTAGCGGGCTTACGGTATCGGTCAATATCTCAGCGAAACAGCTTCATACGCCGCAGCTGCTCGAGACAATCGATCGCGCGCTGACCGAATTTGCTCTTCCGGCCGGGGCATTAGTGCTCGAACTCAGTGAAAGCATGATCATGGCGGATATTGAAAGCAGTATGAGGGCACTCTCCGCTTTGCATACGCTCGGGGTAAAAATTGCGATTGATAATTTTGGTACCGGATTCTCCAGCTTTACCCAGCTACTTCGTCTACCAATTTCAGCATTGAAAATCGACCGACGCCTGGTAGCAGCGATACACAAAGTAGAGGGTCGGCAGTCGCAAGTGGTCGCCAAGGCCTTGTACAGCTTGCGCATGGGCTGGATATGTCGGTGATCGCCGAAGGTGTTGAAACCGTGCAGCAGTTTTCCATACTGCGCGAGAGTAATTGCGATGTGCTGCAAGGTTGGATCCATAGCCCCGCCCTGCCTATTGAAGAGACTGTCGCGCTGCTACGCGACCATGATCCGAAAGTTTGGCTACGCAAAGTGCAGAGTTAACGAAACGAGACTTTGCAGACATCTGTGCCATCTACCGGTAGTTTTTCTCCCATCAGTTTTTGGATAGGCACCCAGATAATCGAGGTGGCGAGTCGTACAATCGTTTGCATGATATCGCCTGGGTTTGGCCCTACCTTGAACTGATTGAAGCTACCATTCACTTCGATTGGTGTGGCCAGACTGAGAAACTGCGCAGTTTTTGCCTGCGGCTGCATACGTATGTGCAGCTGCTCATCCGCAAAGTTAACCTGCGCGTCACCGTTGACCCGCATACGGCTGGTATCAATCACTAACTGCCGCTGCACTAGCTTGCCGTCATTAAGTGAAAATCGACCCACCCCGCAATTGACCACTGACGCACTCGACGGATCAAGCGTCGGTAGCAGCGCAACAAATAAATTTACTGCCCATAAATCAAACACGCCAGCCTGCAGCTTTTCCGGCCACACCGCAATATCAATGCTGCCGTTACCGTGTGCGAGTATTTGCGACAATCTCGCAGCGCGCCCGTTGACATCCATCTTGACGCTAAAGCGACCACCCAGATCGCTCTCGGGCTTAAGTCTGCGCCCAATCACACCGTAATCAAAGCGATCAATATCGATTTTCAGATCAGCCAGCACGTCCTGCTCACGCGGCTCATAGGCTAAGCGCATAGTCGCTTCACCGCCCGGCATCGCCAGCGTTACTGGCCCTATCTCTGCACGGCCTTTGAGTAATCGTGCATCAAGTTTGCCATTGCCGAGCACATCTTTACCGGAGCGCACCTGCTCCACCCGTACACTGAGCGTAGCATCAGCCTTTGATAGGGTTTGTCGGGATAATAAACCCTGTACCTGATCGCTGGCCTCAACCGCTTTTTTCTTGATGGTTGCTGCGTCGGCTTTCGTTTTATTTTCTTGTTCATCTTTATCACCGGCGGTGGATTTATTTTCTATCGCCGACCACTGCTGTAGCTTGAAATCGTCTAGCTGAATCAGCGGCGAATCAAGCGCAATATCAATCTTCGATTTGCCACTGGCGGTATCAATGCTACCGCGCCCGTTCAGCACGCTACTACCGACCTGCAT
>Ga0129333_10006296_pt1 | contig 11237 bp, 8 predicted proteins | sample CPB6_08_DNA_FD_94474 | JGI IMG/M metagenome (GOLD analysis project Ga0129333, IMG submission 94474) | Freshwater to marine salinity gradient microbial communities from Chesapeake Bay, USA - CPBay_Sum_0.6_0.8_DNA | ecosystem: Environmental > Aquatic > Marine > Coastal | place: USA: Chesapeake Bay...
AGTGGCTAGGCAGAGCTCTGCAAAAGCTCCTACAGCGGTTCGAATCCGCTCGGGACCTCTAAACCCCGCTAAAGCGGGGTTTTTTATTTTACATCATCGTAAAGGTTGACCTAACTTTACAATCCATGTTAACAGAGCAGGATAAGGCGTTTCTTGATTTTTGGGAAAAAAACAGAGTGGCTAAGAAGCGTTGGGTTCGTCAACTTTCAGTGGGCATGCCTTTAGGTGTTAGTTTGGTCTTTGCCACGGTTACCAACCTTTTTGCTGGCTGGTACAGCCGTGCACAAATGGTTCTATTCAGGGAGCAATCTTCTTTAATTCTTGTCCTTATTATCGCTGCGGTGGCAACTGTTTTATTTATTGTCATATTTTCAGCGCGTCATCGTTGGGAGATGAACGAACAACGGTATCTGGAACTTATCAATCGTCAATCCTCTTAATTTGCATTTATGCGTAGTTTATTTTTTCTACTTTCTTTTGGGGTAATGTCCTGCATGCTGATAGGCTGTGATAAAGAAACAGCCTGCACACCTAAAACTGTTGCCAGTGAAGTTGCAACGATGCAAAACTTTGCTACTACAAATGGGTTGAGTGTTCAAACACATAGCAGCGGAATGTTATATCAAATTGTTAATCCTGGAAGTGGATTAACGCCAACACTTACGTCCCGTGTTTCCGTTCGTTACACAGGTAAATTGATGAATGGAACAATTTTTGATTCGAATACCGGAGTTCCCATACAATTTTTATTGGGGCAAGTAATCCCTGGTTGGCAATTAGGTTTGCCCTTAATCAAGAAGGGTGGAGTAATTCGTCTTATTATTCCTTCCTCACTGGCCTATGGGTGTAATGCTGCTGGATCGATACCCGGGGATTCTGTGCTGTATTTTGAAGTAGAACTAGTTGATGTACTCTAAAGTCAGTAAGTATGTCAAGTGAAGCAATATCGGCTTTTGACATTTTTAAGATTGGGATAGGGCCCTCTAGTTCTCATACATTAGGACCCTGGCGTGCTGCGCTTCGATTACTTGATCATTTACAAAATCAACAACAAGTTTCAAAGGTTACCTCCATTCGGGTGCTTTTATATGGTTCTCTTGCTAAAACTGGAAAAGGGCATGGAACTGCAACAGCTGTGCAGATGGGATTGCTGGGCGCGGATCCTGTAGTTTTTCCTACGGAACAAATTGCGTCACAATTACAAGCAATCGCAAGCCAAAAAACTCTTCTGTTGGGGGGGCTACATGAAATTAATTTTGATCCACAAGAGGATATTGAATACCTGATTACAGAATCCTTGCCTTTTCATTCTAATGCACTTTCTTTTTTAGTTACACTCGCCTCCGGGAGTAGTTTTTCCCAGACATATTATTCAGTTGGAGGAGGATTTGTAGTTCAAGAAGGAGAGAATCAAAATGGTTCAAAAAAAGTAGAATTGTCGTTTCCGTTTTCTACAGCACAGGAGCTTCAGCATTGGTGTATGAAAACGGGCCTCTCCATCCACGAGGTTATGATGGAAAACGAGATGGGCTGGCGCAGCGAGCAGCAAACCATTGACCAGTCTAATCGAATTTGGTCTGTTATGCGTGACTGTATTTTTAAGGGTTGTCATACACAAGGAATTTTACCCGGTGGGCTGGACGTTGTAAGAAGGGCTGCTGAGTTAAATAAAAAATTACTCAAAGGAAAGTCATACTCTACGTATGATGAATGGACCGCTTGTATTGCAGCTGGGGGGCATGGTTTTAATTATACCTTAGATTGGGTGAGTTGTTTTGCACTAGCTGTCAATGAAGAAAATGCCTCCTTTGGACGAGTTGTTACAGCTCCCACGAATGGTGCGGCTGGAGTGGTGCCTGCTGTTTTGCAGTATTTTTTATCGTTCTGCGACACGAACGATCAAAAATCAATAACTTCTTTTTTATTAACTGCTGCCGCAATTGGCATCATTTTTAAACAAGGTGCTACACTTTCCGCTGCAATGGGTGGTTGTCAGGCAGAGATTGGCGTTTCTGCTGCCATGGCAGCTGCAGGACTTACCGAAGTCATGGGTGGAACACAACGCCAGGTGTTAATGGCCGCTGAAATTGCCATGGAGCATCACTTGGGTTTGACCTGTGATCCAATCGGGGGGCTTGTTCAGGTTCCTTGTATTGAACGAAATACCATGGGAGCGATTAAGGCTATTACTGCCTCACAGCTTGCCCTTCAGAGTACTCCTGATTTAGCTAAGGTTTCACTCGATGCAGTAATTAAAACCATGTGGGAAACTGCAAAGGATATGAATCATAAGTACAAGGAAACTGCTGATGGGGGACTAGCCATTAATGTACCGCTTAGTTTGCCGGAGTGCTAAAGTCGTTAATGACATTATATAAAGTGTCTCTCTCAATGGGTGTTTTACCCGCCTGACGAATTAAGTTAACCAGTTCAGAAGTAGTTAAGGTTGGACTTTGTTCTTCCGATCCAGCCATGCTATAAATTTTTGTTGAATCATCGATGGTGCCATCAATATCATCTACGCCAAAACTTAATGCTAACTGCGCGTTTTGACGACCGAGCATAGGCCAATACGCCTTGAGGTGTGAAAAATTATCGAGGTATATTCTTGAAATCGCATACATACGCATGTCCTCAATCAGAGAGCTTTCAGGGACATTGCTCATGTCGTTATCCTTATTTCTGAATTTGAGTGGAATAAAAGTATTGAAACCGCCTGTTCTGTCTTGTAAGGAACGTAATCGACTCATATGATCTACTCGGTGGGAGAAAGATTCAATATGTCCATACAGCATAGTTGCATTGGAAGGTATACCCAACTGGTGAGCCGTTTCATGAATGGCTAGCCAGCCGCTCCCATCTACTTTATCCTTGCAAATCTTCTCCCGAATATCCGGATGAAAAATTTCTGCTCCTCCGCCAGGTATCGAATCTAGTCCAGCTTCAATCAAGATTTTTAATCCTTCCTCAATTGATAAACCAGCTTTGCGAAACATATAATCAAATTCAACAGCGGTGAAAGCTTTAATGTGTAAGTCGGGGCGATGGCCCTTGATTGCTGCCAATAAGTCTTTAAAAAAGGTAAGGTTCATTTTAGGATGAACGCCTCCTACAATATGAACTTCTGTAACGGGAATCCCGTCATATTTTTTTACGAGGTGAAGCATTTGCTCAATGCTCAATTCCCATCCTTCCTCTCGGTTTGCATATAGACGGCTATAGGCACAGAACTGACAACTAAAAACACAAACATTGGTGGGCTCGATATGAAAATTGCGATTAAAATAAACACGGTTACCATGTTTGCGCTCACGAATTTGATTGGCCAAGGTGCCAACAAATCCAAGACTCGCTTCTTCAAATAATAATTGGCAATCCTGGTCGGTTATGCGAATTTGGTTTGCTACTTTTTCTGCAATTGTTTGCAGGGCGGGGGAGGTGGAAGGGGTATGAATCATTATGACTAAAAAGGGTGCCGCAAAGGTATTAATTCCTTATCTTTCTGCTATGACACCAAGAATCAAACTTACTATTTTAAGTTTCCTAGAGTTTTTTATTTGGGGATCCTGGCTCATCACAGTCGGCGCCTATTGGTTTCAGAATCGACAGTGGAGTGGGGCAGAATTTGGCGCTATTTTTTCCACGATGGGCCTCTCGGCCATCTTTATGCCGGCATTAGCAGGAATTATTGCAGACCGTTATCTCAACGCAGAGCGGTTGTTGGGGCTTTGTCATTTGATTGGCGCTGTTGTGCTTTTTTATCTACCTCAGGTTAATGATCCCGGTCAGTTTTATTGGGTGTTGTTATTCTATATGTTATTTTATATGCCTACCATATCCCTTGCTAACACAGTATCCTATACTGTTTTGGTGGGAGCAGGTAAGGATATTGTAAAAGAGTTTCCTCCCATTCGTGTCTGGGGCACAGTTGGATTTATTGTGGCTATGTGGGTGGTTAGTTTACTTCGTTGGGAAACTTCTGCCCTGCAATTTTATGTAGCCGGATCGGCCTCTGTACTCTTGGGTGTTTATGCTTTTTTCCTACCGGCCTGTCCTCCTAAATCCACCAATCAAGGGCCTACTTCTCTTACTGCCTTATTGGGGTTACAGGCCTTTTCACTATTTAAGAACTATAAAATGGCCCTCTTTTTCATATTTGCTATGTTATTGGGTGCCGCTTTGCAGTTGACCAATGCTTACGGAGATACTTTTCTACATGATTTTGATAAGGTAGAGAAATTTAAGAATAGTATAGCGGTACAATATCCAGCGATTATTATGTCAATTTCTCAAATGTCGGAGACCTTATTCATTCTTGCCATACCGTTTTTTTTAAGGCGTTTTGGAATTAAAACAGTGATGCTGTTTAGTATGATTGCCTGGGTGTTTAGATTTGGTCTATTTGCCTATGGAGATCCGGGCGAAGGGCTTTGGATGATTATTTTGTCCTGTATTGTGTATGGTATGGCCTTTGATTTTTTCAATATTTCTGGTTCGCTTTTTGTCGACACACAAGTATCCCCTTCCATTCGTGCTTCTGCACAAGGGATATTTATGATGATGTCGAATGGATTTGGGGCTTGGTTGGGTAGTACTATAAGTGGGCTGGTAATTCAGCACTATTTCACGAATCCCGACCAGTCTATGAATTGGCGTGATATCTGGCTATCCTTTGCCGGCTACTCTTTAGTGGTTGCCGTTTTATTTGCCTTGCTATTCAGACATCGTCATACACCCAGTGGGCTTGACTCCAATTAATCTGGTTAACGTCATTGCAAAAAAAAGCCTGCTCCGAAAAGCAGGCTTTTTTTAATTCTGTTTGTTACTTATGCGTGCGTTTCAATTTTTTTTACAAAGTTGGCCTTTGGTTGTGCTCCAACTAACTTGTCTACGACTTGTCCATTTTTTATAAATAAAATGGCAGGTATTGAAGTGATTCCATAGTTCATGGAAACAGATGGATTGTGATCCACATTTAATTTGCCAATATTTACTTTGCCATCATACTCTTTGGCAAGTTCCTCAATAACGGGTCCGATAGCACGGCAAGGACCACACCATTCCGCCCAGAAGTCCACTACACAAAGTTTATCGGATTCCAGTACATCTGATTTGAAATTCGCGTCGGTAAATTCTTTAGCCATTTTAGATTGTTTTGTATGTGAGTTGCAAATTTAGGTCCAGTACTATTCTTCTTGACCGATTGGCATTACTTGTGTAAAAGTTGTCAGCCTAAACAGTCTGTACCGATACTTGAAGTGCCGGATTGTTATTTAAAAAGTGAATGAGTGCCGGACTCATTTCAATACCTTGCGAAGTTGATACAAGACTGGTTTTTAAGCTATTGCGATCATCTGTTAGAGTGAATTTAAAAGCTGTTCTTCCTGGATTTTTCTTAAAGTACTTTTCCAAAAATTGGATTATTTCATCGTTAATGTCTTGAGGTCTTGCATCCACATGCAACATTCTTGTCAGGCTGCCAATCATCGTTTCAGCTAAGGTTACCCCCATTACTTTAAATTCAAATTCATCACGGTTATAGCGTTGTTTTAAAAATCCATTAATCAAAACAGTGCTACCAGCTTGAAGAAGGGGCGAAATTTTAAGATAGTCGTCGCTAAAAAGAGGAAACTCTAATTTGCCGGTGTAATCCTCCACTATAAAATTACCGTACTTATTCCCGCTTTTAGCAATACGGTGTTGCGCATCTGCTACTAGGCCCACGATTCGAAATGGCCTACCTGGATTCGATTGTTCACGAATCGTTTCTCTGAAGTGCAGAAAATCACGAATTGTTGTTATTCCGTAATGTTGAATTTCAAATTTGTAATTATCCAAGGGGTGTCCACTCAGGTAAATGCCTGTTACTTCTTTTTCGTGGTCCAATTGAACAATGAGGGGCCAGGGAGCTACTTCTAGCATTCGAGGTGGAGGGATTTCCATTGTTACAGGAAGATCCCCAAACAACGTATTGGCAGCGCTAGCTTGGTGTTGCCCCATTACTTGACCATACCGCATTATTTTTTCAAGCCCGGTTACATCCTCCCCGGCCGCCACTGTAAAATATTGAGCTCGATGAAGTGAGGGAAAGCAATCAAAGCTTCCTGCATAGGCTAAACTCTCGAGGGTCTTTTTATTTACAGAACGCTGGTTTACTCTTTTTATAAAATCAAAAATGTCCTTGAAAGCACCCTTTTTATTTCTTTCCTCAATGATATTTTCTACAGCTGCCTCACCAACTCCTTTTAGCCCACCGAGTCCAAACCTGATTTCTCCCTTTTTATTAACCGCAAAACCTTTTAAGGACTCATTTATATCTGGTCCTAGTACATTAATTCCCATGCGTCGGCATTCTTCCATGAAAAAGGTAATCTTTTCAATGCTGCCCGCATTATTCAGCACCGCAGACATGTATTCTGCAGGGTAATGCGCCTTTAAGTAAGCCGTTTGGTAGGCAACATACGCGTAACAAGTAGAATGGGATTTATTAAACGCATATTGGGCAAAAGCTTCCCAATCTGACCAGATTTTTTCTAATCGCTCCGCAGGTAGCAAGTTCGCTGAGGCGCCTTCGATAAACTGCTTTTTCATCTTGTCCAGGGTCTCTCTATTCTTTTTACCCATCGCTTTTCGAAGGACGTCTGCATCACCCTTGCTAAATCCAGCAAGCTTTTGTGCCAATAACATTACCTGTTCCTGGTAAACGGTAATGCCATAGGTTTCCTCCAAAAATTCTTGCATCTCGGGAAGATCATAACTGATGGCCTCTCGTCCATGTTTACGATCGATATAGTTGGGGATATAAGCCATGGGACCCGGACGGTACAGCGCGTTCATGGCAATCAAATCCTCGAATTTATCTGGTTTTAATTCGCGCAAATACTTTTGCATTCCGGGGCTCTCAAACTGAAACGTTCCAATGGTGGCACCTTGTTGATAAAGTGAATACGTTTTGGAATCATCCAATGGTATTTTATCAATATCAATTTCTACTTGGTGTAATTGTTTAATTAAGGCAAGTGCATTTTTGATGATGGAAAGTGTTTTTAATCCCAAGAAGTCCATCTTGATAATGCCTGCACTTTCAATATCATTTCCTTCAATTTGAGTAACCCAGAGTGGTGAATCTTTTGCTGTTGCAATTGGAATCAGGTCTGTTAAATCAGTGGGGGCGATGATTATACCGGCCGCATGAATACCTGTATTACGCACAGACCCTTCCAAGCGTTCTGCTTCGTGCAATACGCGGCCTGCCGGCGAAGTAGCTTGTTTATAGAATTCTCTAAGCTTTTTTACGTTTTCTATTTCGTCATTTGTCAAGGCCTCTTTTTCCTCAAGCGATTTTTCACCTTCTTTTGATTTCAGGGGCGCATGCAGTACACGGCGCAATTCAATTCCAGGTTTTTCCGGAACCAGTTTTGCAAGTGCATTTGAATCTGGTAGCGGTAAGTCCATGACGCGTGCCACATCCTTGATACTCATTTTTGCGGCCATCGTACCATAGGTGATGATCTGCGCTACCTGATTTTTGCCATATTTCTCCACTACATAGTCAATCACTTTTTGTCTGCCCTCATCATCAAAGTCGGTATCGATATCTGGCATAGACTTTCGATCCGGATTTAGGAATCGCTCAAAAAGTAAGTTGTATTTAATAGGGTCGATATTAGTTATGCCAATACAATAAGCCACAACGGAGCCGGCTGCAGAACCCCGTCCGGGTCCAATAAAAACTCCCTTTTCACGACCCGCCCGAATAAAGTCGCTAACAATCAAAAAGTACCCGGCAAAGCCCATCGTTTTGATGGTGAATAATTCAAATTCAATGCGCTCTTTCAATTCCGGTGTTACAGTTGTATATCTTTTGGTTGCGCCCTCGTAAGTGATATGTTTTAAGAACTCCCATTGATTGTTGGCGTCGGGAGATATTTTATTTTTCCCAATTATTTCCTCCTTACTATGTATTTGAAATCTCTTTTCTACCGGAAAGTTGGGCAGTAATATGTCCCTCGTCAAATTGAGCGGTTCAACTTTGTCTACAATTTCATTTGTATTGTCTAGTGCTGCTGGAAGGTCGGCAAATGTCTTTGCCATTTCCTCCTTTGTTTTGAAAAAAAACTGGTCATTAGGAAAAGCGAATCGCTTATCCTTTACGTTGATGTCATCGTCTGCAAAATCACGGATGGCCGGTGTAGCCAGTTTTTCGCCCGTATTTATACAAAGGAGGATATCGTGTGCGGTAAAGTCATCTTGCTCCACATAGTGACTATCATTGCTGGCAATTACTTTTACGTTGTATTTTTTTGCAAAGCGCAAAAGTACTTCATTGACTCTGTCCTGCTCTGCCATGCCATGGCGTTGCAATTCCACATAAAAATCCTCTTGAAAAATATTTAACCACCATTTAAATTCATTTTCGGCCTCTTCCTCTCCTTTACGAAGAATGGCTTGTGGAACGGAGGCTCCCAAACAGCAAGTGGTAGCAATAAGTCCTTGATGATGTTTTTGAATTAGCTCTTTATCGATTCGGGGATACTTTCCATACATACCCTCCACAAATCCTAGCGAAGTAAGTTTGATCAGGTTTCGATAGCCTTCTTCATTTTTTGCCAGTAAGATCTGATGCATCCTTTTATCCCGCTGTTCCTTGGTAAATGTTTTTTGATGCCTGTTTTCTGTGAGATAAAACTCACAACCGACAATCGGTTTTACTTTTAACTTACCGTTAGCATCTTTGTTTTTGTAGGCTTCCGCAACAAATTCAAAGACGCCAAACATGTTACCGTGATCACTGATAGCCAGTGCAGGCATCTGATTATTAATTGCTTTTTGATAAAGCAGCGGAATGGATGCGGCACCATCCAGCAAAGAGTATTGGGTGTGAACATGTAGGTGAGAGAACTGCATAGCGGATCAGCAAAGTAGCTAATTTAGTTACCTTCGCAAAATCATTCACTCGACCCCCTTGCGTTCGATACCTATTCATATTTTTTCAGGGCTCCTTTTGGTGGGGCTGCTAAGTACGGGTTGTACCACTATTCGAAATTTGGCTGGTAAGCTGCCACCTTTAAAGATGCGGCAGACCAGCGTTTCCGTCCCAGCAACTAGCTCCGTTGGACACCAGCCGTTCGCCTTCATGGATCCCTTGCCCATCAGGCAAGATGATAAAAAAGATCAACAGCCTCGATGGACACTGAAGAGCTCCTCGAACTCGTTTGAGGTGGTTACCGCTGACGAAAAAATAGCCGCGCCTCCGTCCCTCTCAAACCCTCCTTCTACTACCATTTTCTCAAAAGAAGGGGAAGTGTCATCTCTTCAATTGAAGTTTTCCGTACTGCTGGAACAGGAATTAACGTCACTTCCCGATTCAAAACTTTTAGCTGCAATAGACCCCTGGATGGGTGTTCGTTATCGTAATGGAGGAACTTCTTCACAGGGAATTGATTGCTCAGCCTTTACAGCTTCAGTTCTTTCCACCTATGCCGGAATTCGGTTGCCCCGCACCTGTCGTGAACAATATCAGCAGTACCCCAGCGTGAACAAGGATGAAATTCAAATTGGTGATTTGTTATTTTTTAGAACAAGAGGACGCTCTGTGTCTCATGTAGGGATCTACCTGGGGAATAATAAGTTTGTACATGCATCATCCAGCAATGGTGTAATGGTAAGTAGCAAGAGTGAACCTTATTTTTCAAGTCGTTTTGTGGGGGCCAGAAGAGTGCCCATTGGCCCGGCAACTGGTTCAGCTTTTGAGTAATCTTTTCTTTATCGTTTGCAATACCGGTTTGATATCTGGGGTCAGATTGAGATAGATCACTCCTATTGTTGCCCCCAACAAATACAAAAAGCTTCTGCTACATAGGGATAGCCAACCCTGTTGATCGGCAAAAACTAAATGAATACCTAAGGTTAATATACTAAATGCAAGTGCCGCTTTAAGCGTGGCGAAGGTGAAAGGCTGTAATTTGAATGTAAACCAGAGAAATAAAATCCTTGAACTGTTATAAATAGTGATCGAAATCAATTGAGCGATTGCCGTACCAATTATTCCATAGGATTTGGTTAAGTAATAGCTTAGTGGAAGCATACATAGTAACAGAATTACGCCGCTGATAAATTCAAAACGCCAGCGAGGGGAGGTTACGATAATCTGCGAATTAATACCTGTTCCCATATCTATTATGCGGGTAAGACCTAGTAATAAAAAAACAGTGAACCCGCTAAGAAATGCAGGTTTTAGTCCAAGTGTAATGATGGCGTCCTGGTAATTAATGGCGAATAGTCCAAAAAAGCATAGGCCAAATAAAAATAAATTGATAGAGGATCTTTGATAGATGCGTTGGAGGGTAATTTGATCTTTTTGTTTCCAAGCACTGGTCAGCGGCTCCATGGAGGCTGCGATAATACCTCGCTGTGGGGCCTGCAGCATGGAGGCCATGTTTTGCGCCAACGAATAGATGGCTAGTTGCGCTAGCGCATTTTCCAGGACTGAAGGAATTAGTATTGAATCAAAAACCTGCGCTACTACAAAAATCAACGTTCCGGCATACGTAAAACCCGTATAACTTATGATTGGTTTTTTAAGCCGCTTCGTGAGTGTACTTGCCTGCCAGGAAATAGGCAGTTTTTTTTGTTGGTATAGGTAGCCAAGCAGGAGTAGCCCTATAATTAAATAAGTGAATGAAAAAAATTTGACAAATTTTTCAAAACTGGAAATCCAGCCGTTAATGAAAAAAATGATCAATATCAAAACAAGCATTCTCCAGCAACCTTCCTTTAGAAAATTACTTATCACAGATTCTTTCTGTTGCCATCCCCATGCCTCTAGAATATTGAAAAGAAGGAGTCCGCCGGCTAATGTATAGATCCAATTAAAATACTGGATCAATAAGGGAGAGTTAGTGGCGTATTTACGAATAATTAAGGGTTCTATTAATTGACCGGCAAAAATCAGTAGCATAAAACCAGCCAGTCCTAAAAAAAATGCAACCGTAAGCTGATCGTTTTTGCCGGGAATAGACCTGTCCCTGTAGTAAGGAAAAAATTTATAAATAAAGTAGGGGGCACCTAAATTTCCAATTGCAACTAACAAGAGAGTGATGGCGATAAATGCATTGTACAACCCAAATTCCTCCTGTGTAAAAAAATCTTTTCGAGTGAAAAGGTAGGTGTTAAGCAGGCCAATGGCAAATCCTCCATAGATCACCAGGGTGGATAGAATACTTTGTTTTCTAATG
>Ga0129333_10006297_pt1 | contig 11237 bp, 10 predicted proteins | sample CPB6_08_DNA_FD_94474 | JGI IMG/M metagenome (GOLD analysis project Ga0129333, IMG submission 94474) | Freshwater to marine salinity gradient microbial communities from Chesapeake Bay, USA - CPBay_Sum_0.6_0.8_DNA | ecosystem: Environmental > Aquatic > Marine > Coastal | place: USA: Chesapeake...
TACCGAGCTCTCGACAGGCTGTTTCCGCCTTGCCGAGACTACGCCCCGCCACGATGACACTGGCGCCGCGTTGCGCGAGCACCCGCGCTGTTTCCAGACCCAGACCCGATGTCGCCCCGGTGACCAAGGCCAGCTTGCCTGTCAGATCGATACCCGCCGTGACTTCTTCGGCCGTGCTCTCTGCCCCGAAAGGTCCTATGGGGACCCCCGCAGGGCGCACGACCGGCTCGGGCTCGCTACGCGAACACGAGAGAAGAGGCGCCGCCATGACTGCGCCGGCTCCGGACCTCAGCAGAAACTGTCGTCGATCAAGCGCAGTGGGTTGGTCCATGTCGGGGCCTCGATTTTCAGTGCATTATTCTTTGGTGAACCGCAATGTCATGCGGTCCGACTCACCGATCGCATCGTACTTGGTTCGATCAAAACTGGGGTCCGCAGTGCGGCCCGAACCATACGGTACCGTCGCACGCTGAGGCGGCAAGGTCCATACCCCGAAAGGGTGATCCTTGGTGTCTTTGGGATTTGCGTTGATTTCCGAACGCGCCACCCACTTAAAGCCCGCTCGCTCAGCGGCTTCGATGACAAACGCCTCGGTGACATAGCCGCTGGCCGCCTGCGGATCCTGCGGTCCGGGGTTCGCGCGGTGTTGCTCAATCGCGAGCGTGCCGCCTGGCTTCAAGGCTCGGGCGAGTTCACCCAAATATCGATCGAGCGCGCCTTCACGACGCATCCAGCCATGAATGGAACGAGAGATCAAAATAAAATCGTATTGATCTGCGGCGAGCGGTGCCGCATTCGCACCCCAATTGACGAGATTGATGGCGCCGTAAATCGCTGAGTCCGAAAAGCGTGCCGCGAATGCCTCACGACCGCGACGGGCGCCCTCGGAGGTAGTGGGATCGTCGAGATCCGCAGCGGTCGCAAAGTATTGGCCTCCGGTCCGCGCAGCGTACGGCGCGAGAATATGCGTCCACCAGCCTGCCCCCGGCTGGACCTCCAAAATGCGATCGCCCGGCGCCAGACCCCAGAAGGCCAAGGATTCAACAGGTCGTCGCGCTGCGTCACGGGCGCGATCCCCCTCACTACGCCAATCCCCCGCGGCGACCTCAGCCAAAACCGCATCCGATGACTCGGCGACAGCGATGGCACCGCCCAGCATCGAGGACATCGCCAAAAGTCCCGCCAAAACGCGACCCATCCGGACACGCCCATCCACTCGCCTGACTGATTGACTGACTGACATAGAACCTCCCTGACTCCGAAGAACGAAAGCTTGGCAAATAAATCCTGACCGCAGGCTAACAAACCTACCCTGTCCGCGTCATGAACAAATGGGTGAAGGGTGATGTTGTATCGCCGCCTAGCCGCTTACGGTCACGACCATGAATCAACCGAAATTGGACATCAAGACCATCACGGAGTTCCTCGCGGAGCAACCGGACGTGGACGTCTCTCGCGCCTGGGAACGCTGCTGGGGCATTCACTCTTCGATTGTAGAGCGGGTACAGCAAAGATTTACCCTGAGTAAACACCCCTCGACCGCGGGACATGAATATTTCACCTCCGCAGCAGGTGCGATGGAGGGCTCGTTCAGCGCTTGGAGCGGCAGCGGCGTGGACTGGTTGGTGCACTCCTGGCTCGGTAATCGCAAAGCAAGTCTGTTAGATATGAACGCGACCGTGTATCTGTCACAACAGAATCAGGTTCCGCATCTAGTCGTTATCTTTGGCACGGTGCCGAAGCTTTTTTTCTATGCAGACTACACGCCGCGCGTCGATCTGCGCATGAATCTCGATTATGTTCAGAAGTATTACGAGCCGGCGAACGCGGAGGCCATTCGCTTTCGCGGCTTACCGGAGTTCACCTGGAACTGGAGCCACGGGACTTACCTTCGAGGTTTGATGTCTCCGGTGTGTACGAGCGTGATGGGCGAGCTCACGGAACAAAATATCGCCACCTGTGAGTCGTACTTAGAGACCTTTGTGGGACGCTGGTTCGGCTGGTTAGATGAAGCACAGCAACAGCCTCTCGCCACGGAAGACCGTCTCGCACAACAGCACTATGATTACTACGTGCGAGAGATGGGTTATCGTACCGACCCCATGAACGTACTCGCCGAACGCGCGCTCGGACCTGAAGAATTCAAACGCCGCTTGGAAATGCGCATAGGCCTTGAGCAAATCGCCGAGACTCGAGGCATTGTTTGCAAATAAGACTCGCCTCAGTCGCCGATACGGATGCACTCGTCTCGCTGGTTAATAGCGTATACCGCGGTGAGTCGAGCCGCGTTGGCTGGACCACAGAAGCCGATTTGCTCGATGGCCAGCGCACAGACCGTGATGCGTTGCAGGACTTTCTGAGTCGATCGCCCGATCTCTCGGTGATGTTGGTGGGTATCGTCAAAGACCAGATCATCGCCTGTCTGCAACTTGAACATCTTGGCGATGAGGCCCATCTTGGCATGCTCAGTGTCCAAGCCTCTGATCAAAGACAAGGCCTCGGTCGCCAAATGATCAGCGCAGCCGAGCAGCATGCTCGGTGGGCTTGGCACGCGCGTTATCTGACCATTGATGTCATTCATCTACGTCATGAACTGATTGAGTGGTATCGACGGCGCGGCTTTGAGCTCACAGGGGAGCGCCACGAGTTTCCGTATGGGGATGCGCGCTTTGGTTTACCAAAGCGGGATGATCTGTGGTTTGTCTCACTGTGCAAAATACTCTCTCTGTCATGATTTGGTCATATCGCACCACTACGTTATCGCTATGCGAGTCCGTCAAGCTCCAATCTTTGGTCTCTCTCGTGATAAGCGTATCCTGCGCCGGGTTCCGGGTGCTCTCGCGATCGCGTTCGTGGTCGTGGTCGTCGGCGCGATGAGCTTCTCCTCGAAGGCACTGCACGCTGCATCCGCCGAGGCGCCCCTAGCACGTCCCTTGGTCATTGCCCATCGCGGCGCATCGGGCTATCGCCCTGAACACACTCTGGAGTCCTATCGACTGGCGATCGAGCTGGGCGCCGACTACATCGAACCCGATCTAGTCGCCACGCGCGATGGGGTGCTCGTTGCACGACATGAGCCAGATATTTCATTGACCACCGATGTGGCGACACGAGCAGAATTCGCGGACCGCAAGCGTCGTATCGAAATCGATGGCGTCATGTACGAAGGGTGGTTTACCGTGGACTTCAGTTTGCAAGAACTGAAGACTCTACGCGCGATCCAACCGAGAGAGGATCGAAGCAAAGAATACGATGGTCTTTACTCTATTCCGACATTACAAGAAATCATTGATCTTGCGCAAACCGAATCCAAGCGACTCGGACGAACGATTGGTATTTATCCTGAGACCAAGCATCCCAGCTGGCATTGCTCATTGGGTCTGGCGCTGGAGCCTGCCTTACTAGAAGCCTTGCAAGCCACTGGCTGGCAAGGACGCGAGGCGCCTGTTTTCATCCAATCTTTTGAATCCGGCAATCTTCGATGGCTACGAGAACGTAGCGATTACAAACTGATTCAGTTGATCGCAGGCGCTGGCATCCGCGAAGACGGGACCGTGATCCCATGGTCGGTACCGGAAACGACGGCAGGCTGCGAACTCTATCCGGTCGGGGCTATGCCTAAGGACTACACGACCGTCGCTGCCTTTGAGGAGATCGCACAATACGCGGATGGCATTGGACCGTGGAAGCGATGGATCGTTAGCGCAAGACCTGATCCCGAGCGCGGTGGCGACGCGGCGCTTGAACCGACGTCATTTATTCGCTTAGCGCATGCAGCAAATCTCGTGGTGCATCCCTGGACTTTTCGCAATGAGCCCAAAGAATTACTCATAGATTATGGCGGCAGTCCTGCGGCCGAATATCAGCAGTTCTACGCCCTTGGAGTCGATGGCGTATTTAGCGACTTTCCGGATACCGCGCGCGCGGCGCGCGATAAATGAATCCTTGACGAGATGGGCTAACCGCCGCGAAGTTGCTCCAGAATCGCGGGATTTTCCAAGGTACTGACGTCTTGAGTGATCGACTCGCCCCGTGCGATCGCCCGTAACAAGCGGCGCATGATTTTTCCAGAGCGCGTCTTCGGTAGATTTTCGACGATCCGCAGTTCATCGGGTTTCGCGATCGCGCCCAGTTGCTCGCCCACCCACGCACGTAGCTCAATTTTGAGTGTCGCGAGCTCGGACTCTGACGGGCGCTGTCCCTTGCAGACCACATAGGCGAAAACAGACTCGCCTTTGATCTCATGGGGTCGTCCCACCACAGCCGCTTCGGCGACACGCGGATGCGCCACCAACGCGGATTCGATTTCCATGGTACCCAGTCGATGACCCGCCACATTCAGGACATCATCAATTCGACCCATGATCCAAAAATAACCATCCGCATCGCGATGCGCGCTATCACCTGCGACGTAATAGCGATTTTGAAATTTTGACCAGTAAGTTTCTATATAGCGCGCGTTATCACCCCAGATCGTACGTAGCATCGAAGGCCACGGTTGGCGGATCACCAAATATCCGCCGGCATCGGCCGCCATCACAGGCCGACCCTCATCATCCACAATTTCTGCTTCGATACCCGGCAAGGCCTGAGTGCAGGAGCCCGGCTTAGTCGCTGTCACCCCAGGGATGGGCGCGATCATGATGGCCCCCGTCTCGGTTTGCCACCAGGTATCCACAATCGGACAACGCCCGCCCCCAATCACACGGTGATACCACATCCATGCTTCCGGATTGATCGGCTCACCCACACTACCTAGTAGTCGAATCTTTGATAAATCATAGGCGGCGGGAATCTCATCTCCCAATTTCATCAGGGCACGAATTGCCGTTGGCGCGGTGTAAAAGATGGTCACGCCGTGCGCTGCACAGACCCGCCAAAACCGACCTCCATCGGGATAAGTCGGCGCCCCCTCGTAAAGCACTAATGTGGCGCCGGCCGCCAAGGGACCATAGGCGACATAGCTGTGGCCCGTAATCCAGCCCACATCGGCCGTACACCAAAAAACATCGTCATCGCGTAAGTCAAAGACCCACTGACTCGTCAGTTTCGCGTTGAGCAAATAGCCTGCGCTCGAGTGCTGGATCCCTTTTGGTCGGCCAGTGGAGCCAGAGGTATAGAGCAAAAAAAGCGGGTGTTCAGCATTTACCCAAACGGGCTCGCAAACGCTCGCTTGTGTGGCAACGATATCGTGCCACCAGTGGTCGCGACCCTCCTGCATCGAGATCGCCTGTCCGCTGCGTCGCAACACAATGACGTGCTCAACGCTATGACAACCATCCGCTAAGGCTTTGTCCGTGGCAGCCTTCAGCTCGACGATCTGCCCCCCTCTCCAGCCACCATCCGCCGTAATGACGCAGCGTGCACCGGCATCTTCAATACGATCTTTCAGTGACAAGGCTGAAAAGCCACCGAACACAACGGAGTGGACGGCACCGATGCGCGCGCAAGCCTGCATCGCCACCACGGCCTCGGGCACGAGCGGCATGTAAATCACGACGCGATCACCGGGCTCAATACCCAGCGCTCGCAAACTGTTGGCGCAACGACTCACCTCGGCATGTAATTGTCCGTAAGTCAGCTTACGTACATCGCCTGCCTCTCCTTCAAAGATAATCGCTGTCTTATCCGCGCGCTCTGTTAGGTGCAGATCGAGACAGTTCACCGACACATTGAGCTCCCCGTCGGTGAACCAGCGATAGTTTGGCGCCGCCGAGTCATCTAACACTCGGGTAAACGGTTTCTGCCAGTGAATATGTTCACGTGCAAGGCGCGCCCAATAACCAAGCGGATCCTCACGCGCCTCGCGACGCAGACGCTCCAGATCAGCGGCCTGCATACGCGCGCTGCGAGAGAAGGCAACGGGGGGCTCGAATACTCTCTGTTCGTGCAAAACCGATTCGATATTCTGACTCATCAAAAATACCCCGTTCTAGGCGCGATTACCGGCGCCGATAATAATCAAGCTCCCCGCCAGGAATATCCTTAAATCGCTTATGCAACCAAAGATACTGCGCCGGATTTCTTCTTACTTCTGCTTCAATCAGAGCGTGGTGACGTCGCGCATCCTTTAAGGAACTCTCTCCTGGAAAATCCTCAAGGGGCGCCCCGACGCGAACTCGGTACCTGAGCGCGCCCGGCAGTCGCTCAACGAAATATGGCAACACTTTAGCACCCGTCATTTTCGCAAGACGCGTCGTTGCGGTATTGGTCGCCACGGGATGACCGAAGAATTCAACGCGCTCGGCGCTTTTACCGCGATAGGCCTGATCTGGGGCATACCACACGGCACCGCCTTGCTTGAGCACTCGGATCATGCCGCGAATGTCGTCGCTCGGGATCATGCTCGCCGCGCAAGGACCTCGATAGCGCTTGAACAGCTCCGACAATAAAGCGTTACTCGATGGCTTATAAACGGCGTGCACCTCACGAGTTGCCGTGAGGAACCGCGCGCCGATCTCAAGCGTCGTGAAGTGAGCGGCGAGCACGATCACCCCCTTACCCTCGGCCCGCGCGGCATCAAAATGTTCGAGCCCGCTAATCTCGGCGAGTGAGCGAAGCCGCTGATCATCAGCAAACCAGGTCACCGCTGTTTCGACCAAGGTCACTCCTGCTTCCCGAAAATGCGCTCGTAGCAACTGCTCGCGCGCCGCCACATCCAGCTCAGGTAGCGCGAGTTCAAGGTTGCGTCGGACCACGCGCTTCTGAGGTAGCGGCAACCATCGGGCAACATCTCCGAGTCGCTGCCCAAACGCGAGCAATGACTGCTCATCGCGGCGCGCCAACCAACGCATCAAGGCTAACGCGAACCAGGTGGGCCAGTATTGCGGCCAAATGAAGCGCAGACTCATACCCAACGCGCCACTAGTCGCTCGCTCTGCCGACGTAGCAGACTGCCAAAGCCCTGCTGATCAAAAAATTGATTTAAGCCTTGCGAATGCGGCGCGCGACAGCGCAGCGCCTCAAGATCGGTGTCTAAGGGCATGTTACGAATAATTTCCGTCAGTTGCCGCGCTAAAAAAGCCTGATCTTTGTGTACTGTGAGCTTATCGGAGAGCTTTGATGCACCGCGGATTGGAAGTGATGCCAGCGCATCCAGATTATCGTAGATTTCTTCGAGCGACGCATACTCACTGAGTAATACAGCTGCCGTCTTGGGGCCCACACCCGGCACACCTCGAATGTTATCCACCGCATCGCCCGTCAGCGCCAAATAGTCTGCGTAACGCTCCGGCGCCACCCCGAAGTGCCCGGCGATATCCACATGGCGTAGACGAATGTTTTCAGTGACATTCCAATAGATATCGCCTTCGCATATCAGCTGTGCGAGATCTTTATCGCGTGTGACGACGGTCGAGTTCAATCCTTGGCGACGCCCGAGCGCATGCAAGGTACCGATGATGTCATCAGCTTCATATTCCTGGCTGCCAAAGTGGGCGAGACCCAAATGACTACAAAATTCACGGCAGCGTGCAAACTGCCATTTAAGCTCCTCAGGCGCTGGCTCTCGATTAGCCTTGTAGCTCGGATCGATCCGATTACGAAACGAGCTCTCAAGGCTCTCATCAAAAGCCACAGCCAGATAGTCAGGCTGCACACGCTCAATGAAATCACTGAGAAAACGCGCGAATCCGAAAGTGGCGTGGGCTGGCTGACCCGCGGTATCCAGCATGTCTGGAGGCATGGAGTAGTACGCCCGGAACACGTACACCGAGGCGTCAATAAGATAGAGCATCAAGCCATCAGCTGTTTGATGCGTCCGTGCAAAGGACTACTACGGGGAAAGTGCGCAAGCAGATACTCCATCTGATCGAACAACACCCGTCGACCTTTCAGGAAAATGTACTCGGCATAAGTCGGTGTAAACGGTACCGCCAATAACTGCATCTTCGCCTGCTCGGGCGTGCGCGAGGCCTTCACGTTATTGCAGCGCCGACAGGCCGTCACGACATTGGTCCAAAGATCTCGCCCACCCTGACTGAACGGGCGCACATGATCACGAGACAGGTCTTTCGTCGCAAAACGCTCGCCGCAGTACAAACACAAGAATGCATCGCGGCGAAACAGCGTCTGATTGTTCAGGGGCGGCAAGTAATCCTCACGCAAATAGCCGGGATTACCGCTTTGCCCGACCGTCGCCACGATGGAGTTGACCTCGAGCACGGTTCGCCGGCCGCTCTGCGCGTTAATGCCGCCATAGAGTCTGAAGATTGGCGTGCCACAGGTATAGGCCACTTGTTCCTGATGATACAGCCGCGCAGCCTCGCGGTAGTCGATCCACTCGAGGGGCATACCGGACACATCGGTGCGCAGCACAGGCTGCGCGAGCGTCACCCCCTCAGCAGGGCGAGCGTCGATGCGAAAATCATCGAAGTCGATGGGTCTCATCGGGGGATAAAGATACAGGGCTAAACATGACAGATTCAACGGTGTCAGTGGGCTTTTCGGTATGATCGCGACTTCTTCGAATCCGGCGGGTTAAACCCGCATCAGCTTCCGAGGTGCGCATGGCCCTGACAGTTGGTATCCCAAGCGAAGTTTTCGCGGGCGAAAAGCGAGTGGCTGCTGTTCCCGAGGCAGTCGAAAAGCTCATCAAACTCGGCTTTGCCGTGACGGTACAAAGTGGCGCTGGGCAGCATGCCAACTTTGACGATGTAGCCTATACCGCAGTAGGTGCGAGTATTCAGCCTAATGCTGAGGCGCTCTACGCGGCTGCCGACGTGCTATTCAAGGTACGTGCACCAAGCTCGCAGGAAATCCAGCTCATCAAACCGGGCAGCACCGTGGTCAGCTTCATTTGGCCTGCACAAAACCCTGAACTCATGCAGGAGCTCGCCGCACGTCAATTAACCGTGCTGGCGATGGATAGCGTGCCGCGTATCTCGCGCGCCCAAAAGCTCGATGCCCTCTCCTCCATGGCCAATATCGCCGGCTATCGAGCCGTGATTGAAGCGGCACACCATTTCGGCCGCTTCTTTACCGGACAGATCACCGCGGCGGGCAAAGTCCCACCTGCCAAAGTATTTGTGATTGGCGCTGGCGTAGCGGGCTTAGCTGCCCTCGGTGCAGCTGTCGGCCTAGGTGCGATTGTGCGCGCCAACGACACACGGCCGGAGGTTGCCGATCAAGTCAAATCGATGGGTGCCGAGTTTGTCGGCGTCGATTATCAGGAAGAAGGCAGCGGCGTCGGCGGCTACGCCAAGGTCATGAGCGAAGGCTTCCAGCAGGCCCAGCGCGCCGTCTTCGCCCAGCAAGCCAGGGACGTCGACATCATCATCACCACCGCCCTGATCCCAGGCAAACCCGCGCCCAAGTTGATCAGCGCTGAGATGGTGCGTTCCATGCGTCCCGGCAGCGTTATCGTCGATTTGGCGGCCGAACAAGGCGGCAACTGCGAACTAACGGTTCCCGGTGAGGTGGTCGTGCGCGAAGGCGTCACGATCATCGGGTATACGGATTTGCCGAGCCGGCTCGCCAAGCAAGCCTCCACGCTGTATGCCAATAACTTGCTACGACTCACCGAAGAGCTCTGTAAGAGCAAAGACGGTCAGCTTGATGTGAATTTTGACGACGAGGTCATCCGAGGCACGACGGTGATCAAAGCTGGCGAAATCACTTGGCCACCCCCTGCCCCCAAACTCTCAGCCGCCCCCCCGCAAGCAAAGGCCACTGAGAGTAAGGCGTCGGAAACTAAAGCGAGCAGTGCACCTAAGAAATCAGGCCATGGGCATGGCGCTGCGGCGGAACCGGCGTCGGTCGGCAGTCTGCTCGGTGTTTTTGGTGCAGGAGCGTTACTTTTTTGGTTAGTGGGTGCCTATGCGCCACCCTCGTTCGTCGGTCACTTCACCGTATTCGTGCTGGCCTGTTTCATTGGCTACATGGTGATCTGGAATGTCACGCCCTCACTGCACACCCCCTTGATGAGCGTCACCAACGCGATCTCCAGCATCATTGCGGTCGGCGCGTTAGTACAAATCGCTCCCCCGCTCGCGGATGATGCCTCGCGCAATGAGCTACTGATCCGAATCATGGCGGTCTCCGCCATCCTACTCACCGCTATCAACATGTTTGGCGGCTTTGCCGTCACGCGACGCATGTTGGCCATGTTCCGCAAGTAAGGAGATCGTGATCATGCTCAGCAGCAACTTGACCACCATCGCCTATCTGGGCGCGGCCATTCTTTTTATTTTGAGCTTAGGCGGATTGTCGAATCCCGAGACCTCTCGCCGCGGTAATTTCTACGGCATGGTCGGTATGACCTTAGCCGTCATGGCGACCGTGCTCGGCCCGCGAGTCACCATAGCGGGGCTGCCTTGGATCATCGGTGCCCTCGCGGTCGGCGGTGCAATCGGTCTCTATGCAGCCCGCAAAGTGCAAATGACTCAGATGCCGGAGCTTGTAGCGTTGATGCATAGCCTCGTGGGCCTTGCGGCATGCTTGGTCGGGTTCGCAAGCTATGTGGATACCTCCATTGTTTACGAAGGCGCCGAGAAGACGATCCATGAAATCGAGATTTATCTCGGCATCCTCATTGGTGCCGTAACCTTTTCGGGATCGGTTATCGCGTTCGGCAAACTCTCGGGCAAAATCGACGGTAAACCCTTGTTGCTCCCAGCGCGTCACTGGCTAAATCTCATCGGTCTGCTAGTCGTCGTTTTCTTTGGCGTTCAATTTACGGGCGCAGCAGACATCGATGCTGGCATGGTGCCCCTGCTCGTTATGACGGTCATTGCACTGCTCTTTGGCGTGCACATGGTGATGGCGATCGGTGGCGCGGATATGCCGGTAGTCGTTTCGATGCTCAATAGCTACTCGGGCTGGGCCGCGGCAGCCACGGGCTTCATGCTCTCCAATGACTTACTGATCGTGACCGGTGCGCTCGTTGGCTCCTCAGGCGCGATCCTGTCCTACATCATGTGCCGCGCCATGAATCGCAATTTCATCAGTGTGATTGCAGGTGGCTTTGGTACAGGCGGAGGTAGCGCGCCCACCGCGGCCGCAGGCCAAGCCCAAGGCGAGGTGGTTGCCGTCACGGCTCACGAGACCGCAGACTTACTGCGCAGCTCCAAGAACGTGATCATCGTCCCGGGTTACGGCATGGCCGTTGCTCAGGCTCAACACACGGTCTATGAAATCACCCGTGTCCTGCGTGAGCAGGGCGTCAATGTTCGATTTGGTATCCACCCTGTCGCAGGCCGTATGCCTGGACATATGAACGTGTTGCTGGCCGAAGCCAA
>Ga0129333_10006298_pt1 | contig 11236 bp, 18 predicted proteins | sample CPB6_08_DNA_FD_94474 | JGI IMG/M metagenome (GOLD analysis project Ga0129333, IMG submission 94474) | Freshwater to marine salinity gradient microbial communities from Chesapeake Bay, USA - CPBay_Sum_0.6_0.8_DNA | ecosystem: Environmental > Aquatic > Marine > Coastal | place: USA: Chesapeake...
AATTGGATTTTTAAGGTAATTACTTAACCCCTCATTCCATGCCTTCATAGGAATAACATCACCTTGTCTATCACGGTCTACTGTGCTAGCATATCCTTCAATATAAATGCTATCGTCAGTTTCTGTACTAGCGGTAAACTTGCTGCTTAAATAGAGTAATTTATCAATTTTCTTAGTCATATTACTCCCTCGTCGTACTAGGCCTACCACCTTGCGATGGATCAGCTGCGGAACCTGCTATATTAGCAGGTATTCTTATTGTATCCTGACCATCAAGTTTAGGATACCGTAATTCTTGTCTAGCTTCATTTGGTGTTATAATGCCGCCGTTTACTAGTGTGCTATGATATTTTGCCAATTCACCAACATCTGGTTGCAGGGCACTAACACTACTAGTTATCGCTTCCACGTCATATCCAAAATATCGCTCAACTGCGGAAATGTACAGCTTAACAATTGGCAGTACTGTTTCCAAGTAAAATAAGCGTAGATTAGGGGCAATGTTAGCATTGTTACCTCCGTTTAATAATAGCGGTGGAACACCTAAACTACTAATTATACGCTCATTGTGTGTTTTTATCGCTACGTCAAAGTCTAAGTCTTTGAAGTTTTGTTCACTTAGTCTGTGTGGTTTAAGTCCGCTGTCTAAGATAATTGGTCGCTTGCCACCACTTTTACTATTATAGCGTTGCTGCCAGTAAGCAAGTGTCTTTTCTTTTGCCTGCTGACTAAGTGTATTTTCACTGGTAAGTACTAAGCCAAAGATAGTACCATTTTCAAAAAACTTTTGCTGAAACTCTTGCATGGCATATAGTGTAGCAATATTACTCATGCAGCTTTCTAGTCTGCTAGCACCGCGATATATACTGGTGCTTGATACATCTTTAAAGTAGAACACTTCCCGTTCTTCGAACAGTACCTGGCCGTTATACCTATAGCCACGAATAAACGTTTTAGGGTCTGATAATATTTCAACGTTTTCTGCTGGCAGATGATACATAAATACACCGTCAAAGTGTATAAATGCGTTACCGTCTAGTAGTAAGTCTTTAAATAGTTCTCGGCGAAAATCTTGTGCACTTTGGTAAGGATTTGGCCTAAAGTTTAGTAAGTTTACTAGTGTTTTTTGACGTATACCATTTATTACGCCTTCATTGACTTTATCTTTTACATCATAGTCTAGTGAACTTGTTGCACTTATAATCATATTAACAGCACGATTTACACTGTCTATATTACGAAATGCATTTCTAAAATTTATTATACGTGACTCAGTACCTATGTGTGTACCTTCGTCCGTATGTATAAGTGGTTGTGCTGGATTTAGTTTTTCACGAATCCAACCACGTAATCTATTTATTGGTGTTACCATTGCTACCCCCTATAAATTCGCTAAATAGGCTAGGTACGCTGCTGTTTCTATAAACGCTTTCACCAGTTAAATATTTTTGACGCTGTACTTCGATCCAATGCTGTTGTTTAGCTACCGAACTAGGTAAAGGGCTTTTACCATAGATGCCATGAAGTTGTACATGATGCCGGTTACATAGGGTGTAAACGAGATCATATATTTCTCTTTGGTGGCTGCTAATAAACTCTTCACGAACCCTAAGTATTCCATCATCTGTACTAATATCATAATCATTAGATTTTGCCCATACCTCTAATAGGTGGGTTATACTATGTAAATGATGTAGCTCTAGCTCATTAGTACCATTACAGATATAACACTGTGATTGCTTTTCATAGGCACTTTTAGCCTTGTCTCTAATCCATTTAACAGGTATTCTTTTATTAGTATTAATTGCCATTATTGCTCTCAGATAATGGGCTTATATAAGTATGTGTACCAACATGCTTGAGTTCAATTGATAGATCTACGTTTATATCTATGCCATTTTCAGTACACTTGTTACAAAACCACCAGTCTTCGCTTAAATATACACCTGTGCTGTCTGTTTCACAATTAAAATATAGCGTATAAGTATGTTCGTCATTGTCCGAATCTTTTACTTTTGGCAAGTAACTTAGCTTTTCAAATACTTGTCTACTAATTAACATAAACCCAGTACCTGCATGTACACACTTATTTCCATCAAGCCCATTAACTACTAGACGCTTACTAAAGTTTTTAAATGGATATAAACCGACTATAACTTCTTTTTCAGCATCTAACAATTTTCTAATACTGTTTCTAGGAAACTCTATATCGGCGTCTATAAACATTAAATGTGTAGCAGAGGTTTGTAAGAATCCATTAACTAGGTGATTTCTAGCCCGCTGAATTAAACTCTCATTAGATAAAAAGCCCCAACTAAAGTGTATTTTGTTTTGTGCTAAATCACATATATTATTAATTAAACTATCTGTATAGTTACTTGTACATAAGCCACCATACATTGGTGTAGCTATCATTACATGTTTCAAAAAATAAATCCTCTACAATTTTCATTATTATAGCAGTATAAGTAACAAAAGTCAAACCGAATTTTTACCTACCTACACTACAAAGGTATAAAGCGCATAACGTAGTGCATCAGCCATGTGACTAAATTTATCGTGCTTGGGCCGCTCCTTAGTCAATCCCTCACGATCGTCCCAGCGATATTGATCTAGCATGTCTAGAACATTAGTACACGATCTAAGAACTCGTAATCTACCTTGCTTTACCAGTGTTTGAATATGTGCAATACCTGGAAGCACATCTTTTTTAGCACGAGTAGTAGCTATGTCGTAATTGTAAGCAAGATCAGCACTAAACTGTGCTGCTGCACTGTCTATAAATACTACTTCAACACCCCAACGTTCCATCATCTGCTTAAAATATTCACAATGCTGTGCCGTAGTACGCTCTGCTTCTAGGTAGTCTTCTACAACATAGTAGCAATCAGTACCATAATCATAGATGATATTTACCCAAGCCGTAGCATCGCGATAACCTGGATCACAGCCAGCAAAACATTCTCCACGCACACCTGATGGAAGTTCGTCAAGTATATATTCCGGCATAAAGCCTTCGTAAATTTGTCCTAGGTAGCTGGTAAAACTAGCCATATATTCCTGCTCAAACTCCGACTTAGGCATCGATCGTCTAGCCTCCTCAACATCCGACTCGGCCATGCGAGTATTTTCTGTGTAATCTGCTTGTATACTAACCCACTCCCTAAACTCTGGATCAAATCCACGTTGATAAAATCTGCTAAACCAGTTTTGGCGACCGCGTGGTGTGCTGATAAATATAGCTTTTGCATTAGGCTTGTCTAGTGTAGGACGTAGTGCAACGTTAAAAGCCTCCTCGCCACGATCACTGAGCGCAGCCTCATCAAATATTATAAGGTCATAACTGCGACCTACAGTACTATCAACTGTGCTAATAGATCCCATGCGTATCGTCGACCCATTTGACAATTCAATAACTTTATCTTTAAGATTGTCACGTTGAACTTCCAGGTCAAAGTGTTTGATCAATCTACGCTGTAGTTCAAAACTAATAGAGCTTAAATTATAGTTAGGTGATATAATAAGTACATTGCAGTTGGGCACTAGGGTAACTAGTTGCCCAATTACATTGGCTATATAGGTTTTGCCCAATCGTCTAGCAAGTGCGGCGCAAATAAACCTATACTTGGGATCATTAACTGCATTGATTAGTGCAATCTGTGGACGATTAATTGTGTCGTAGAGATTGAGCAACTTTAAGTAGTTGTCAATAGGCAATTTAATAAACCGATGGCTAGCCTCAAACTCTGTGATCCCCTCACAATCTACATCAGGTCTGCTGACTACTAACACTGATTAGCTCCTGTAATAGTGGTTCTGCCCACATCATTTGTAGGGCAACCGCTACAAGCACTAGTGCTCCTAGCCAAATTAGCTTTGGCCAGCGGTCTAATAGTCGGCTAATAACAGTGCTGCCAAATAAGATAATAGGTACGCTGATTAGTAGTCCAAAAATAATTAACAGCCAATTACCTCCAGCTGCCGCTGCAATGCCTAGTGCATTGTCAAGGCCCATAACAGCATCAGCCCAAACAATAGTCATCATAGCACCCCAAAAGGTGCTGGCAGCCTGAACTTCTGGTTCCTCATCATCGCCACCACGGACTAGTGAATAGGCAATGTATAATAATGCAAGCCCGCCTACAAGTCGTAAGCCAGGGATTAGTAGCAACCAGGTTAATGCTGCTACACATAAAAACCTAACTAAAACAGCTCCTAGGGTACCCCAAAGCATAGCACGCTTACGCAGGTGTGGTGGTAAACGACGAGCGGCCATGGCAATTACAATGGCATTTTCGCCCCCTAGGACTATGTCAATTAATACAATGGCACCAAGTGCCCAAACTAATTCTATCATTGTGGTGGTCTAAACGCTCCTACAGCACGTGGCATGCTAGATTGTACAGCAGTACGTGCTAAGTCTAATAAACTGCCAGCATCTATTGTACTGCCATTAGTTAGAGTAACAATTAAGTTGCTGCCAACAATTTTAACATTGGCTATACCAACACCTGGTACACCCTGTGGTCCTGCTGGGCCAACAGCTCCTGGTGGCCCGCTTTCACCACGAGCACCCCGTTCACCACTAGGTCCAGGTAATCCTTGCGATCCACTAGGTCCAGGTAACCCTTGCGGTCCACTGGGGCCTGTTTCACCTTGTGGCCCAGGCAGACCTTGTGGTCCTTGTGGACCAGTTTCACCACGCAAACCCTGTAAACCAGGTTCACCACGAGCACCAGCTACTGTGTCACCAGCATGTCGCAAAAAGTACTCGCGTGCATAAATTGTACTCATTCGTATGTTCTCCAAGTTGTACCTGTCCAGAATAGACCAATACTATCGCCACTAGTATCTACTACTAGGCTAGTAGCTGAACCATTTATGGTATAGCCACTAGTGGTTTTAATTACAAGATTGTGTTCGCCAAATGTACCAGACCAGTCTGCAAAAAATACACTAAATCCTAGGTTAGCAACACCTGGTAGTGTGCAAGTAATTGCACCTTGCTTAGTATCTACTCCATAGCGCAAGTTGCTGGTTGGACTAAAATCCCTGTTAATATATTCAAAATTATTTTCCACCGTCAGTTCCTCTTATTATTGTTGTTATACATCACCACTAATTAATTTTTGTATTAGCTGTGAATATTTAGTGCCGTCATCGTTAATTTGCACATTTACTTGCCGTTGTGGTGCGGTTTCAGTTCGCAGCTTTTCTAGTTGTATTTCGCGATCTAAGAGGTCCATGCTCATTTTATGGCTGAGGTGTAGGAGGTCGGCAATGTCTTTGCCACTACCAACACCAGCTTCCTCCAACTCCTCAAACTTGCGCTTGATGATGGCGTCCATGGCACGACGCATTAAAAAACGGTTGTTATAACCACTGTCAAAAAATACACGATCAATATAGCCACGTACTTCACCGCGTGCAAGTATTTCACAGACACGGTCAAGTGGTACCCCTAGCTCTTCACTGACAAGCTTAGCACTGTTTGTTGTTAGGTAGCAGTTAGCCACCTCAAGTGCTTCAGGGCTTATGCTAAGTGTTTCGGCAGGTAGGTGGGTAGTCATAGTTGCTCCTAGTTTAGTTTGATTATACCACTTGGGTAAAATTTTTACAAGCCAAAATTTTTGTTGGGGTTGTGTGATTTGTTAGATTTGTGTGATTTGTTAGATTTGTGTGATTTGTGTGATTTGTTAGGTTTAGGGTCAGATACGGCACCGTAGCTGTTTTGAAAATTTTTCATGAAGTACGCGTGTGGGTGGGCCCGGCCGCTATAAGTATTATAACAGTCTAATAACCGCCCTAGTTTTTATAACAGTACGGTATAAATTCTATAGCGGTCCGGTATAAATTCTATAATCTATCACAAATTTTACCTGCCGTCTATCAGCCGACGAACGGTAGCGCAATTGTCGCTAGGACGACAATCTTTCGGTAAAATTGGCTTATACTAGAGTTTCTTTCAACCCAACAGGAGTAGCTAAAATGGCAACAGCCAAAGCCCCTAATTATAGCCCTGAGCAAACTGCTCAGATTGTGGCCGACTATCAAGCCGGTGTTAGCGTCGAGCAAATTGCCCAAGCAATGGGTAAAACTGTTCGCTCAATTGTAGCGAAGTTAAGCCGTGAAAAGGTTTATATCGCTAAAGAATATAAAACCAAGACGGGCGAGACTCCCGTTAAAAAAGATGTAACGGCTGATTTCATCGGCGCTGCTCTCAAGCTCTCGGAGAACGATATAGAATCGTTAACGAAAGCTAACAAGAGCGCACTGCGTGCGATCGAGCTTTTTATCCGTAACTCTGCCAACTAGGGTATAGGGGCGCAAGCCCCTATATTGTAACGATATGAAAAATGTAGCACTTGCCACTGAACCAAAGATTGTAGCATTTAGCCGTCGTGCTGAGGTTGCTGTTGAAGAACCATTACAGTTTTTTGTTGTGCCTACTGACTACAAGGGTTTCATGTGGCTTATAAAAAATAGAATCCTTGGGCGCAAGCTCACTGGGCCTAGCTATAATAAGCATTACAATACACTTACTGGATCGATGCAAGAATGAGAACACTTACCCTAGCCCTGTGGCTGTATGTTATGTTTATGATAACATTCCTTGCCCGCTACTGTTTCACGTGAAACAGTAGCACTATATAAAAAATATACCGCTATATTTTTTATAGCGATGGCGCCAAATTATAGCATATAATTTGCAGCCGTGTCAAGCCCCGCCGCCGCCGTTTGTCGGGTGCTATCGACCGTTGGTCGGCTGATGTGTGGTGGCCTGCAAGGGTGTGAACGGTAGGCTAAATCTACTCTTGCACTTGCACTGCTAGCTGATACGTGTATAATTACAGACGTTGTAAGGCAGTACTCTAGGCGGCCAGCACTCCCGCCTACCCTCGGATAGGGCCGATAGGGCATGGGCAGACAAGTCAAACCTTACAACAAATTTTATAACACTCTAGGATTTATATCATGGTTAGAAGGCTAGAATCGCACACTACGCTTACAAGCGATTTTATCGTTGATCTTACTGAGGTTAGCGATACGCTTTTCTTTGTTGATATGTGCAATAAGCATAACGGTTGTATATTTATATCAGCTTCGTTTGACAATTATAGCGATGCTCATCGCTTTTACCTTCGCACTACTGCAAAGATATAGGATTTATAACATGGCTAAGACAACTAAACAATACCACCTCAACTACAAATCTTTAGAACAGTTTACTGATACCTTTAAGGATGGCATGGACATGTGGAAGCGTTATCAAGATCATAGCTATGAGGTACTGGGCTTGCCACTTGGCGGACGTTATAATTTGTCAGACGATATAGATCAGGCCGATGCGCTGTGGATGCAGGGCTAGGTTCCACGTGGAACACTGTTCCATATTATAGAAAATATACTGTTATATTTTTTATAGCCATGGCGCCAAAAATTATATCATATAATTTTTGCCCGTGTCAAGCCTTTTGGTGACCGTTCGTCGGCCGGTATCGACCACTAGTCGGCTGATGTGTGGCAGGCAGCAGGGTATGGGTGGTAGGCAATTGTCGCCTAGGCGACAATTGACCAGGGAATTTTGGGTATACTTGGCACATGGTTAACGCAAAGGACAAGGTTATGAAAAGGATAGCAATCTATGACATGGATGGCACAATTGTATGCTCACTGCATAGGTATCGTACCATTGTTAATAACGGTATTGAGCGGATTGATCTCGATTACTGGCGTGCTAACGAATATCGCGCACTTGATGATTCACTGCTCCCATTGGCAGAACAATATAAAAACGATCTCGATGATCCCTACTGTATTGTTGTTATTGCTACTGCCCGCATTTTGCGGAACGCTGATCGTGCATTTATTTATAGCAAACTAGGTACACCCGATCATATCGTTAGCCGTGATGAAAATGATAACCGTTCTGGTGCTACTCTCAAGATCGAAGGGTTATCGAGAATTTTCAAGTTGTATAGCACACTAGATTATAGTTTTGATGACGCTGTATTTTATGAGGACAATATAGCATATCTTAAAGCGGTTTGTGATTACTTTAACATCAGGGGCGTTTACGTTCCAAGCAAGCAAGGACATTGATATGGAAAATTTAATGGTTATGCAAGATAAACTAGTTGAACTTTATAACGATATGTATGGGTTCGATCCAGACTTTGGAACGGTTAGCGATTGGAACGATCTAGGTTGGGTTACTAGAATGTATAACGATTTACTGGCTGAGTTTCATAGCCTACCCGCTGAGTTTGACCTTAGCCCCGTCGAGGATGAGCGTTCTATTTTTTGGCGCGAGTTAAATCGTCGTCAATTGTTGAACGATGCACAGCGTTATGCAAGTTGGGCTAGCGCAGACATAGAGCGCGGCGATCTAAAATCTGCTACGTTCTATCAAATGTTGGCAAAGCGTGCGCTTGCCGCTTGGGAAACCACGCAAGCATAGGTTTCACGTGGAACAGTGTTTCACGTGAAACACTGTTCCATATTATAGAAAATATACTGTTATATTTTCTATAACCCCATGGCGCCAAAAATTATACCATAATTTTTGTGCCCGTGTCAAGGCCCAGACCGACCGTTCGTCGGCTCAGATCGACCGCTGGTCGGTCGGACTGGCGGCGGCTAGGGGCTGATGAATGGCAGGCACTGCCTGGTATTTTATGCTATACTAGCCGTTGATTCTCATTTACAAAGGTTATAAATTATGAAACGTCAATATTTTCTTGTTATAGATACTGAAACAACCGTTAACCATACGGTTCTAGATTTTGCAGCAGTTGTTTGCGATCGTCGTGGTAAAATTTATCACAGTTGCGCTGTTGTGGTCAAAGATGTAGAACTTTCTACACTTTATCACAATAGTGATTCAGGCTTTTTCAATTCTGCTAACCTTGAGCGTCGTATCGCTAAATATAACGATATGATTGCTGACGGTCGCCGTATTGTGGCAAGCGTTGCCGCAATCAATCGCTGGCTCGACAAATGTCTTGAAAAGTATAACCCTATGCTAACCGCATACAACCTTACCTTCGATTATGGTAAATGTAACAATACAGGTATTATACTCGATAAGTTTACCAATCGTTTTTGTTTATGGAACGCTGCTAGTTCTATAATCTGCCATCGCAAGCCTTACTTGCGTTATGTTTTACAGAACCACTTGTTTAACGCTCCTACTCCTAAGCGTAATATGAGTTTTAGAACAGATGCTGAGGCCGTTGCAGGTTTTGTAACGGGTGCATACATCGACGAACCTCATACCGCTCTAGAAGATATAACAGGCTTTGAGATTCCGATCCTGCTAAAAGTTATAGCAACAAAAGATTGGCAATCTAAGATTTGTACTTATTCTTGGAACAATTTTCAGGTTAAGGATCATTACAATGTTTGATACATTCGGCGTTCTAGGTTCTATACTGCTTGGGGCGTCAGCCCTACCCCAAGCCCTAGAATCCTACCGATATAAAAACTCAGACGGGCTAGCTCTAGGATTTGTAGCAATGTGGTGGCTTGGTATGGTTTTTATGACAATCTACGTCGTGCCTAAAGGCGATATGATTCTTATAGCAAACTACGTTGCTAATCTATTTCTTGTAACAATTATTGCGAGGTATAAATTATGGCCGATTCGTTGATAAAAGTTGTAACGGCCGCCGTGGCCCTACACTGGACTGCTATGCAGGAAATGTGGCCCACACTAAAAAAGCATAGCGTTCCAAAGGTTAGAATCAATAACCGTATGTATCGCACTGCGGGATTGGCACACTGCGAGGTGCATGAGGTAGAATTTGCTAGCAAATTCTTTAACCGTTATAAACATGAGATGCTTTGCGTAATCGTACCGCATGAGCTAATCCATGTTGCAGATTTTATAATGTTTGGCGAGGATCCGACCGACATGTGGCATGGCCCCGCTTGGCGTAAACTCATGGTAGAGTATGGCTTGCCACCGGAAGCCTTCCACCAATATTATATAAATAAAAGCGATCCAATTGTACGAGCGTTATAAAACCAATAGCGGCCATGTGCCGCTATAATTTTTTGTATAGCGCTATCAATTATAGAATTTATAGCGATGGCGCCAAAAATTTATGATTTATTATATCATAAATTTTGCGCGCGTGTCAATGGTTTTTGCCTACCGTTCGTCGGCTGGTCACTGCCGCCTGTCGGCGACCAATGGCGTTATAATTTTTATAACACCATGGCGCCAAAAATTATATCATAATTTTTGCGGCCGCGTCAAGCCCCGCGGGCTACCGCCGGTCGGGCCGGAACTGCCGCTGGTCGGGCGATTTTGCCGCTGGTCGAGGTGACGGATGGTAGGCCAATTGTCATCTGGGCGACAATTGCTGCCTGGAAGTCGTGTACAATGGTTTTTGTCGCGGGAGACATAGGGTCAGGCCCAAGACAGTTCTAGGAGTTGTAATCATGGCAGAAAAAGCCGTTAATTACACCGCCGAGCAAACTGCTAAAATTATAGCAGATTATCAGGCAGGTGTCGCGGTCGAAGCAATTGCTTCGGCTATGGGTAAAACCGTTCGTTCAATTGTAGCAAAACTTTCTCGCGAGAAAGTTTACGTTGCAAAACAGTACGTCTCGAAAACTGGCGAAAAGCCTGTTAAAAAAGATGTAACGGCCGATGCTATCGGCGCGATTCTTCGCCTGTCAGAAAATGACATTGAATCGCTTACCAAGGCGAACAAATCGGCTCTCAAGGCCATTTTCGACGCGCTAGCGAATAGCAAGCCGTTGTAAAATTTGGAACGGGGAAACCCGTTCCATTCTAAACTCTAGAAAGGAATACTGTTATGGAAAAGATGACAAAGGCTCAAAAAGCATATCGTAAGCAAATGGTCGGACTTGTGCGTGAGTCTGGCGGAATCGTTCACACTCGTCCGCCCGTGGGCGATGAAAACGGATTTTGCCTTGTTGCCATGCCTTGTGTAAACAATGCGCGTCATGCTAAATTTTATGACGTTGCGTTTGCCTGGTGTGCTGATAATGATAACTTTGATCGCAAGGTTGGAGAATTTATAGCGGTCGATCGCTACATGCAGGGTGAAACTACCAAGCTTCCAGGTTATATAATTGATAACATGCTGGAAATGGATTTGGTGGACTAGGTTCTAGAAACCATAACGGCCCAAAGCGGGCCGTTATTTTTTCCTGAACGGTTATAAATTATAGAATTTACACCGCTATAATTTTTATAGCG
>Ga0129333_10006299_pt1 | contig 11235 bp, 13 predicted proteins | sample CPB6_08_DNA_FD_94474 | JGI IMG/M metagenome (GOLD analysis project Ga0129333, IMG submission 94474) | Freshwater to marine salinity gradient microbial communities from Chesapeake Bay, USA - CPBay_Sum_0.6_0.8_DNA | ecosystem: Environmental > Aquatic > Marine > Coastal | place: USA: Chesapeake...
CGTATAGACAGGAATACAAACCAGGTCTATTGGGGAAAAATATGTTCGAGTGCAGATGTGGTAATCTCTGAGTACCCTGACGTTCCTGAACATCTTCGTCCGATTGCACAGAGACTTAACTGGGCAGGGAACACCCGAGAGTTCTACAAAAGCTGGTACTCAATTGTTCCATGCCCTGCACCTAAAGGGTATGAGAGTACTCCTTTGCCAGAGCCTGTTACTCCCAAACCTCTTGTACAACAGGATCCTTACTCAGTAAGTGTTAATCTACTTTCAATCTAACCAAAACCCTTTTCAAATGGAAATCCAACTTCTCATCAGTAACAACAGGACGTGGAAAGCCTCTTACCCGGGCTTTCCCTCCCTTCCCCGCTGCATACGCAGCAGGAAGTTTCATGGTCAGGGTCACACAGACTCCTGCCTCCGTGGGTATTTCAACAGAGTGTCCAACTTCATGAAACAGGTACCATGCTCTATCTGAAAGGCCCTAAAGCAAACTTTGTAGAAGAGGGAGGGGTGCTGTCAGGCACATTGCCCCTGGGACTGTGGACATACCACAGCAATCCTGTGGAGGCGTGGCTGGAAAGGGAGGATCTTCCAGAGAGGATCCGTCTGTACGGAGATGCTGCAGAGGTGATCTCATTGGCGACCCATAAATGGAGGGCCTGTGAGGACAATGTGCAGATAATCCTTTCAGGCACGTCTGGTTCTGGCAAGACCCGCTCAGTGATCAATCTTGCACATGGCCTTGGACTTCCTATCCTGCTGTGCAGTGGCATTCACGTGGAGGCCATAGTACGCATCCTCAAAAATCTGAGCGCTCCTATCCTGCTGCTCTTCGATGAGGTGGAGAAGAATTACAAGGAGGATGATGCCTCTGACCAGCTTCTTTCCTTCCTTGATGGCAGACAGACTCCGGTGAGATGCTTCATTGCACTTACCTGCAATGAGTCTCAGAACCTGTCCCAATACTTGTTCAACCGTCCGGGAAGGCTTCTCTTCAATTTCAAGTTTGATCCTTTGACAGCACAGGTGGCCATGGAGCATATATCTGAAAAGGTATCTCTCTCAGAGCCTGAGCAGACGCGCCTGATGACTTACCTGTCTGCTGTGCAGAATCTGTCGTGGGACATTGTGGCAGAAGTCATAACCGTACTCGAACAGTTCGGAGACATGGCTGACACAGCGCTCAAACACCTCAATGTCACTGTGGGTGAGCCTGAGTTCTTGGCAACTGTTGCAGGGATGGAAAATGCTTTGGAGATGCTCACATCTTCACGCAGTGCTGATGTCAGAGCTTACAGCCCACATTACTGGGAAGGCCGTCTTACAGTAGGACATAGCAATCTGGAGTTTCATGAGATAGACTTTCCTGCAAAGAATCAGGTGACCTATGAGGCAGCTCAGTTGGCAATTCATCTGTCCGTGCCCGGGAAACGTGATGTTCACGGACCGTATAGCCCAAAGCTGATGGAAGAGTTGAGAAAGTCTATTCCTGACCTTAAAGATCCAAAGATGCAAGAGGCTGTAGAGAAGCTCTGCTCGCTCCCGAAGATCTCTCTGGTAGTGACCAGAAAGTTTGTTCCTAAGCACACTTATCACTCCTCTTATAGGCTTTCCTACTGATGAGAAACCTGCTTGCGCATGGACCCTTCGGCTCATATGAGCTGGAGGTCCATGTTCAGGAAGGTCGCATGGTCTTTCCTGAGTCTATTGACAGTCCTGCTGAGTTCACAGAGGACCGTGTGGAAGCAGTCATGCTCTGCGCACACGAGGAGATCAACGTCACGGCATGGGCCCTCCGTTACATAGGGTCTGATTCCTTGCTATATGGATCTACGGAGATGCGCTTCGTGGACCTTCCTTCACCGATTCGAAAAACCAAGAAGAAAAAGTCATGACAGAACTTCAAGAAAAGGGTGTCTCTCACGAAGAGATCCGGGCATGGGCACAGAAAAACAACTATCTCTGTACCGAGGACCTGACCCGAATGTTCAATGAGTACTACGCCAAGCGTAGTTGGCTCAACCGTAAGGGAGAACCTCTCAAAGGGTGGAAGTCGGCCTACATGGCCTACATACGCATCCTTGAGAACACCGTGGACGTTCCCAATCCAAGGAAGGCCATACGGAATGCGGCACTGGATGCGGCACATGCCCTTGAGGATCCGATCTCGTTGAAAGAACCTGAACAGGTTCTGGAGCTGGAGGCCCCTAATGCAACTGTTTTTGAGGGATATGCTCAAGAGACGTATGTCGTAACAGGCTCGGCCACATTTCCGCTGCGTGAAGAGGACGCAGAGATGACCTCTATTGCCAAGATGCTCGCTGTGGCAGCTGGACTGCTTGCAGCCACTGTGCTCTCTGTGGGACTGGCGTGGAAGTATTCTCTGCTGGAAAGATTACTGGAGTATCTCCGATGAAGGGAGTGCTGTGTCTTTTCACATTCAGTCTCGCTGTACTGTACTGCACATTCTCTTTTGCCGCACTGGATCTCGATCCCATGTGCTGGCAAGAGGGTGTGCGCTACGGGTTTGTGACAATGGTATGCCTTGCGCTGCTATTGTCATTCGGTGCTTACAGACATGCCGTTGATCCGCGTGTGATAGAGCTTGAACAGCTCAGGATCCTTCTCAACAAACAATCCAACAATTGAATCATGTTCAACGATTTCAGAGAACGTGTCCGCCAGAATCTCAAAAGGCTTGAAGCAGCCGGAAAGATCCTCTATGCGGACATAGACCGTGATGGCATCTGGGAGGCCTATCTCTCAGGTTTTGATGACCCGATCGAAAGGCAGGGCCATAACTGCAACTGCTGCAAAAGCTTTCTCCGTCAGTACGGAGGTGCTGTGGCAGTAACAGAGGATCTGCAGGTACTGACCCTGTGGGACGGCATAGAATTGCCGGCATTTGCCCAGGCAGCTGCCAATCTCCGGGCACATGTGCTCTCCAAGACAGTGAACGGACAGTTCCTTGTACCCTCTCAATCCTGCGGCACTGAGCAAAACTTCGACATGAAGCGCCAGGTGACGTGGACACACTTCCACATGGTCGTGCCAAGGGCATCCGTATGCCGTGCAGATGAGATCGACACGCAGAAGGCAAGGTTCAGATCCTCTATGCAGGTCTTCGAGCGCCTTCTCAAGGAGATCCCTGTGGAGACCACAGAGACGGTGCTTGACCTGAGCGCACAGAATGCCCTGTACAGGGGAGCAGAGTCCAAGGAAGTGCTCACAGAGGCCCTGGCTCTTCAAAAGGCTTACAGGGAACTTCCAGAGGAGAGTCGCCCTGCATTCGTGCTCAGGAAGGCCACTCACTGCCGTCCAGGCGTCCTCGGGCTCCGCAACACAGCCATAGGCACACTGCTTGTGGATCTTGCCGCAGGAGAAGATCTTGACAGATCAGTGCGCAGCTTTGAGACCAAGGTGGCACCGACCAACTATCAGCGGCCGACCTCCATAGTCACACCGAAGATGGTTGAGGCTGCGAAGGCACAGCTGACAGAGCTCGGTCTTCTTGCCTCTCTTGAGCGCAGGTTCGCATCTCCCACAGATGTGACCGCAGACAATGTGCTCTTTGTGGACAGGAGTCACCTGACTCCCAAGGACGTGTTCGATGAGGTGGCCAAGGACACTCCTGTCTCAGCCAAATCACTTGGCAAGGTGGACACTGTCACCATAGAGAAGTTCCTTTCAGACATAGTGCCTACGGCAAACAGTCTGGAGCTGCTTCTCGAACGGAGACATCTGCCCAACATGGTCACTCTCATTGCTCCTACCGACCCCACATCAAAGTCCCTCTTCAAGTGGCCCAACGGATTTTCATGGGCATACACGGGAGGTGTCGCTGATTCGATCAAGGAGCGGGTGAAAGCGGCCGGTGGAAAGGTGGACGGTGTCCTCCGTATCTCTTTGTCGTGGCATAACTACGATGACCTTGATCTGCATGTGTTGAAAGACCGGTCTCCGAAAATCTGCTTCAGCAACAAATCCAGTTTTGGAGGTGTCCTCGATGTGGACATGAATGCTGGAACTAGAACCTCCAGAACTCCAGTGGAGAATGTCACATGGGCAAAGATGCCTCCCAAGGGAATGTATTCTGTCAAGGTCCATAACTTTTCCAGAAGGGAGAATGTGGATTCCGGGTACACTGTTGAGATAGAGTATGATGGTACCGTATGGAGCCACACTGTGGCTAACAGTCCTTCAACTCAGGCTTTTTCAGCTCCCATAGAATTCACCTTTGATCCTGTGACAGGGGTCACCATGCATACTCAGCTCCATGTTGGAAGTGGGCCGAGCACTCAGAAATGGGGACTGTCAACTGACAGGTTCCATAAGGTGACACGGGCCATGCTCTCTCCGAACCACTGGGGAGAGGCACAGGGCAACAGGCACTTCATGTTCTTTCTGGAGGGCTGTGTCTCCGATGAGAAGGTGAGGCCGATCTTCAATGAGTTCCTGACATCTGAGCTGCAACCGCACCGTAAGGTGCTGGAGACAGTCGGAAGCAGGCTGGAAGTGGCTCCGTCCACAGACCAGCTGTCAGGACTCGGTTTCTCAGACACACAGCGCAATGACTTCCTTGTCCGGGTGGGAGGTTCATTCAAGAGAGTCATCCGGGTAACAATCTGATCCAACTACAATGGAAATCTTCAAGAAAGCATCCAAGATCAAACTCCGCTTCCAGACCGCGAAGGGGAGCCTGTCCACAGAGGAGCTGTGGGACCTCAGTCTTCAGTCCCTGGACACCCTTGCAAAGGGAGTGAACAGGAGCCTTAAGGCCTCAGAGGAGGAAAGTTTCCTCACTCCCAAGTCCCCTAAGGACTCGGAAGAGGAACTCCGCCTTGAGATCCTCAAGACTGTCATCAGGGACAAGCAGGAGCTGGCTGCTCTGGCTGCAGACCGTGCCGCAAAGCGCGAACGTGCAGAACAGATCCGCCAGTTGCTTGCGTCCAAGGAGCTTGAGGCTCTCGGGTCCAAGACCCCAGATGAGCTGAAGGCAGAGCTTGCTGCTCTGGAGGCATAGTCACTGGAGAGTGCGGTAGCATCAGCAGATAGAGCGGTTCTTGCTTACGAGCAGGTTCAGGTCGCAGGTTCAAGTCCTGTCTGCACTCTCCTTTTCTCACGCAGTAGTTCAACGGTAGAACGTCTCTACATACATCAAGGGAAGATGGAGGTTCGAATCCTCACTGCGTGACCAATCAGGTTGAACATCGACTCCTGGACTGTTTCTGCGGAAACGGTCGAAAATCACGTCAGTAATGGCGTGCATGTGGCTTCCTTGAGAAAGAAGATCAGTTGCAGCTTCATTGCAGAAGCAGACTGTCGCAACCACGTGAATGAGTTCTCGGCAAGGAGCATATCAGGTAGCGGAGGGGACTAACCCTTGAATTCCGGAGTGAAAGCTGTGAAGGAATGTGCGGCTTCTGATGTGTCTCGTGACCCTACTCTTATCATTTATCAGTCTAACCAATTGGAAACGCTGATTTATCGTAAGACAAGAGAGTGCTAATACTAATCCAATAAACCCAATGGAAGACTCATTGAGCGAAGCACCAAAAGGTGCATTTGTAGACTCCCTGTTGCGCAACAACAGGCAGATCAAGCAGGACAGGGCGCTGGTCATCACCGAGAGTGCGGAGATGATCTACAAGCGTACCATCGAGGATATGGAGATCACTCTCAAGCAGATGCGAAGAGAGCGGGACAACATGCTCGATCTCTCTCCCACCAACACTCAGAGCCTTGTGCTTGCCTCAGAGTTTGATGCCGGTGCCTTTGTGTCCAAGGACATTGAATTGGGGGTCACCATGAGAAATCTGACCATCAAGCTGGAGATTGCCAGAGAAAGGTACAACACGCTGTTCACTGAGCAAACTCCTCAAACTGCCTGAGCATGGGACACGCAACATACAGTGTTGACAATCGGCAGTTACGGGCCACCGCACTTAAGTATGAGTCAAAGCCTGTGCAGGAGATCTTCACTCAGGCTGCTTCCCGTACTGTGCACAGCGACATGTCTCCAAGGGACGTGATTGTGCGCGAGTGCAGAAATTCAGTTGCGCATCCGGCCACTGTTCCCATTCAGCTTTATCTGGATGTGACAGGCAGTATGGGCAGCATACCTCTGGAGATGATCAGAAACGGACTTCCGAAGCTGATGGGAAATCTCATTGAGCGCGGATGCACTGATGCCTCATTGATGTTCGGGGCCATAGGTGACCATGAATGCGACAGGTACCCGTTACAGATCGGGCAGTTTGAATCGGGTGATGCAGAGCTGGACATGTGGCTTACCCGTACTTACCTTGAAGGCAATGGCGGTGGAAACGGAGGCGAAAGCTATCTTCTTGCCTGGTACTTTGCTGCAAACCATGTTTCCATGGACGCGGCCAAGGGTTTTGTGTTCACTGTGGGAGATGAGCCCTGCCTGCCTGTTCTTCCCAAATCGGCTCTGAGCTCGATCATGGGAAGCAGCGCCATGGCAGAAGGCACTCTTACAGCAGCACAGCTTCTTGAGGCTGCAAGGCAGAAGAACCATGTCTTCCACATTCACGTGGACCACACGAACAGGGCGCACCCATCAGACCTCAGGGAAATGCTCGGAAGCAACTTTCTTGTCATCAAAAGGGCGGATGAGCTGAGCGACATAATCATCCGTACAGTGCTTGCCAACATGACCACAGAGCAGCCTTCTGTGGCATCTCCTGCAGTTTCAGAACCACCAATTGAGAATATGCTATGACACACAGAGTGATCGGACTCGGATTCGGAGATGAGGGAAAAGGTCTTACCACCTCTTTTCTATGCGCAAAAAACCCTGCTGCCGTTGTGGTAAGGTTCAATGGAGGCCATCAGGCCGGCCACACGGTCGTGCACAATTCTCACAGGCATGTGTTCTCCGGATTCGGGTCCGGCACTCTTCAGGGAAATGAGACCTACTGGTCCCACTTCTGCACCTTTTACCCACCTTCCTTTGTGCGGGAGAGGTCCATGCTGGAAGCTTTCTCACCAAAGATCACTGTCCATCCTGACTGCCCTGTGACCACTTACTTTGACGTGGACCATAACAGGATCGCTGAGAAGACACGTAGGCACGGTTCAGTCGGAATGGGATTCGGTGCCACGATTGCCCGTGAAGAGGCACATTACTGCCTGCGGGTAAGAGATCTGGAATATCCCACTGTGCTGAGACTTAAGCTGGAAAGCATAGTCAAGTACTATGGGATACAGGAAGATGTCACCTCTGAGATCGATCTGTTCATGTCTCATTGTGCAAAGGCTCTCAAGTACATCACCATTTCAGGATATGGTGCACTCAATGGTAAGCCGTGCATATTCGAAGGTGCTCAGGGTGTCCTTCTGGACCAGTCCGCGGGATTCTTTCCGCATGTCACACGGTCCAACACCACTTCCCAAAACTCGTTTCTCATTCGGAAGGAGCCTGGAGCGATCTGGTATGTGACACGCTCTTATCTGACACGGCATGGGAACGGCCCACTTCCAGGAGAATGCTCTCTTGAGCTGATGCACAATGAGCAGGAGACGAACCAGCTTCATGAATATCAGGGACAGTTCCGTACTGCTCCTCTGAACATTGAGCTTCTCAAGTACGCCATCTCTGTGGACAGTGCCTTTTCAGGAAAGGATGGGCGGGACTGCACCAAAGCACTCATGATCACCTGCGTGGATCAGTACATGGTGGATCTTGACATGATCAAAAGAGAGCTCAAAGGACTTGTAAAGTCATTCTACATCAGTACAGGCCCAAGGGCAACAGATGTATTTGATGTGACTCACGGGTCCTGACCGGCTTTGGTTTTCGGCAAGGTGGCGGAATTGGTAGACGCATTGGTATAAGCACCCTATCGACAGGATTAAGTTCCAGCTCATGCCATAGAAAGTAGGCGAAGCCAGACGTGGTTCTTCACAACTGAAATCTAAAAAGTGCTTGCAGGTTCGAGTCCTGCCCTTGCCACAACAATTTTCAAATACCTTACACATGGAAGAAGATCATCAACACTCTGCCTGGACAAAGGAGCATCTTAACCAGCTCCTCAAAGAGATGCTCCAACAGATTGAGGATCAGTCGAATCATTTGGTTGTGTACCGTCACTGTCTGCCTCGGGGACTGGTAAATTCTTCTGAGATCTGCGGTCACAGCGAGTGTAAATCTTGCATAATGCTGGCCGAGGCCATTGATAGACAGTTGAAAAAGGATTTGGGAATGGATAAACAGGAATGACGCCTAAACCCCCTTCGGCAAGGGACCAATACTTAACTTTACCATGAGTACAACTCAGAAAAGAGAGGTCGAGCGGAAGTTTCTGCTCAGACGATTACCCGATTTCCCAAAGGGCATGAAGGTTACATTGCAGCAGATCCAGCAAGGGTACACCGCAGACAACATCAGGTACAGGAAACAGACCTGCTTGGGTGGTGACAACCCATTTGATACAGAGTGTTTCCGCACAGAGAAGCGCAAAGTGGATGATATAGAAAGCATTGAGATCGAACAGAGCATTTCGTCCAAGGAGTTTGCCGCAGCACCTGTCATCAAGTATGTGAAGAAGTCCAGATATTCCTGGACAGAAGGCATATTCCAGTTCACTGTGGATGTGCTTGAGGACGGCCCTGTGCTGCTTGAGGTGGAACTCCTGTCCCAGGAAGAGGAGCAGATCGCAAGGTTCAAGGCCAAAGACATACATTTCGACCAGTATCTTCTGGATGAGCTTGTCCTTGAAGTCACTTCTGATGGAAGGTTCAAGAACTGTGAGCTTGCGATCCCTGTGGAGCCTGTGTCCTGGACCCTTGGTTGCAAAGCACTCGAATGGCGCTAAAATATATAGGCCCGGATAGACCTTTCTCGGACATCGGAAGCTCCTCTATGGAGGAATGTATCCGATGGCTCGGGGACACACAGGTCCTGGGCATTGACACTGAGACATCCGGTCTGGACTTCACAGCTGAGAAGCTTGTGATGCTCCAGATCGGTGATCAGGATGTGCAGTGGTGCATAGATGCCAGATACGTTGATGTATCAGTGCTTGCCCCATTGCTGGCCGAAAGACTGTGTGTCGGCCACAATCTCAAATTCGACTATTGTTTCCTGCTCAATGCAGGGATACGCCTGAACAGGATCTGGGACACAATGCTCGCAGAGCAGGTCCTGAACTGTGGAAAGAAGGACTTCGGCTTCGGTCTTGATATGGTGCTGAAGGAACGCTTCGGCATTGTCATGGCAGATCTGTCCAAAGGTTTTACCCGGATGCACGGAGAACAGTTCTCTGATGCTCAGCTCATGTACGGTGCACTTGATGTGGAGCACCTGCTCCCATTGATGAAGGCACAGCATCTGCAGCTTAAGGAACAGGGACTTCTCAACGTCATGTCCTTGGAGAATGCCGCGTGCCTTGCGTTTGCGGACATCGAGTACAACGGATTGTCCATGGACGTCCCTATGTGGCTCGGGATCTCCTCAGAGGAGCAGAAGAAACTCTCTCCTCTCAGGAAGGAACTGGATGACATGGTCCTTGCTGACCCAAGGTTCAAACCCATCATACCTGCCCATGTGCAGGGAGACCTGTTCGATGCACCGAGACGCATAACCGTCAGCTGGGACTCTCCCATGCAGGTGCTTAAGGTGCTGAGATGCCTTGAGCCTTCCCTGTCGGCTGTGAATGCCACAGACCTGTTCCCATTCAGGAACCTGCCCTTGGTCAAGAAGTACATCGAGTACAAGGAGACCTGCAAACTGGTCAGTTCGTATGGAGAGGAATTCCTCAAACAGCGATTCTCGGACGGTAAGGTGCATACAAGGTTCAAACAGATCCTGAACACCGGAAGAGTGAGTTCCTCGGAGCCCAACATGCAGCAGCTGCCAGCGATCAACAAGTTCAGAAACTGCTTTATATGTGAGCCCGCAAGTGTCTATGTATCAGGAGACTACGCGAGTTAGCGATCAAATCGATGATGTACAGATACACAGAAGTGTAATCTGTGCATTATCTTTGCTGCATGAAGTACAACGAGAAAGAGATATGCGAAGCCTATCTCGCAGGTAAAAACCAGAAAGAAATAGCGGATTCTCTTGGTACGTTCAACACGTCCATCAGAAGAATTTTGCTACGAAACGGTATAAACCTTCGAGATAAAGGATACGCTATTAGACGTATAAAAGAGGATCCTTTCAAGGATCTTACAGTTCCAGGAGCTCAGTATTGGCTTGGCTATATTGCTGCAGATGGTAACGTGGCCTCTTCTAAATGGGCTTTTCACAAGAACAGCATTCGGCTGAATTGTGGGCAGCATGACAGTCACATGCTTGAACAGTATGCTGCCTGGCTGGGCAACGGAGTTCCTATGCTCAAGAAGAAGCATCACAAGTACGGTACATTTGAATACTGTGTGGAGTTCTGTCATCCTGAGACTGTGCGAACTCTTGCTGCATACGGAGTCACCTCTGCTAAAAGCCATACTCTTAAGATGAACATTCCTTTGACTTGGGAGTTTGTCAGAGGAGTTTTTGATGGTGATGGGCATGCTGCTATAAACAAGAGAAGCTCAGTGCCTATCTTGAACAGGGTGGAAATTTGCTCCGGATCTGAAGCCTTTGTACGTCAAATATGTGAGTTTTATCACGCTGAGGGAATATCTTCCGCAGTAGTTCAGCAGAACGCTGGAATATGGTTCGTCAGGGTGTACAAGCAAGCAGATATTTACAAGTTGTATTTGAAAATGTATGCAGATGCTTCTTACTTCCTATCTAGGAAGAAGGAAAAATTTGGCTCCCTCGTAAAGAAATTTACAGAGGATAACCTTCCTAAAACGGGGAAACCGAGCATCCGGCAATCCCGTGCCAGCATGTAAGATAGGGCCGTTACCCTACAATTCTTACAGGGCAGGTGTAGAGACTTTACAGAAGGTACCTGAACTTGACGGAGATGGTAAAGAGAAAGTCCATCCAGAGTAAACTGGAAGCAAGAACTTAATGTCATAGCCTTTGGGTCCAAGGATCCGGTATGGCTTGACGCACTTCAGAGAAATGAGGACCTTCACTCCATCTGCGCGGAGAAAGTCTATGGGAAACTGTGGACAGATGCGGCAGAAGAAGGATGTGCCTATGTGTCAGACAGGCAAAAATGCTCCTGTAAGGCGCATAAGAAGCTGAGAGACAATGTCAAGTCTATAAACTTCGGTTAAATTTGCATTATGAATGCTTGCCAGGCCGAA
>Ga0129333_10006302_pt1 | contig 11233 bp, 11 predicted proteins | sample CPB6_08_DNA_FD_94474 | JGI IMG/M metagenome (GOLD analysis project Ga0129333, IMG submission 94474) | Freshwater to marine salinity gradient microbial communities from Chesapeake Bay, USA - CPBay_Sum_0.6_0.8_DNA | ecosystem: Environmental > Aquatic > Marine > Coastal | place: USA: Chesapeake...
AATCATCTCCTCGTTCCCGTGCACGTGCAAGGACGGCAAGTACTCGATCGTTCAGGGACTCGAGATCGATGCGTTCAGCCGTGCGCGAATCGACGCATCGGTGGCGGAGTTGATGGAAGAGCGCGACGCGGTTCGCTCACTCGGTTTGATCTAGCGATCGTCGCGCCGACGAATGGTGCGATAGGCCATCTCTTCAGTGTGCGCATCGGCGGCATTGGTGCACGCATTCGGTGCGCTTTTGATAATGCGGTTTTTTTCCTGACGAGGCGAAAGATGCTCGCCCGCTTTCCACGCCTCGAGATATTTTTGCGGCCAAATCTCGCCCTGCTGCAAAGCGGTTTCTTTGAGGTCACAGATGCGTGACATGCCGAGGTGGAGATGGCAGCGCGTCACCCGGGCATTGCCAGACGAGCCGATCACTCCGATCCAATGACCGGCTTCCACGCGCTGGCCTTTGCGAACCTTGATCCGCCCGAGGTGGGAGAAGTAGTAGCGCACCGTGTCGTCACCGTGCATCGTGATCGTCAGCCCTCCTCGGGTGCCGGGTTCGTCCACGAGCGGGTCCCACTTGTCACGCCTACGTACCTCGGTGATCACTCCGGCGACGGGCGCATGAACGCGGGCGTAGCAACCCTCGACATCGACCGCGGGGTAGGAGAGATGGTCGTCGGGCCATGAAACCTCGACCTTGGAGAAGGGAAACGCGTAGCGCGGTCCTTTGGTGGCTGGCGCAGCAGTGGTTGCTTGATTCGACTCGTTGATTTCACCGGAGGATGCCTGTGCCGCGGCGGGCGAGAGCGCGAGCGTCAACGTCACACCAAGAAAGAGTCTCGTCCGTCTCATCTCGCCCCTCAGGGGGCGATGTTAGACCGCCTGCCGTCCCCGCAACTGGGAGAGCGAGAGAGTCACGAGAATCACGCCGCAGACGAGCACCGAGGCCCCTTGCATCACCTCAGAGGTGAACAGCTGGGTGGCGAGTGCGCCGACCGACATCGTCGTGCCGATGCCACCGGCGATCAGTGTCTCGATCAATGTCTTACGAGCACCAACTAGAAAGACGAGCCCGGCAACGATCAGCGAGACGATCGCCATGGCGAAATCGTCTTTGTACACCGCAATGTTGAACATCGAAAAAACGATGCTGAACGCACCCACGCCACGTGCGACGATCGAAAGCCCGATCTCGCGGGTGCCGATGAGGAAGAGCATCACTCCCGAGGTCGCAAAGAAGAGGGCGCCCCACGGTTCGCTCACTCCGCTTAACTCGATGCTCACCGCCATCAGCGGTTGAACGCCGATCACCGTGATCACGGTGCCGATGAACATCGTGCGCGGAATCAACACGACTCCAACGACGAAGGCGAGCAACGCACCCCACCACACACCAGTTTCAGTCGATGCCCCTGCAAGATGAATACTCACTCCCACGGCGGTGGCGAACAAACCCGTAGTCACCGCCATCAATACTTCGGTGAGTCGTTCGAGGCGAGGTCCTCTACCGTGCAACAGCCACACCACAACACCTGTGGCCACACTCAAGACATAGAGCCCTGCATCGATCGCCCCGAGGCTGAGGTCCGGAAACAGCGCCCCCAGCGTCCACACCAGGCCGACGATCGCGATGGCGCCCCCGAGGAAAGCGAGTAATTCGATTGGTGCCACCCACCAAGTCGGCGCAGTGCGTAACTCGGCGATCTCACGGGAGTCGAGCCGACCAGAACTCTCCAAGTCATCGATGACCTCAGAGAGTGTCTTACGGTGTCCGGCTGACTTGCGACCTGGAGCCATGCCCCGATGTTACGGTGATGCGCCATGTCCAACGCCCAATTGCGTCCCTTCTTCATCGACACCGATACCGCAAGTGACGACGCGGTGGCACTGGTGATGGCGCTGCGCCATCCCGCCGTCGACGTGGTCGGTATTGGCATCGTGGCCGGCAACGTGCCGCTCGACATGGGAGTGCAAAACGCGCTCTACACCGTCGAGATGTGTGGAGTAAATGTTCCCGTTTACGCGGGTTGTTCCGAGCCGCTGGAATGCGATCTTCGTACCGCACAAATGGTGCATGGCGCAGACGGCATGGGTGACATCGGCTTGTCGTTGCAGGGCCGAGTTGCCCACACTCAACACGCAGTGGATGCATTGATCGACGCAAGCCATCGATTCGCTGGTGAGCTCGAATTGGTGACGCTTGGACCACTCACCAACATCGCCACTGCACTCAGGCGCGATCCCGGTCTGGCCTCGCGGATCAAGCGTTGCGTCGTGATGGGCGCGGTCTACGACCACATCGGAAATGTCACACCGGTTGCAGAGTTCAACATGTGGTGCGATCCGATGGCTGTACAGGTAGTTCTCGATTCCGGCATGATGCCGGAGTTCGTCGGGTGGGATCGTTCGCGTTTCGATGCGGTGATCGATTCCAAGATGGCTGCCGACATTCGCTCAATCGGCACGCCGCTAGCCGAGTTCGCTATCGACATTCAGCGCGCGGTCATCGAGTTCTGCCGAACGGAAACCAAGATCGACGGATTTGACCTACCGGATCCCATCGCCATGGCTCATGCCCTAGATGTCTCGGTTGCGCTCGAAGTGCGGGAGCTGTTCCTCGAAGTCGAAACGCGACCAGGCCCCACCGAAGGCATGGTGGTGATGGACGTGCTTGGTGTCCTTCATCGTCCGGCCAATGCCCGCGTGGTGACGCGGGCAAGCAACGCCCGCTTCATCGAGATGTTGCGCGAAGCTGTCCGCTAGCGCGAGTTCAGCCCTCGTAGTACGAGTCGGCGATCGAGAGCACTTCGTCGATGATCGCGATTCCTTCGCGCACTTCATCCGGCGTGACAGTGCATGGCGGCACGACATGCATGCGGTTGAAGTGTGTGAATGGCCAGAGGCCTCGTTCTTTACAGGCTGCGGCCAGCTCAAGCATCGGCTTGGCATCTGCGCCACCTGCGTTGTACGGCACGAGTGGCTTGCGTGTTTCGCGGTTGCGTACGAGCTCGATAGCCCAGAACACGCCGAGCCCGCGAATGTCGCCCACTGATGGGTGGCGTTCTTTCAACTTGGCGAGCTCCGGCCCGATCACTTGAGCGCCCACGTTGCGCGCATTCTCCACAATCTTCTCTTCTTTGAAGATGTTGATCGACGCGACGGCTGCAGCACAGGCGAGGGGATGTCCGCTGTAGGTGAGCCCACCGGGGAACATCTTGTCCTTGAAGTACTCGGAGATCTTTGCTCCGATGATCACGCCGCCGAGCGGGACGTAACCGGAGTTGACGCCCTTGGCGAAGCAGATCAGGTCGGGGACCACGTTCCACTTGTCAACGGCGAACCACTCGCCACAACGGCCGAAGCCGGCCATCACTTCATCGCACATCATCACGATGCCGTACTTGTCACACAGCGCCCGCACGCCTTGCAGGTAACCATCGGGCGGAACGAGGATGCCGTTCGTGCCGACGACCGACTCGAGCGCGATCATCGCCACGGTGTGCGGCCCTTCCACCATCAACACGTCCTCGAGGTGCTGCAATGCGCGCTCGCACTCTTCCTTTTCGTTCGACGAGTGGAATGCCGAGCGATACGGGTACGGACCCCAGAACTTGACGGCGCCGGACGCACCAGTCTCATTCGGCCAGCGGCGCGGATCGCCGGTGAGTGCGATGGCTCCTGATGTCGCGCCGTGATATGAGCGGTAGGTGGTGAGTGCCTTGTGTCGACCGGTGTAGAGGCGCGCCATGCGCAGTGCATTCTCTGCCGCTTCGGCGCCACCGTTGGTGAAGAACACCATGTTCATGTCGCCAGGTGCCAGCTCGGTGATCAGTCGAGCGGCCTCACTGCGGGCATCGTTGACGAACGCGGGGGCAATCGAACACAACTTCGCGGCTTGCTCCTGGATGGCGGCGACGAGTTTCGGGTGTTGATGCCCGATGTTCATGTTGACGAGTTGGCTCGAGAAGTCGAGATAGCGCTTGCCGCTCGAGTCCCACATGTACGAACCCTCGGCGCCGGTGATCTCCACCGGGTTGAGCGCACCTTGGACCGACCAGGAGTGAAATACGTGTGCCCGGTCGTTCAGCCAGGCCTGTGTCTGAGTGGACTCGATCGTCATGGGTCAAGCCTAATGGTGGTGGTTCTCACGGCTCTCGCTCGCCGTAGATCTCATTCGAAATCGCTACAGCGTTGCGGTCACCTTGTCGCGCAGAGCGGGCCACGCAGCAGCCAGTCCGGCATGCAGGGGAAAGGTGGTGACATCGTCGATCTGTACCCAGCGCAGATCCTCCGACTCGGCATTGGCCGCGAACGCGCCGGCATCACCGCTGCTGTGCGCGATCACGGTGTCGTATCGCCATGGGCCGTGGTCGTCACTGAAGACTGCCTTGACGACGAATTCACTCGACTTGATACCTGCTTCTTCGGCTGCTTCACGGCTGGCAGCAGTCACCGAATCTTCGTGTGAATCGAGTGCTCCGCCCGGGAGTGCCCACGTGCCACCGCCGTGCGTCCAGGCGGCACGCAACTGCAACAACACGTGTGGCGCTCCGAGATCGCGACGCACGAGCAACAGGCCTGCTGCACCGAACAAACCCCAATGTCGATGGCCGCAGGTGCACATCACCCAACCGTCGCCATCCCGAAATGCCACGATCAGATCGTAGTTTCGTCGATCAATTCAAGTTTCTGCGCCCGGCGCAATGCGGCGCGCATGGACGCCTGCAGAGCAGTGATTTCTGCGTGATGACTTCGACACAACACCTCGAGGCCGCCCTTGCCGTCGGGACCTGCCTCGAGATGGTGGTGACACCCCGGCCCGTATCCGCCTCCGTTGCGCGGCTCCACGTGGTTGACCTCGCAGTCGCGTCGCGCGGCATCACACCCTTCTCGCGTGCAGCGGTACTTCGCTCGACGTTTGGCCGTGGCGCGGGCAAAGCGCCAGATGTGGTTGCGCTGCCACGCGCGACCACAAGGATCACTGCACCACGTTCGACGACGAGCCGCAACGATCAAGGTGTCACACCACTGACAGCGTCCCGGTTCGCCTTGCCATGCAGAAAGATGACAGGTGATTCGTTCGGCTACGAGCGGTGGTAACTCAGTCGCCACATCGTCCCTTCACAACGTCGTTGACGTGAGGTCGTCGCCGAGAATGATGGTGCCGCTGAAGTGCCGAGCGGCGATTTCACGCCACTCGTCTTCTTGGCCACGTTGCATGCCTGGGATGTAGTGAGTCATCACCAACGTGTTTACACCTGCGCGAGCCGCAGTTTGGGCCGCTTGTTCGACGGTCGAGTGGTAGTCGAGGATGTCGAGGAATCGTTTGTTCGGCACCTGCCGAACGATGTCGTCACGCATGACTGTCTGCACGTAGGCATCGGCACCCAAGCACAGCTGATCCAACTCGGCGCACGGCAGCCCGTCTCCGCCGAACACCACCGACTTGTTCTCGTGATGAACCCGGTATCCAACGGTGGGCTCCACTGGTTGGTGATCGGTGCGACCAACGGTTACCTGCAGTTCGTCGAGCTGAAAGGTGATACCGGGCGCGACCTCGGTGACCTCGACCATTGGACGCCAGGTCAAGGAGTCCTGGTGATGTTCGAGTCGGTAACTGATGTCTGGTTCGAGTGAGTCGAGGATTCCTTTGATCACTTGCGCAATGCCAATCGGACCATAGACGCGCAGTGGCGTGGGGGCCGCGCTCATGATCCACTGCGTCGTGATCACATCGTTCAAGTCGGTGATGTGGTCGCTGTGCAGATGGGTGATGACGACACCGGTCAGCATCACGGGCAACACTCCCGCTGCGGACATTCGCATCACGACTCCACGTCCGGCATCGACGAGCAACCGTTGGCTGCCACTTTCGAGGAGCGTCGCTGCACCAGCGCGATCAGGGTTGGGTATCGGCGATCCCGTTCCAAGCAGTGTGATCTTCATTGGTTGCCTCAGCTGCCAACAATCTTGGACGCTGGCGTCATCCTGATGAAGTCATCGATGATCGCGGCAAGTTCGACGCCCTTGTCTTCCTGAATGAAGTGGCCTCCACCGGCAATGGTGACATGCGGTTGACCGACTGTGCCGGGAACCCGGCGAAGGAAGATGGCATCGCCTCCCTTGGTGACGGGGTCGCTGTCGCCGAAGCAGCAGAGGAAGGGTCGTTCGAACTTTTCCAGAACGCCCCACGCGGTGACGTTGTCGCGATGGCTCGGATCGTCGGCGGAGGTGGGCACGAGCGAGGGAAGGATTCGCGCGCCGGCCTTGTACGTGTCGTCGGGAAACGGCGCGTCATACGCACTCACCACCTCGGAGGTTGGCCGCACGGCGCATCCACCGCGCACGATCTTGCCCACCTCGAACTCCGGAGTCGTTTGGGAGAACTTCTGCCATGCCATGAATGCATCAGAGAGTGGGCGGTCGCCCGTGGGCAGTCCGGTGTTGCTCATCACCACCCGTGCGAAGCGCTCGGGCTCTGCCGCCACCAAACGCAACCCGATTAATCCGCCCCAGTCCTGGCCGAAGATCGTCGCGCGTCGGATCGACAAGTGGTCGAACAGTGTTTGGGCCATCCACGAGACATGGCGCGCGTAGGTGTAGTCGCGCTGTTCGGTCGGCTTGTCGGACTTGCCGAAGCCGACGAGATCGGGCGCAATAACGCGATGACCCGCGGCGACCAGGCGCGAAATCATGTGTCGGTAGAGAAACGACCACGTGGGTTCGCCGTGCATGAGCACGATCGGGTCGGCGTCCCGCGGCCCTTCGTCCACGAAGTGCACCCGAAGATGCGAGCCTTCGTGATCGTCGACCTCGACGAAGTGCTCGGCGAAGGCAAAGTCGAAGAAGCCGACAAAACGTTCGGCCGGTGTGCGCAGTGTTTTCATGTGCCTGCCTTTAGGTAAGTGCTTTCGTGATGGCGATTTCGAGAATCTGGCGAACGTGGGGATACGACATGCGATGTTCGCCGAGCAGCATTTCGATCGATTCGTACGTGGTGCACAGGTCGACCGTCGCCACGGCGGCACGCCGAGCAGAAGTTTCTAACTTCGCCAGTTCGGTGGCGAAGTGCTGTTCGATCTGGGTGCGCAACAGCTTGCGTGCTTCGAGCAATTGCTTGGCGATCACGGGGTTGCGATGCGCATGGGCACGTGCGGCGGCACCCACACGATCGATTGCCCGGTGCAGGGCGATTCGTTGATCCACGAATGCGGCCACTTTTTCTCTCGTGGTGCCATGGGCAAATCCCGCGATGACTGCGCTCGGCTGGATGCGCGAGAACTGGACGGCACATACCTCGCTGTAGAGGTCGTTCACGTCGTCGAAGTAACGAAACAGCGAGCGCTCCGAGAGTCCGGCGCGGGCGGCCACCTCCGCCGCACTGGCGTCAATTACCCCTTCGCGAATCATCTCGAGTAGGGCATCGACGATCTCTCGACGGTTTCGTTCACGTCGGGCCGAGCGGCCGTCGATTGCGACGTCGTCGACGATCGTCATCTAGAGAGACCGTCGATCACTGGTGCGACCGTCAGCACGTAGGTAGAACGCAGATCGTTGGATCGGTATTGAGCCAGAACATCGTGCGTTGTCGTGGTGTCATCCAACTCGACAAAGTGCACGCTCGACCAGGCTCGCGTGTCGCCAATGATGGTGCCCTCGGAGTCGAGGCTCGTTGCACCCTGCGGTGCCGATGAGTTCGCGGCGTCTGGGCCGAGCACCACCATCGCCACGTGGCGGGTGCGCAGCTCGGTTGGCTCCGGTCGGCCGCGTTCATCCAGTGCGAGATCTCGTGGACGACAACAGGTGATGATCGTGCGTTCCATGCCCGCTGCTTTGTGCACGTGCTTCTCGGCGAAGTCTTTGCGCTGTTGCATTTCGACGAACGATCTGCGCGTGGGGTAGCGCACCACGGCAATGCGGTCCCAGTCGCCGTCGCCAAAATCGTTGGACACGACGTCGGCGACGAACAACATGTCGGCGCCGATCTTGTTCAGCACCGACGACGGGTTGTACTTGTCGTCGGCCTCGCGACCACTCACCGCTTCGTTTGCGTTGTCGCCGTATTCGGCCACCGCGCGATACTTCATCAGGTTGACCATGTAGATCGGGCCATCGGCTTCGGGCTCGCGCGTGGCGAGCGAGATCGCGTAGTGCTTGTCGATCGTCCCGTAGCGGTGCTCGAGCTTCTCGCGTGGCTCATTCTGCTGCGTCATCAGGCCCCCAATCTTTTGACAGGGAGTATGACAAAACCTAGAGTCCCTTGCAAGATGACGTCTGCAGAGCCGGACTTCGGGGGAGTGATTGGCGACACCTATCGGTTGTCCACGCCGTCATGGCCGCAGCAGCGGCGATTGAGTGGTCGCACCAACGTCGTTGTGATCGTGTTCGACGACATGGGCTTTGCTCATCCCAGTTGCTTCGGTGGCGAAGTGCCGACACCAAACATCGATCGTCTTGCGTCACGGGGCGCGCAATTCACCGGATTCCACACCACCGCACTGTGCTCGCCTTCTCGTGCCGCATTGCTCACGGGACGCAATCACCACTCGGTGGGAATGCGCGGTGTCTCCAACTGGAACACGGGCTTCCCGAATATGCGCGGAGGCATCACGCCTCGTGCCGCGACGATGGCCGAAGTGCTCAAGCAGTACGACTACGCCACCCTGTGTGCAGGTAAGTGGCACCTCGCGCCGATGGAGGAGTGTTCTGCAGCGGGGCCACATCACAACTGGCCGTTGCAGAAGGGCTTCGATCGTTACTACGGCTTTCTCAACGGTGAAACCGACAACTTCTATCCGGAGCTCACGCGCGACAACCAACATTGTCTGCCACCTCGTCGACCGGAGGAGGGTTATCACCTCAGCGAAGATCTGGTGGACGAGTCGATCGGTTGGATCCGCGATCTCATGTCGGTGCGGCCTGATCGCCCGTTCTTCCTCTACCTCGCTTTCGGCGCGCAGCATGCTCCGCACCATGCCCCCGATTCGTATCTGCAGAAGTGGCGCGGCAAGTTCGATGAAGGTTGGGACGTGCAGCGAGATCGCGTCTTTGCGCGGCAGAAGGAGAAGGGGATCGTTCCTTCAGACACCGTGCTTGCTCCGCGCAACCCGGGTGTCCGTCCGTGGGATGAGCTGAGTGTGAACGAAAAGAAATTTGCTGCGCGGTTGCAGGAGGCATTCGCCGCGATGCTCGATCACACCGACGTCCAGATCGGTCGCTTGCTCGACTTCCTCGAGAGCTCCGATCAGATGGACGACACGATCGTGGTGTTGTTGTCCGACAACGGAGCCAGTCGCGAGGGCGGCCCTCAAGGTGTGTTGGACGAGTGGTGCTTTTTCAACGGCGTGTGGGAAAACGTGGACGAGATCGTCGCCACGCGACTCGATGACATCGGCACGAAGAACGCGCACTCCAATTACCCGTGGGGTTGGTCGCAGGTGGGCAACACCCCGTGTCGTTGGTACAAATCCCAAACCTACGGCGGTGGTATCCGCGACCCGCTCGTTATTTCGTGGCCGAAGCGCATTGCCCATCCCGGCGTCCGCAATGGCTTTTGTCATCTCGTCGACATCGCACCGACGATCTACGAGGCGCTCGGTGTCGAGCTGCCGAAAGAGATCAACGGCGTCGAGCAGATGCCTCTGCACGGCGAGAGCATGCTCAGGTCGCTCGTTGGTGATTCCTCGGTGCAGCGATCGACGCCCCAGTACTTCGAGATGATCGGACACCGTGCCATCTGGAAGGACGGGTGGAAGGCAGTCACGTTCCACGATCAAGGGGTTGAGTACGACAAGGACACCTGGTCGCTGTACGACCTCTCCAGTGACTTCTCTGAGATGCATGATCTCGCGGACAAAGAACCGCAGCGACTGAAGGACATGGTGGACACGTGGTGGGAGGAAGCCCGTCGCTACGGGGTATTGCCACTGGATGATCGGGGAGTGGAGTTGTTCGGCGCCAAGCCGCGCCCGAGTTCTCCCCACTACGGCAGCACGTACACGTACTACCCGCCGATCGCCCACATCCCCTCCGATGCGTGCCCGATGTTGTCGGGACGCGCCTGGACGATTCAGTGCGATGTCGAAGTGGGTAACTCCCAGGTTGAAGGTGTGTTGTACGCGCGAGGAGGCCACAACCTCGGCCACTCGTTGTTCATCAAGGACTCAATCCTGCACTTCGTCTACAACGCGCTCGGCAAGATCCAGCGAGCGAGCGCACCTCTGTCGCTCACCCCTGGTCGACACGTGATCGGCGCGCGCTTCGATCGCACCGACAACACGGGCGAGTTGTCGATCTTCGTCGATGGTCGTGACATTGCAAGCGTGCACATTCCAGTGATCATGCGCATCCTCGGATCGATGGGGATGGACTTGGGCTGTGATCGGTTGTCGCCAGTGGCTCCCGACTACGCAGGGCCATTTCCCTTCACGGGCAGCCTTCATCGAGTGCACTTCGAAGTTCGCAGCAAGATGACCAAGACGGACACCGAGGCGCAGGCTCGTGTCGAAGCATCAAGGGAGTAGCGAGAGATGAGTGAGCGAGATGAGTGACATAGATGAGTGAAGTAGTTCTTGAATCACTGTGCAGGCGACTCGGAGCCCTTCGTTCGCTGTACGACCAGGCGCTCGAGACGATGTCGCTCGAACACGTCAATTACGTGGAACGTGAAGACGTGTTACCCATCGCCTTCAGTCTCTTTCACATCACCAACATGGTTGATGCCGCGCACATGATGATCACGGGAGAGTCGCCCATCTGGAACGACGACTGGAATTCGCGTGTGGCCCCGACGATTCCCGATCATGGCAAGCATCGCACGGTGGGCGAGATGACTGCCCAGCGCATCGGTAACTACGAGGAGTTCAAGGCGTATTTCGCCGCCGTATTCGACCGCACTCAGTCGTGGTTGAGCGCGCTCGATCCCGACGAGCTGCATCGCGTGGTGATCACGCGGCCGTTTCCCCCGCAGATCGCCTCCACCTTCAGCGCCCGCGCGGCGAGTGAACACGGCATCACGGTGCTCGATGCGGTCGAGTGCTGGGTGTACCAGCACGCGCTACGTCACATGGGCGAGATCGAGTTTGCGCGCAGCTTCGTCGGACTCACTGGCATGACGTCGTGAAAAACGACGTCATGCCTTGTGACGTCATGACGTCGTGAAAAACGACGTCATGAAAACAAGCAACCGCTAGACGCAGCGGTTGATGATCGTTCCCACTCCTTCGAGGGTGGTTTCGATCAC
>Ga0129333_10006303_pt1 | contig 11233 bp, 10 predicted proteins | sample CPB6_08_DNA_FD_94474 | JGI IMG/M metagenome (GOLD analysis project Ga0129333, IMG submission 94474) | Freshwater to marine salinity gradient microbial communities from Chesapeake Bay, USA - CPBay_Sum_0.6_0.8_DNA | ecosystem: Environmental > Aquatic > Marine > Coastal | place: USA: Chesapeake...
AAGTATTAAAGATTCTGATGATTCTTGTTTCAACATGATGGAAGGTATGATAAGCCATCGTGATGCCTTCCATATATCGCTTTGCTTCATCATACACCCCTCTTGGACCCACTGGGTTTACATTGCCCCAGTACTCTTCGGTTTGAGGATGTACCAATGGATCACCATACACCTCACTGGTACTTGCCACTAAAATTCTTGCACCTTTCGCTTTAGCAAGTCCCAAACAATTATGGGTACCCATCGCTCCCACTTTTAAAGTTTGGATAGGGATTTTTAAATAATCTATTGGACTGGCTGGGGATGCAAAATGTAAAATATAATCAAGGTTTCCTTCTATCTCAATATACTTAGTAACGTCATGATGTATGAACTCAAAATTGGGATTGGATCTTAAGTGTGCAATGTTTTGCAAGTCCCCTGTAATTAAATTATCCATCGCAATTACATAGTAACCTTCGTTAATAAAACGATCACTTAAATGCGATCCTAAAAATCCGGCTGCTCCTGTAATTAATATTCTTTTTTGACTCATGATTTGTTTTTAAGCGTTTGCTCTACCAATACTTTCATAATGATAGCCCAACTCCTTCATCTTGTTTACATCAAATAAATTTCTTCCGTCAAATATAATTTTGTTGCTTTTTAACTGCTGATCCATTTGCTCAAAGTCAGGGGTTCTAAACTCACTCCACTCGGTAGCAATAATGAGTGCAGCTGCACCTTCTAATGCTTGGTATTGATTTTCAGCAAACTTAATTTTATCTTTTATTTGTGCTTTAACATTTGGCATCGCTTCAGGGTCGTAAGCCGTAACCGTTGCCCCTGCACTTGTTAATGCATCAATGATTGCCAATGCTGGTGCTTCTCTGATATCATCGGTATTAGGTTTAAAAGCCAATCCCCATAATGCAAAATGCTTGCCTTGTAAATCGTTTTTATAATATGCCTTTATCTTTTGTACTAAATGTAATTTTTGAAGTGCGTTTATTTTTTCAACGGCTTTTAAAATCTCAAATTCATAGTTCACTTCATCCGATGACATAATTAATGCTTGCACATCTTTTGGAAAACAAGATCCTCCATAGCCAATCCCTGGGAATAAAAAACGTTTTCCGATTCTATCGTCTGATCCAATGCCTCTTCTTACCATATCCACGTCCGCTCCCATGCGCTCACATAACTGTGCGATCTCGTTCATGAAAGAAATCTTGGTAGCAAGGAAACTGTTGGCAGCATACTTTGTTAACTCCGAGCTACGCTCATCCATAAATATCACAGGATTACCCTGTCTTACAAATGGTGCATATAAATCACTCATTAATTTCTTAGCTCTCTCTGATCTTGTTCCAACCACTACTCTGTCTGGCTTCATAAAATCATCCACCGCAACACCCTCTCTTAAAAACTCAGGGTTGCTCACTACATCATACTCCCCTTTATAATTAGCGGCTATCACTGCACTTACTTTGTCCGCTGTGCCCACTGGCACCGTGCTTTTATTGACAATTACTTTATAGCCTTTTAATATTTTTCCTAAATGATCAGCTACTCCTAATACATATTTTAAATCAGCACTACCATCCGCACCTGGAGGTGTTGGTAGTGCTAAAAAAATAATCTCCGCATCCTCGATCGCTTCTTCTATCTGCGTAGTGAATTTTAATCTATCTTCTTTGATATTTCTTAAAAAGATCTTTTCTAAACCTGGCTCATAGATCGTGATCTGTCCAGCACTTAGTTTTTCTACTTTCGACTTATCAATGTCTACACAAGTCACTTTGTTGCCAGTCTCTGCAAAACAAGTACCTGTCACTAAACCTACATATCCTGTACCTACTACTGCTATTTTCAATAATTAAATTTTTAATTTTTGCGCACCAAACTGCGCACCAAAACATTTATTTTTGATAATTTGCGTTAATTGAAAAAATCAAATAAAACTATTTAACGCTTAAAATGAACAATTTAGTGATTTACGAATATCTACGAATGTTATTTGGCCGAATGGACCACACTACTCACTTTTAGAATTTACCCCCCCATTAAAAATAGAAACGTGCTGGATATTTTCTAAAAGTGAAGGAGTAAATTCATTTTTAGAATAAATCGCCATTCTAATTTTCTTATTAAGTAATTTCTCGGCTCTTTCTGCTAATTTATTTAAATACTCTCGATCTATATCACCCACTAACACTAAATCAATAAAAGGAGTCTCTATTCCATTGGCAAATTCCCCAGTCAAAAAAACTTCATCAATTTCCCCTAGTTTATAAAAGATCTCCTCTATCAATTGATCTACACCCACATATTTTAGAATAATAGAGCGTAAATTAGAATAGAGTGGATGTACGGTATTAGCAATATATTTTTTGATTTTACTCTCTTCGGTTTCCACCACATTGATCAGCTTCATTTCAGAAAGCTTATTTAATTCTAAACGCACCGTATTGGAACTCACTTGCAAATCCCGTTCTAATTGACGCAGGTATACCTGGCTACCGGGGTTTAATAACAAACGGGCCAGTAGTTTCAAACGGATTTTTCCAGAAAATAATTGATCAATCAATGGGGAAGTTGTTAAAGACGGCAAAGCCACAGTCGGTTACAGAGTAAAGCAGGAAACTGACTCAATAATGAGTAGTAAATATACTCACTTTATTGAATCAGCCAATTGTTTTTTAAAATAGGAATAAGTGAGAGCGAGACCATCTGCCCTTTGGATCATTGGCGCCCAGTTCAGCAACTGCTTAGCCCGGCTTATGTCCGGTTGGCGTTGCTTGGGGTCATCCTGAGGCAGGGGTTTAAAGCTAATTTTTGAAGTTGAGCCACTTAACGCAATAATCTCCTTGGCAAATGCTAAAAGGCTGATTTCATGGGGATTACCAATGTTCAAAGGTCGGGTTTCATTACTGAATAGTAAGCGATAGATCCCCTCAACCAGATCAGAAACATAACAAAAACTCCGGGTCTGGGAACCATCGCCAAATACCGTTAAATCCTCCCCTTTTAGGGCCTGGCTGATAAAAGCGGGCAGCGCTCGCCCGTCATTGAGTCGCATGCGTGGGCCATATGTATTAAAAATTCTTACAATTCGAGTTTCCAATCCATGAAAATTGTGATAGGCCATCGTAATGGCTTCCTGGAATCGCTTCGCTTCATCATAAACCCCACGCGGACCCACAGGATTCACATTACCCCAATAATCCTCTTGTTGGGGGTGAACTAACGGATCTCCATACACCTCGCTAGTACTTGCAACTAGTATTCTGGCTTTTTTTGCTTTAGCTAGTCCTAAACAATTATGTGTACCTAAGGAACCCACTTTTAGGGTTTGGATAGGTAGTTGCAAATAATCAATCGGGCTGGCCGGGGAAGCAAAATGTAAAATGTAATCCAGTGGCCCAGGCACATGGATAAACTTGCTGACGTCGTGATGATAAAAACTAAACTCTGGTAAAGGAAATAAATGCTCAATATTGGATAAGCTACCCGTAGATAAGTTATCCATTCCAATCACCTCATAACCCTCCTGGATAAATCGGTCACAGAGATGCGAACCTAAAAATCCGGCAGCTCCTGTAATTAAAATCCGTTGCTTAGACATTACTTGTTATTGCAGCCTTCCGATACTGATATATTGGTAGCCCATCAATTGTAATTTGGCCACCTCAAATAGATTACGTCCATCAAAAATTACTTTCGATTGTAATGATTTCCCGATACGCTCAAAATCAGGCGTTCTAAACTCACTCCACTCAGTAGCAATTATGAGTGCATCCGCTTTTTCTAAAGCTTGATATTGACTGGTAGCGTATTGTATTTGATTACCGATTTGTGCTTGCACCGCTAGCATTGCCTCTGGATCATAAGCAGTGATACTCGCTCCTTCTTTTAGTAACGCATCAATAATCACCAACGCAGGTGCCTCGCGGATATCATCGGTATTAGGCTTGAAAGCTAATCCCCACAAAGAAAAATGTTTACCCTGTAGTTTACCCTGATAATGCGCTTTAATTTTATCAACCAGATGTAGCTTCTGCTTGGCGTTGACTTTTTCAACGGCCTTTAAGATTTTAAAATCATAATCCACCGCTTCCGCCGATTGAATCAATGCCTGTACATCTTTTGGAAAGCAGGAACCACCATATCCGATACCCGAAAACAAAAATCGTTTGCCGATTCTTTCATCAGACCCGATTCCTCTGCGCACCATATCCACATCCGCACCCATCCGCTCACAGAGCTGGGCAATCTCATTCATGAAAGAGATCTTCATGGCCAAAAAACTATTCGCAGCGTATTTAGTCAACTCCGATGAGCGTTCATCCATAAAAAGAATTGGATTCCCCTGACGAACAAAAGGAGCATATAGTTCACTCACCAGCTTACGCGCACGTTCAGAGTTGGTGCCAATTACTACGCGGTCGGGTTTCATAAAATCATCCACCGCTACTCCTTCACGTAAAAACTCAGGATTACTTACCACATCAAATTCTCCTGTGTAGTTTTTGGCAATGGCCGCTCTCACTTTATCAGCGGTACCAACCGGTACAGTGCTTTTATTGACAATAACTTTATACGAGAGGAGTAGTTTACCCAGTTGATCCGCTACACCCAATACATATTTTAAATCAGCAGCACCATATGCACCGGGTGGGGTGGGAAGTGCTAAAAAGATAATTTCAACCTCATCAACAACGGATGCTAGATCAGTGGTGAAGCGAAGTCGCTCTTCTTTAATATTTCGTAAAAATAATTTTTCCAGCCCGGGCTCGTAAATAGTGATCTGCCCGGCAGTTAGTTTGTCAACCTTGGCTTGATCAACATCTACGCAAACAACTTTGTTTCCTGTTTCCGCAAAACAGGTGCCTGTTACTAATCCTACATAGCCCGTGCCAATGACTGCAATTTTCATCTAGCGAGTTTCTTCAGCAACTTTTTTTAAATAAAGACCATAACCACTCTTTTTCAACTCCTCAGCTTGTTGTAGTAATTTTTCTTTACTGATAAAACCATTACGGTATGCAATCTCTTCAATGCATCCGATTTTGGTACCTTGTCTTTTTTCAATCACTCGCACAAACTCACTAGCATCACTGAGAGAATCAAAAGTTCCCGTATCTAACCAAGCAGTGCCACTATCCAGCACAGCTACCTGGAGTTTCTTTTTTTCTAAATACACTTTGTTCACATCCGTAATCTCATATTCGCCTCTAGCCGAAGGTTTTAATTCCTTTGCAATTTTCACTACTTCGTTGTCATAGAAATAAAGACCAGGAACTGCATAATTAGATTTGGGGTTTGCTGGCTTTTCTTCAATGCTGATGGCTGTGTTATTGGCATCAAACTCCACCACCCCATAACGCTCCGGATCAGATACCTGATAGGCGAATACATAACCCCCTTCCACCTCATTCAATGTTTTCAGTTGTCTACCTAAACCATATCCATAAAAAATATTATCGCCAAGCACCAGCGCTACTTTGTCATTCCCTATAAATTTTTCTCCAATAACAAATGCCTGCGCTAATCCATTGGGTACTTCCTGTATCGCATATTCAAAACGGCAACCCACTTGTGAACCGTCTCCTAATAAACGTTTAAACTGGGCATTATCCTCAGGGGTAGTAATGATTAAAATCTCTTTAATCCCTGCCAACATCAAAGTGCTAAGCGGATAATAAATCATCGGCTTATCATAGATCGGCATTAATTGTTTACTGATGGCCTTAGTGATGGGGTACAATCGAGTGCCGGATCCACCGGCTAGTATGATGCCTTTCATTGAGTATTGCTTGAATTAACGATCCGCATACATGTTTTTATAGTAGTGCTGGTAAGCACCAGAGGTTACATGCTTTAGCCATTCTTCATTATCAAAATACCAATCAATAGTTTGTTGGAGTCCTTCTTCAAAAGTAACAGAGGGTTTCCAGCCCAATTCTTTATTGATCTTAGTAGCATCAATTGCATATCTGCGATCATGCCCTGGACGATCTTTCACATAGGTGATCAGCTGTTCACTGGTACCGAGTACATTTCCCAGCTTTTGATCCATCTGCTGGCAAAGCAGTTTCACCAGATCAATATTTTTCCATTCGTTAAATCCGCCTATATTGTACGTGTCACCATTCTTTCCTTGATGATACACCAGATCGATGGCACTAGCATGATCTTTGACAAATAACCAGTCGCGGGTATACTTCCCATCTCCATAAACTGGAAGTGGTTTTTTGTTGATGATATTATTGATAAAAAGAGGGATCAATTTTTCAGGAAAATGATTAGGACCGTAATTGTTTGAGCAATTGCTTAACACAATCGGCAAGCCATAGGTATCATGATAGGCTCTTACAAAATGATCACTAGAAGCTTTGGAAGCACTGTATGGAGAGTGAGGATCATATTTAGTTTCTTCGGTAAAGAAACCCGTCTCTCCCAAAGCCCCATACACCTCATCGGTAGATACATGATAGAAACGCTTGCCTTCGTACTGCCCCTCCCAATGTTTTTTTGCAGCATTAAGCAAGTTTACCGTGCCGATTACATTAGTGTATACAAAGTCCAAAGGAGAATCAATAGATCGATCCACATGGCTTTCCGCAGCGAGATGGATAACTCCATCAGGTTGGTATATAGTAAAGACCCTTTCCAGATCAGCAGTATCAAGAATGTTTACCTTTTCAAAAATGTAATTAGGTTTTGCTTCTATATCTCGTAGGTTCTCGAGATTACCCGCATAGGTAAGCGCATCCAAATTAATAATGCGATAGTTCGGATAGTTGTTGACAAAACGTCGTACCACATGCGAACCAATAAAACCAGCACCACCTGTAATGAGTATCGTTGATTTATAAGACATCGTCTAAAAGTGCGATTTTATTTTTATCAATGAGCGCAACAAGCTCGTAACCTAAACTGTCAATGGAAACCTTAACCTCTTTCTTTCTTACATCTAACACCGTGGCAGTTCGATCCATAAAAGTTCCGCTGGTAATTAAAACACGCTGTTGCACCGTTAAATCCATCGGCCTTACTTGTACATTTTCATGTTCATCCAAAAAAAGTTTGATGGTCTGTATCTCCTTTTCACGAACAATAGCAGGCTTTCCGTTCCAATATACAAAGTTGACCACTCCGTTTGTTAAACGCACTTTCGTTCGTTCCTCTTCTGATACTTTAACAAACACATAGGACTTAAACAGAGGCTCTTCAACTGTTTTAGTACGATCACTCCACTTGCGTTTGACTTTGTTAAGTGGACAATAGCATTCTACACCTTTATCAGTCAATGATTGGTTGACTTTTTTTTCCCATCGGGGCTTGGTGTATATGGCGAACCATTTTGCCATTTGTTAATCGTGTACAAGTTTACACAGCTCCGCCACCTCAGTCACAAGCATAATTTTTTGCAGACTGACAAGCAGCGGTTGCTGATACTTAATAGTACTTCTCAAAAGTAGGTAATTACCTGTTTGATGTGACTCAAAAGGAGACGAAAATTGAAGAAAATGAATCAGTTACCTTTTTATAGGTAAAAAAAGTTAATAAGTAATTGTAACTAAGTATTTAACTAACTGATTACCCTTAAACTTTGATATAGATTCTCTTGCGATCCAGCATCCAGCAGATAAACCACATGAAGGTGATGACGCAGAGTGCGTAAATCAATGATCCGTTTTCAGGAAGACCGGGTACTTGGATCAGCACTTTCTTATAAAGCCAGTTCCATGGAGTGACTCCCTTTTCAATTTTGAGTAGGGCCAACCCTTTGGGTAAAAATGCACTCAGGGCAAAAACAAAAAGAGCGTTTTTGCCAAATACATCAAAAAATGAACTGATTTTTAACTTAACTCCTTTTATTTCAATAAAATAGATCATGGTGGCTAAGGTAAGTATTGCCAGCCCCGTTGTATAAACCGCATAAGAGCTGGTCCAAATCTTTTTATTAATGGGCATTACCATGTCCCAACAAAATCCGGTTACGAGTAGGGCAATGGCGGCGATAAATAAGCCATTCAGCATAACTGGTACACTTTCCTTTGTTGATCCTTTTTCTTTGATATGGTTACCCACCAAATAACCCAATAGCACTTGTGCTATAGCAGGCATTGTACTCATAAGTCCTTCAGGATCAAAGGGTGTACCCTCTCCTTTGTAGAGATGAGTCACCCCTAAAATTGCCTTATCAATCGCTGTTCCAAACCACCCTTCCAAACTATAGGGATCAGCTGGATTACCAACTAAGCATAGTGCCCAGTATCCTAGCAATAATAGCATAGCCATATATAAGGACTTAACTCCTTTAAAATAGTAGGCAATCACAGCTGCAAAAAAATAAGCCAGGGCAATGCGTTGCAACACCCCCATGATGCGAACATTTTCAAAAACCTTGAAACTATAATCGTCCGCCTTTACAAAAGGCCACCAGTTTAGAAAAAGTCCTATCAAAAAAATAAGGGCCGTACGTTTCAGTACTTTTTTCCAAAAAGTGACAGGCCCTGCTGTTTCCAACTTAGGCATCACAAAAGATAGCGCGTTACCCACGGCAAATAAAAAAAATGGAAATACTAAATCGGTGGGAGTGAGGCCATGCCAGGGGGCATGTTTCAAGGGAGCATAAATATGAGCCCAGGAGCCGGGGTTGTTCACTAAAATCATCAAACAAACAGTAGCCCCACGAAATACATCCAGGGAATAAAAGCGTTGGTTCAAGACGAGCAATTTTAAGGGAAGTTACAGAAAGCTCTCACTCGAAACTCAATTGATAAGGCGGAAGTTTGCGCGCGTTTTGCATATCTATACTGGCAAACTCAAAAGGGCCCTCCAATTTTTCTGCATAGGCACTAAACGTGCATTCGATTAAAAGGGGTAATTGATGGGGAGTATAATGCCCGTAATTATTGGCTCTTGTATAAATCAGTGGAAGGGGAAATTTTGCAATAAACTCTTTTATCCGTTCCAAGTTCAGGTCTACATGATGAAATTCAATTACCAGGCCGGTTATCCGATGTGCCTGGCTAACCAACTCTTCTAGTATTCTATACTCCCACTGCTCGACATCAACTTTTAAATAGATCTTTTCGTCGGGAGTAGTGGCTGACTCGAGTGCTTTTGTCAAACTCAACATTCGGGGTACAGATCCATATCCGACATGCGCACTTATGTGTTTGTTTTTCCCGGAGAAAAAAAACGGATAACGGAGTAAAGCTGATAGATCACGATAGGCCTCTACGGGAGAAAAGTCAAAAGTAGAATGCACTAAAAAGTTGCGCAGAAATACACGTTTACTGACGCTGTGGTCAAAAGCAACTACCGGCACTGCCTTTTGGTTGCAAAAGGCAGATTCAAAACTCCATTCATTATTAATTCCAAAACTGACCAGCTTTTGCGCTGCTTGCACGGCTGCCTGGTCTACCAGATACCCCCCGTCCCAGTCTTTGCCCAGCCGGATAAAGCCACTAGGTTGTCTGGGTCCATGAACTGGCTCCAGTTCCCGAGGCAATTTGCATGGAATGGCGGTTGACATGGGGGTGATTTTCGCTAAGATAGCTATTGACAAGTTTGTATAAAAGCCAATATTTTTAGTATTTTATAACTAAATATTTTAGCTTTATGGTTCAAATTGATTCACAATGGATAGTAAGAATGGTACAGGCCAAGCGGCCTACCGGGGAAGCAAGAGCTTCACCCAACAACAAGTGCGCAGTGCTAATGCCACAGGCTTTGGAGCAGCAGCGGATGATTACATGGAACGCGGTATCGATCTTAACGAAGAGTTGATTCGCAACAAACCGGCTACCTATTTTTTTCGCATGAAAGGAGATGCCATGAAAGAAGCCGGCATTTTTGATGGCGATGTATTGATCGTAGATCGCTCGGTGCCTTTAGCGAATGGAAGAGTAATTGTAGCGGTACTGAATGGTGAATTACTCGTACGACGCTTTCATAAAAATTTTTCTTCCGCTTTTTTAATTCCAGAGAATAGTCGGTACAAAGCGATTAACCTAGCGGAGTTTAATGATTTTACCGTGTGGGGTGTAGTGACATACACAATTCATCCGCAAGGATAACAGTGATTATGAAAGCCATTGTTGATTGCAATAATTTTTACTGCTCCTGCGAACGACTCTTTCAACCCAAGTTTGAAAAGAGACCAGTAGTGGTGCTTAGCAATAATGACGGCTGCGTGATTTCCCGAAGTGATGAAGCCAAGCAATTAGGTGTTGCCATGGGCGTGCCATTATTTGAAGTACGGTCGTTGATTCGAGAAAAAGGTATTGCCGTTTTTTCTTCCAACTACGCACTCTATGGTGATCTAAGTTGGCGCGTTATGGAAACACTTCGCATCCTGCTAGGGAAAGAACGCGTAGAAGTCTATTCGGTAGATGAAGCCTTTTTAGAACTCGATGCACTGGGTCAAAAAGAATTAGACGAACTAGCATTATCCATTCGCAAAACAGTAGAAGAGTGGACCGGCATCCGCGTTTCTATTGGCGTAGCGCCCACACGCACCCTTGCTAAACTGGCCAATCGTCTTGCTAAAAAAAATAAAGCGGCTACTAATTGCGTAATGGTACTATCCGAAGGGCCGGCTATTGAAAAAGCGTTGCGTCGCACAGCCGTATCTGATCTTTGGGGCATTGGTCGTCGCTATGCTAAACAACTCCATGAAAAATGGAGTATCTATGACGGTTGGCAACTTGCACAGGTGAATGATTCTTTTGCTAATAAATACTTGGGTGGCGTAGTAGGCACAAGACTCGTGCGTGAGCTACGCGGTATTCCTTCTCGTATGATGGAAGAAGAACGCGTGCAAAAAAAAATGATTGCCACTACACGTATGTTTGGTCGCCGCGTGTACGAGCTAAACGAGATTAAAGAAGCCATCGCTACCTACACTGCCCGCGCTGCAGAAAAACTACGTCGTCAATTTAGTGCGGCAGGTCATATTCATGTATTTATTATTGAACACCGCGAAGGAGAGCGACATGGCATAGCTTACGATAATCATCGTCATTTAGATAAACCAAGTTCAGATTCCAGTGTACTGATTCGGATAGCAACAGAATTAGTTGCATCGATTTACAAAAAGGGACCTGCGTACAAAAAAGCAGGCGTTATCCTAAGTGATATTGTTCCTGAAGCAGCGAGACAAGGTTCCTTATTTGTAGACAGCGCGTCTGCCGACGATGATCGTTTACCCCTGATGCTCGCCATTGACAATATC
>Ga0129333_10006304_pt1 | contig 11230 bp, 9 predicted proteins | sample CPB6_08_DNA_FD_94474 | JGI IMG/M metagenome (GOLD analysis project Ga0129333, IMG submission 94474) | Freshwater to marine salinity gradient microbial communities from Chesapeake Bay, USA - CPBay_Sum_0.6_0.8_DNA | ecosystem: Environmental > Aquatic > Marine > Coastal | place: USA: Chesapeake Bay...
GAGATTTCTCCATTTCGCTACGCTACAGTCGAAATGACAACGAATTTTGTTCAAAATTTAAAATTCAGAATAATAAACCTCTATTTTATAAACACGATGTTCTTTTTTCTAAAAGAAATTGCTTCTATACTATACCAAAAATTAGCAAATCAACACATCATCACATTTTCAAATCGAAAAGTATGGTCTTTCTCTTGCTTCTTGTCTCCTGGTTCCCGATTTTCATTTCAGCATTCAGCACTCCAAATTCAGCATAAAAAAGGTAGCGTCTATATTCTAATTTTCTCATCTCTAAACTGGAAATAGTATTTCAATTACCAAATTAGCACGTCATCAAATTTTCAAATTAAAAAAGCGATCTAAATTCTAAAATCTATAAACTTTCTTCGGAGTCACACAATAATCAAGCGGAATATCACTGGGGTATACATCTTGAAAAGCTTCTTCAGCCTCGTAAAAAGAAAGTCCTATTTTAATAATGTTGGGTTTACAGTTGCTTAAAAATTTATCGTAGTAGCCTTTACCATAACCAATGCGGTGACCGTTTTTATCGAAAGCAAGTAAAGGCACAAAGACCACATCTATTTTTGCTGAGGGAATTTCTATCCCATCTACGGGCTCTGGAATATTCCACCTGTTTTTTTTGATCTTGGTGGTTTCTGTAAGTAAATAATTGATCAGATTGTTATGCTCGATATCGGTTCTGGGAATGACCACATTTTTATCTTTACCCTGAAGAATGTGTAAAATAAATTCGGTATCCACCTCTTTCTGCTCTGCAATACTAAGGAACAGGTGATAAAAATCACCTTCCCAGACATCAAGTTGAAGTAAGTTATTGGCAATCTTTAAACTATATTCTTCAATAACTTCAGGAGAAAGATCGATACGTAAAGCTTTGTATTTTTTACGGAGGTCGGTCTTATTCATCGATCACTTTTGAGGCGGTTGATATATGAAAAATAGCATCACCCTGATATACGATAGGTGATTCATTCACATTTATGATATATCCCTGATTTCTTGATTTTATCTTATGCCTAAATTTCCCGTAAGGATCGGTAATCGTGCCAATATATTCCCCTTTTTCAACAAACTTTCCGCAAGGAATTTTAAGATGTAAAAGTCCGCTGTATTTCGCACGCATCCAGGTGGTATTTTCAATCAAAATAGGTTCGGCATGGGCATCAGGTAATTCAAATTTAGATTTAAGCATATTTAGATGATCCAGGATACGCATGGTGCCTTCAACTCCTTGTTTTGCAATTTCTTTATTGCTATCCTGGGATTTTCCACCTTCAAAAAGTAAAATTGGGATCCCCATTTTAGAGCAGGTTTCACGATACGATTTGGTAATTGTCGTAGAAACGATAGTAAACGGAGCTTTAAAAATATTCGCTAATTCTATACTATGCTTATCGCCTTTTTTAACGCGTATTTGCGCTACGTTAAATCTACTTGCGCCACCGGTATGAAAATCCAGGCAGAAATCGGCAATAGGTAAAATTTCCTGCACAAACTGAAAAGCAAACCTGCTGGCCAGCGAGCCGTTTTTAGTACCCGGGAACATTCGGTTTAAATCACGGCCATCGGGAAATTCACGAGCCATATTTAAAAAACCAAACACATTAACTACCGGTATACAAATAGTAGTGCCGCATTTAGGTTTGTTAATTTCTTTACTGATGAGTTGTCTTACGATTTCTACCCCATTCAATTCATCACCATGGATACCGGCGGTAATTAATACTACCGGTCCTGGGTTCTTAGAACGCTCTATAATCACTGGCACTTCAACAGAAGTTGTGGTGTAAAGTTTCGCCATGTTAAGATTAATAGTGGCGCTTTTACCGGGTAAAATCTTTTTGCCCAGAATTTCCAGAACGTTTTCTTTGGTGATTTGAGGCATAAATTAAATTAGGCGTGTTTTTCGATATATCGAATAATGGTTTTGGCAATATCTTTTCCGGTAGCTTTTTCGATACCTTCTAATCCCGGTGAAGAATTTACTTCAAGAATTAATGGTCCGCGTGAACTTTGGATCATATCCACACCCGCAACGCCAAGCCCCATGGCTTTGGTCGCTTTTACCGCTGCAATTTCTTCTTCATCACTAAGTTCAATGGCCTCAGCACTACCACCGCGATGCAGGTTAGAACGGAACTCGCCTTCTTTTCCCTGTCTTTTCATAGCACCAACTACGTGACCATCTACGACAAAAGCTCTAATATCTGCACCTTTGGCTTCTTTTATAAATTCCTGCACGATCACTCGGGCCTGTAAACCGTTAAACGCTTCAATTACAGACTCGGCTGCATTTTTGGTTTCAGCAAGAACAACACCAACACCCTGTGTTCCTTCTAAAAGCTTAATGACCAATGGTGGTCCGCCAACCTGACTAATAACTCCAGAAACATCTCTGGAATAATTAGTGAATACTGTTTTTGGAAGTCCGATTTTAGCGCGAGAAAGCACCTGAAGACTTCTTAATTTATCGCGGCTTCTTACCAAAGCTTCACTTTCTGTCGTGGTAAAGGCCCCCATCATCTCGAACTGGCGAACAACTGCGGTACCATAAAAGGTTACCGAAGAACCAATTCTAGGGATAATGGCATCTACATCTTTTATATAGTCTCCCTTAAAATAAATGTTAGGGTTTCTCCTTTCTATGACAATATCACATTTTAAGGGGTCTACAACCTCTACGGTGTGTTTGCGTTTCATTGCCGCTTCAACAAGGCGTTTTGTTGAATATAGTTGCGTATTTCTGGAAAGGATTTTAATGTTCATTCGTTTGGTGTTGATTGTTAAATGATAAATCAATTAGTTGTGGATCCACAATAAATTTGTTGCTTAAAAATTTTCGTCCTAAAAGAACAGGGAAACGCATTTCCTGGCGTGAAGACAAAGAAAGCGAAATTTTATAAATTTTATTAAAAAGCTTTATTTTTGATTCGATCTGATAACGCTTTTGTATCATTCCATTACTACTACGAACGTAAATAATATCATAGTCTTTAAAAATGAATTCTTTACCGTTGTATAGCGCATGCTCTTCATCAAGAAATTTGCAGTATAATACATCGTCTTTTTCAATAATTTCGTCACAGTGAATGGAAGAGGTGTAAGCTCCGGTATCTATTTTTACCGAAATTCCTTCAAGATCCAGCACCGGGAAATCTGCCTTGTCAAAACGTCCAATAATTCTTTTTTTGCTTTCGCTCATATATCCAAGATAGCCAAAATAAATGTTTTATGGTTTTAAGGAATTATAAAATACCTTTAAAACTGCTAATTTCAGCAATACATTCGAGATTCAGAAATAAAAAATGAAAGAAGAATTGGTGAAAAATTGCTTCAAATTTCCCTGAATTTCTTCAAAATGGCCTAAAGATATTTTAAATTTGAAGTGATGGAAATACCTGCTTTGGATGTACAGTTAAAGACCTTACCCGATAGTCCCGGTGTTTATCAATATTTTGATAAAAATGGGAAGATTCTCTATGTGGGTAAAGCTAAAAATCTTAAAAAACGTGTAACCTCTTATTTTACCAAACGCCACGATAGTCATCGTATAGGGGTAATGGTGAAAAAAATTCACGAGATAAGACATATCGTGGTTTCTTCGGAAACCGATGCGCTGCTGCTGGAAAATAATCTAATCAAAAAATTACAGCCGCGTTTTAACGTAATGCTTAAGGATGATAAAACTTATCCCTGGATTTGTATAAAAAACGAACGTTTCCCAAGAGTCTTCCCAACCCGAAGATTGATTAAAGACGGGAGTGAGTATTATGGGCCGTTTACTAGTTTTAAAACGGTAAATACCTTACTTGATTTAATTAAGGGACTATATAAACTGCGTACTTGTAATTATGACCTTGTTGAAGATAAAATTAGGGATAATAAGTATAAAGTGTGCCTGGAATATCATTTAGGGAATTGTAAGGGGCCCTGTGAAGGCTACCAGGGAGAAGCAGAGTATAACAGAAATATCGAACATATTCGCCAAATCGTAAAAGGAAATTTTAAAGACTCGCTTAGTCAGTTTAGAGAGCAAATGCAGGAGCATGCTGAAAATATGGAGTTTGAAGATGCACAGCGAATAAAAAATAAGATCGAAGTTTTAGAAAATTACCAATCCCGGTCTACAGTTGTTAATCCTAAAATCAATAATGTAGATGTATTTTCTGTAATTAGCGACGAGGGGTATGGATACGTGAATTTTCTTCAGTTAATGCATGGTTCCATTATCAGGTCTCATACCATAGAAATGAAGAAAAAACTGGATGAAACCGACGAAGAATTACTGGAACTGGGGATTACTGAAATTAGGCAGCGATTTAATTCAAAATCACCAGAGATTTATGTGCCTTTTAAGGTAGATGCCGGTGATGATATAAAAGTAACAGTGCCTAAATTGGGGGATAAGCGTAAAATTGTAGAATTGTCTGAGCGGAATGCAAAATATTACCGACAGGAACGATTTAAGCAAATGAAAATTGTAGATCCAGATCGGCATGTAAATCGGGTAATGGCACAAATGAAAGAAGATTTGCGTTTAAGCGTTGAGCCGCGGCATATTGAATGTTTCGATAATTCTAATATTCAGGGAACAAATCCAGTGGCGGCCTGTGTGGTTTTTAAAAATGGCAAACCAAGTAAAAAAGATTATCGTAAATTTAATATCAAAACTGTTGAAGGACCTAACGATTTTGCTTCGATGGAAGAAGTGGTGTACAGAAGGTACAAGCGTCTTTTAAACGAAGGTGAAGAATTACCGCAGCTTATTATTGTAGACGGTGGTAAAGGTCAGTTAAGAAGTGGTTTAAAAGCTTTGGAGACTTTAGGCTTAAGAGGGGAGGTAGCCATAATTGGGATAGCTAAAAGATTAGAAGAGTTGTTTTATCCGGGTGATCCGGTACCCTTGTATTTAGATAAGAAGTCTGAAACCTTAAAGATTATTCAGCAGTTAAGAAATGAAGCACATAGGTTTGGTATCACTTTCCATCGAAATAAACGTAGTAAATCTGCGTTAAATACAGAGCTGGACTCGATTAAAGGAATTGGAGAGAAAACAGTGGTAGAATTACTAAAAAGCTTTAGATCTCTTAAACGGGTAAAAGAAGCTTCAGAGAAATCACTGGCAGATGTTGTGGGAAGTGCTAAAGCTAGAATTGTTTACGATTATTATCATCCGGAATCTTCAGAATAAATGAAAAAAGTCATTTGCATCCTATTCTTCTGTAGTTCACTTTTAAGTTTTTCCCAGGAAGAAAAATTAAAAGTAGGGCTTGTTTTAAGTGGAGGTGGAGCAAAGGGACTGGCACATATTGGTGCTTTAAAGGCAATTGAGGAAGCGGGTGTACACATCGATTATATTGGTGGAACCAGTATGGGTGCAATTATTGGAGGTTTGTATGCTTCGGGATATTCGGCATCCGAATTAGATTCTATCGTAAAAAATACCAATTTCAATATTCTTATTCAGGATGAAATTCCACGAAAATCGATGACATTTTATGAAAAGAGAAATACAGAGCGTTATGCTCTTACACTTCCTTTTGATCATTTTAAACTAGGCTTTCCTTCGGGCTTAAGTAAAGGGCAAAATATTTACAATTTAATGTCGGGTTTAACGGTGCATCTGGACGATGAAACTGATTTTTCAAAATTACCAATTCCGTTTTTTTGTGTCGCAGCAGATGTAGAAACCGGTGCCGAAATTATTTTGGATAAAGGTTCTCTTGCCAAATCTGTAGCGGCTAGCGGAGCTATTCCTTCCCTTTTTTCTCCTGTAAAAATTGATGGTAGGCTGCTCATTGACGGTGGTGTGGTTAATAATTATCCGGTAGAAGAATTACGACGTCGCGGTGCCGATATTATTATTGGGGTAGATGTCCAGGATTCGTTACTTAACCGAAAAGACTTAAAAGGGGTATTCGATATTTTTACTCAGGTGAGTAATTTCAGGACGATTAATGATATGAAGCATAAAATTCCGCTTACAGATATTTATATTCGACCCGATATTGCTCGTTTTTCGATTATGTCTTTTGAAGAAGGTTCAGCCATTATCGATTCCGGAAAGGTAGCGGGAGACAAGCGAATTTCGGCATTAAAACAATTGGCACAAAAGCAAAAATCCCATCCGGAACCTTATCACAGAAAAATTGTAGATACACTTCATTTAAGCCAAATTGAACTCGCAGGAAATACAAATTATCCACGATCTTTTATTATGGGGAGGCTTAGACTGCAAACTCCTGGTAAGTTTAGTCTTTCTCAGATAAACGAAAGCATAGATTTTTTATCGGCCACTGGAAATTTTGATAAGATTAACTACTTTCTAACTCAGGATAATGGCGAAGATACTTATACGTTAAACCTTAATTTGGATGAAAGTGAGAATAAAACTTTTCTAAAATTAGCCTTGCATTACGACGAGTTGTATCGCAGTGCGGCGCTGGTAAATTTAACACGAAAAAGTTCAATTTTTACGAACGATGTTACTTCTTTAGATTTAATCGTGGGAGAAAATGTTCGGTATAACTTTCAGTATTATATCGATAAAGGATATTATTGGAGTATAGGTATGAAATCACGTTTTAATTCTTTTGATACTCCGGTAGATTATGCGCTTATACAGGACGCAATTAACGGAGGTGATTTGAATGTTAATAAGATTGATGTCGATTTTAAAGATTTTACCAATCAATTTTATGTAGAGACTTTGTTTAAGCAGGTGGCTTCGCTGGGGATGGGGGCAGAGCATAAATATTTAAAGATCTCTTCAGAAACTATTAATAGCGAGGGAGAGGATGTAGACGTTCCCGGAACTGAATTTGAGAATAATCATTATTACAGTGCTTTTGGATATTTAAAATATGATTCTTTTGATAATAAATATTATCCAAAAAAGGGATTCTATTTTCATGGTGATTTTCATATTTATCCTTTTTCTTCTATTGACGATTTTAATGAATTTTCTATCGCTAAAGGAAAAATTGGCTATGTTTTTACTCCGATAAAGAATCTTAGTGTCCGCATCTTTTCTGAAACAGGATTTAAAATTGGCGATAGCGAACAGCAAAGTTTAGACTTTTTTTTAGGCGGCTACGGGAATAACCTAATAAATAATATGGTGCCATTTTATGGGTATGATTTTCTTAGCTTAGGAGCCGATAGTTACATAAAAAGTCTGGCTGAAGTGGATGTTGAAATATTCAAAAATAATCACATCACCTTAAGTGGTAATTTTGCTAATGTAGAGAACAAATTGTATTCCTCTGGAAACTGGTTGTCCATGCCAGATTATTCTGGCTACGCCTTAGGTTATGGGGTGGAAACCTTTTTAGGCCCAATGGAAGTAAAATACTCTTATTCGCCAGAAGTAAAGGAAAGTCAGTGGTTTTTTAGTTTAGGATTCTGGTTTTAATGCGTTTCAAATTAAAATACTTTTTAATTTCCTTATCGATTTTTATTATCGAATTTTTAATAGCTCGATTTATAAATGGTGGTTTTATACGTAATGTGCTTGGAGATTATCTGGTGGTATTATTTTCTGCTTACATTTTTTAAGTGGCAACAATTTAAAGTGGCCATTTTTGTGTTGCTTTTGGCTTATTTTATCGAGTTTTTACAATACCTAAAGATTCTAAAAATACTGGGGATCCCAAGATCTACATTTACAACTATGGTTTTGGGTTCTTCTTTCGACTGGGGTGATATAGTTGCTTATACTTTGGCATTTTTAAGCATTATTGGCATCGCCAAAGTATTTAATAACAAAGCTTGCTAATGATCCAGAGGATTCACTTTTGAATTCAATATTTAAAAAGAAGTTGATGGTTTAGGGTGATTAGTGAATAGAAAAGGCCATCAGCTTAAAAAGATTTAAATTTCAGTATTTCAAATTTTAGATTCCTGGTTCTTGACTCTCTCGTCTATTTTCTATTCTCTCTTTTCTATATTCTAAGTGCTCATAGCGAAGCGATCTAAGTTCTAGCATAAAACAGATTTCTGTATAATTCCGGAAAGATAGGCCTAAAAGGACTCGAAATTATAAAGAGTCTTTTCGGTTCATATCTCGCGGTTAGTATGTATTTCCCGACTTTTATAAATTTACGCTAAAAATCACCTCAGGAGGTGCTACTTATTGAAAATGCTTCAGCAACCAACTCAAAACTTTTTAAACGCAGTTCTTTATTAAAACTCATGGTAGAAATAATCACTTCATCTACCTCAAAATCCTTTGCCAAATTGGTGATTTTCTCTTTTACACGATCTGGTGTGCCAGAGATTATTCGGCCTGCATTATAGTGCAATCGCTGTTTTTCAAAAGAAGTGAACTGATGATTTCTAATGTCTTCAAATTCCGGTAGGCTTTGGTAGTTTCCTTTGTCGAATTGCAATAAAATATAATCGATATACTTACGCATTTGGTTAGCTTCCTCTTCGGTTTCCCCACACATAACAAAAGATGCGATTAAAGCTTTAGGTTCCTGTTGATCTTCGGTAGGTTTAAAATGTTTACGATAACGATCCACCACGCTGGGGGGTACACTGCCATTAATAAATTTGGCCACAGCAAGGTTTAATCCAAGATCGGCGGCAATCCTCGCACTGCCACCGCTACTACTTAAAATCCATTGCTGCGGAATTGTTTTTATCTGCGGAATAGCATATACGGGAGAATTGTTTACAAGTGCATGATCCCTAAAAAAATGATTTAGCTGCTGAAGCTGCTGAATATAATCGTCTTCCTGAAATGTGCTTGAAGGGTTTAAAAGTTTTGCGCTAACCCCATCCCCGCCGGGAGCACGGCCAATGCCAAGATCGATACGACCGGGATATAAAGCTTCCAGCATTCGAAAATTTTCAGCTACTTTAAAAGCACTGTGATTGGGTAGCATAACTCCGCCGCTACCTAATCTAATTTGTGAAGTTTCAGCTCCTAATCTTGCCATTAATACTTCTGGAGCAGAGCCGGCAATAAATGTAGAATTATGATGTTCGGAAATCCAAAAACGATGATAGCCTAAATTTTCGGCGAGGATAGCAGTTTCTATAGTTTCCTTAACCGCTTCCCCGGCTGTAGAACTGGTGCGAACGATAGATTGGTCTAAAATTCCTAGTTTAATATCACTCATTCAATGTGCTTTTATAAGTTATTCGATATTGGGGGTAATTGCTTACAAACTAATTTAGCGTATTAAAACCTAGTTTTACATTTCATTTAAGAAAGAATATAATTATTTTCTATAAATTTATTATTAGTTAATTTTATATGCTTTTTGTTGATAATTTTATAATTTTAGCTATCGGAAAGTAGTCTAATTAAATATTTAATTATGCCTTTTTATCATAAATTAGGTAAGATTCCACATAAACGACATACGATTTTTAAAAAACCGGATGGGAGTCTTTATTACGAACAGGTTTTTGGAACCATTGGTTTTGACGGGATGTCCTCGATCTCTTACCACGAGCAGCGGCCTACACAGGTTAAAGAAGTTAGAAAAAGTTATAGTGTAAAACCTGTAATTTCAAAAGTAAATAATTTAAAGTCTTACCGTTTAAAAGGTTTTCAGGTACAACCAACACGTGATTATTTAGGAAGTAGGAAGGTTATTTTAACCAATAGTGATGTCGATATTATTCTGGCAGCACCACAGAAATCAACTGATAATTATTTCTATAAAAATGCCGATAGTGACGAGCTTTTATTTATTCATAGGGGTAGCGGGAAATTAAGGACGCATTTAGGAAATCTCGATTTTAAATACGGTGATTATCTCCTGATTCCTCGAGGGACCATTTACAAAATCGATTTTGATACAGAAGATAACCGACTCTTTATTGTAGAATCCAGACGACCAATATATACACCGAAACGATATCGAAACTGGTTTGGGCAATTATTAGAGCATTCGCCTTTTTGTGAACGTGATCTAAGACAACCTTATGAATTGGAAACGAATAATGAAAAAGGTGATTTTTTAATCAAAATAAAAAAACAAGGAGAAATTTTTGATACGGTCTATGCCACGCATCCATTTGATGTTGTGGGCTACGACGGTTATAACTATCCCTATGCTTTTTCTATCCACGATTTTGAACCTATTACAGGTAGAATTCACCAACCCCCACCGGTACACCAAACTTTTGAAACCGATGCTTTTGTAGTTTGTAGTTTTTGTCCGCGTAAATACGATTATCATCCAGAAAGTATTCCAGCACCCTATAGTCACAGTAATATAGATAGTGATGAGGTATTGTATTATGTAGACGGTGATTTTATGAGCAGGAATGATATTGAATCCGGGCATATTTCGCTGCACCCGGCTGGAATTCCGCACGGGCCGCACCCGGGAGCCGTAGAACGAAGTATTGGTAAAACCGAAACTGAAGAATTAGCAGTAATGGTAGATACCTTTAAGCCTTTACAGCTTACCGAAGATGCTATGGCCATTGCTGATGAAACCTATTACAGATCCTGGTTGGAAGACGAGGATAAATAAAAAGATTAAAAAAAACGAATATTTAAGTTATGTCTAAAGATAATTCATCCTTACAATTAGAAAAAGTAATTCCTGAAGCAGAAGACTTTCTTCCCATCTTGGGGACAGACTTTGTAGAGCTTTATGTAGGGAATGCAAAGCAGGCAGCATATTATTATCAGCATGCCTGGGGATTTCAGCCGGTGGCTTATTCTGGTTTAGAAACCGGAAGAAAGGATAGCGTATCCTATGTGTTGCAGCAGGGAAAAATCAGGATCGTACTTACTTCTCCATTAGAGCCTTCCGGAGAAATAAACGCGCATATCGATAAACATGGCGACGGTGTGAAATTTGTTGCACTTTGGGTAGATGATGCTAAAAAAAGTTATGAAGAAACCACCAAAAGAGGTGCTAAAAGTTATGTAGAGCCTTACGAATTAGAAGATGAATATGGTAAAGTAGTGATCTCTGGAATTCATACTTACGGAGAAACGGTTCATCTTTTTATAGAAAGAGGTGATTATAAAGGTCCTTTTATTCCTGGTTATAGAACCTATGCTCCGCTTGCTAAATCTGAAGAGACTGGATTGAAGTATATCGACCATATGGTCGGAAATGTGGGGTGGAACGAGATGAATAAGTGGTGCGAGTTTTATGCAAAAGTGATGGGGTTTGCGCAAATGGTTTCCTTCGATGATAATGATATTTCGACAGATTATACCGCATTA
>Ga0129333_10006305_pt1 | contig 11227 bp, 22 predicted proteins | sample CPB6_08_DNA_FD_94474 | JGI IMG/M metagenome (GOLD analysis project Ga0129333, IMG submission 94474) | Freshwater to marine salinity gradient microbial communities from Chesapeake Bay, USA - CPBay_Sum_0.6_0.8_DNA | ecosystem: Environmental > Aquatic > Marine > Coastal | place: USA: Chesapeake...
GGCCCAATCATTGATTTACGGCCCAAGAATTGCACATAGTATTCATAATTCCCTATTGTAACGCCCCAAACGCCAATCCCTTCTTTGTCAGATTTTAGATACGAATTCTTACCAAAGTTCCCGGTGTATTCTCTAAGAATCTTCTTGCGTTTTCTTGGCATTGTCATCTCCGTTTCCATTAGTCTAACTCTTTTATATTTTTATTTATATGCTTTAAATCTTGCTTTGTAAAATAAAGCTTGTGAGTGCTTAGTGTTGACGAGCATAGATTATTGGCTCCAAGATGTTCAGCTCCATCTGTAATAGCATGGCAGAATACTTCATGCGCTGTTGAGTTTAACAGTGCATTGACTTTGTTGTAACCTTTATAATAGCCTAGACAATTATTGTTAATGACTAATTGTTTTAGTGGTAGCATTTTATATTCGTTGTTATAAAAGTATCCAGAAGTGTAATTGAAACATCTAGGGAAGTCATCAGTCAGTATGATACTGATACCACCAGTCCTCTCGATTGTGGTAACGTAATTAAACTTGACAGTCGTTCCTACTTTAGCAAACTTGTTGGCTATTGTATCCAGGTGTCTCTTTATGACTTCTACTAGTACATGGTCAAAGTTTGTGAACTTGACATTGTATTCGTAAGCGTTAGCAGACAGTGTAGTTAGTAATAATAGTGCTATTAGTTTTTTAATCATATCTCCTCCAATTTAATTGTCCCATTTTTCAAAGCTATCACCACTAAACTTACTCTAGATTTGACTTTGCAGAATTTATACAACTGATTTAAACGTGCTTCGATTGTTCCAGTGCAGACATGATAAGCCTTTGCAATATCAGCACTAGAATAGCCTCGTGCTACCAGTAGGATTAAGTTCTTAAGGTCTAGTTCTTTAGTAGGTTTCATAAAATCTTTTTAAATGTTCGTATCAATCCACTCATCTAGTTCCTTTTTGTATTTAGCTTCTCGCTTATATGCTCCATCACAAAGAAAGTTTGCACGCTGTGAGATGTCCACTCCTAATCTACAACAAGCTGCGGTATCATTCATCTCATAACAGCGAATGAAATCTTTTGTGTCAATCTTCTCAATCGAATTAATCCCATGAAAGAATCCTAAAGCATATCCGCAGAGAGCTAATATTACCAACTGTTTCATTAGTCAAACTCCCTTTGAATCAGGTCTAGGATTGCTTTCTGTTGGATTGGTGTGGGATTGCAATCTGTGTCATTTAGTATCTGCACGATTGATTCCAACATTCCTTTCGTAATTCTCCAATTTCTTTTTGTTGTGTGCTCTAAGAATAATTGGTCTAATTTCTTTCTAATCATTTCTAGTTTTTGTTTTCGCATTGTTCCTCAAATCCTTTTTCAGTGTAGTAATTAACAAATTCTTCTTGGAATTTAAAACCTTTTATAATCCAACTAATAAGAGCCCATATAAAAAAAGTGGGTATTATTAAAAGAGCATCAATCCAAAACCATTTCCAAAAAGTTTTATACATGCCTTTGTATAGGTAATAGAAATTACCAAACAATAATATCCACCATGCAAAACCTTTTCTACATGACCTCACTTCTCCCGTTCTACTATTCACCAATTTTATTTTCATTTTCTTTCTCCTTTCTCACTACAATCCTATACCCATTCACTTCTAGCTCAAACCCAGATAGCCCTTGGTCAAGCTCTCGTGCCACTTTAATCATTTCTGCTGCTGCTTCTTTAATTGTCATTTCGTTCCTCTCCCTGCATTGTAGATTGCTAATACTATAAATGCCATACAAGCCAATCTAACCACCTCAGGCATCACTTGGGTAAAGAGAGCATCTATCCCTTGCACAAAACTAAATTTAATTGCTTCCATCATATCTTCACCGCCTGAACAATCATTCCTACCATTAAAATAAACAATCCAAGTGAAAGTAAAAATATTGTGATTCTCATCATCACATCATCATCATTGCTCATTTTTTTATTCACCCAAAACAAATAGTAAGTAAGTGGAATCACCACACATACTAAATAAAATATTGCTGTTAAACTTATCATCATATCTTCTTCCTTTTAAAAATTGGGCTGGCGTGGCGAGAAACATGCCACTAATAGGGTGTAACCAGCCCATAACTATTACCACTTAATCCCTGTGGCTCCATCAGCGTTAAAGCCTGCATACCAGCTAGGACTGTCAATCCCATGCTCTTGAGCGTTCTTCTCAGCCTCATAATACTTTTGTTCTGCCTGCATACGCTTTGCATAAGCTTTCATTTCTTTGCGGTGCTTGCTTAACGCACGGTGAGCCGCTTTCGCACGCTTCACCATTAAATCAGCTTCCATATCAGCACGCAGATAATGATATTTTAAATTTTCTTCCGTATGCTTCAAATTGTCATAGTACACATCTGCTTTTGCTCCATGCGCTACCAACAATATCCCAATCGCTACTATTACCTTCTTCATTTAGTTTCCTCCTATATACTCATCTATATCGACAATCTCTTGTTTGAAATCATTAAAAAATTGTGTGATATTAATATCATCAACTGGATTCATAATTACATACGCTTCCAGTTCTCCAAACTGTTGTACTGGTATTGTTTCAACTAAATAACAAAACAGTTTGTATTTTCTTTTAAGTTCTAATAATCTCAAAAACGGATATTCGTTCCATATCCCTTCGTAAACCCAATTAACTAATCCTAAATTATCCATACCTTCAATAGCTATTTTAACCTATAAAACAATTAATGCAAATTAATTCTTGTTAATCTTCCCAAACCTCTAACGGCTTCTTATCACTCAAAAAGATCTTCAATGGTACAGCAATCGTGTTATGCACCTTATCAAACATTCTCGCTGTCTTAGTCTCAGCGTCTGGTAATCTCATCAGCAACACCGAATAGTTCTGAAAATCAGGACGACTGCCAAATAAACGATATAAATGCGAGTTATGCTTCTGGAAATGCAATGAATCCTTGACAATCTTAATCCCTCTACGCATTAGCGTATCTTGCGCTTCTTGTGCTGTGAACTCCAAATGATACCCATCATCTTTGGCAATCTTAAGGATCTCAACAATATTACGCTTGCGCATCTTGCCCTGCTTGTCTTCAAGTGCTAACTCAGTATCTCTAAAGAAATCCACGAAGTCCTCACTATGATTGCGTTCTGTGTTTTCGTTGATAGTAGACCACACCGAATCATCTATGTAATCTCCTACCTCGCTAATGTCCGGCACTCTCTTTTCTTCGTCCATAAGTATATATCTCCCTACGCTTAACAATCCGTATTGGTCTCCAATCCTTCTACTACCGGTTCTCATAAAAAAGTAATCTCTAAAAACATCAATCACTTTCTTCAAATACTCAATATTAGAAATCATATAATAAAAAATCTTCTGATGGATATCAGGCGGTAATCTGAAAAGCAATCTTTCAAGCTCTTGCCATTGCGCTACCGTATTGCCTTCTCTGCCTTGCAACTCCAAGCAAGTAATCCTATCCTTGTCCTGTGTCTTCATTGGGATACTGTTGATACTCGCAAGCATGAACATACATTGCGCTTGATACTGAATCCCTGTCTGATTACTTGTCCCCTTAGCTATCAAACCAGTACTGCTACTAGCGTTGCTTCTAATGAACTTCAAGATATTCTGAATCTTCTGATTACTCTCAAAGGTATCCGCTTCTGGTTCATCAAACAAAACTGCAAGCGCGTCATTCCCAATCGATTGTCTGATACCCGCTTCGGTCGTATCACCTTCAAAGCTCAAGCACATATCACCTAAGCAAGGCTTCACTAACTGTTCTAGAATTGTACTCTTACCAGCACCAGCAGGGCCTCGTACCCAAATGCTAGGTCTCCAATCCCAATACGCACTAATAGGCGCGCACATAATGAAACTCAATAAGAAATCCTTACTACAATTCAATTGAAATCTAATATTATCCACGATATCCAAAAGCAATTCTTTCTCATCATGTAACAAACTAATCTTCGGCAAATCAATCTTTCTACGCTGCGGGTAGATATATTTCGAATCGTAATCGTTAAGAGCCTTACGCTCACCATTCACAAGCAAATGGTCTCCCATATGCACCACACAGTTACCGCTATCCTTCCAAACACCATTGCCACGCAATGACATTGGGTTATAAATCTTCTTCTTCTCACACTCACGAATCACCCAGTTAGCCGCTTCATCCCAGTTGATACCTGGGTCTTTGGGAAACGCTGCCTTCCAATACAAATCACTACACAGCATGCGCAATGTACCCTTACCTAAATCACAACCGCTTACTTCTAACACCTGTAGCTTGCCAGTTGGTAGAAAATACAGCTTATTACCATTGAAACCCAATGGCTTGATAGCCTTAGCCAGCACCGATAACGCTGAATCCTCGCTTTCCCTTTCATTGACCACTTCCAAATGCTCATTAATAAACGCTTCTAGGTCAGTGCCCGTATAGTCAGCTAGATCCCAACCTGCACTTGCATGCTCCGGGTTACTGAACCATGCGATATCAGCATGCACCACGCTTGCTATGTACTGCATTGCTTCTCTACCCGGCTTATCGTTATCTGGGCATAGTATCAAACGCTTACCGTTCAACGGCTTATAATCCGTCTTCTTAACTGCTTGCGCTCCACCAACCCAAGTGATAACACTAGCGTTAGGTATCGCGTCTCGTACCGCTTGCCATGTCTTCTCACCCTCGACTACATACACAGGCCCACCATTCTTAAGAGTATCTAACCCAAACAGCGGGCGTGTTCCTTCATAGCTACCCTGCGCCCAGCCCTTATTGGAATAGAAGATCTGATGAGTTGTCTTATCGCTCTTACGCCCGATATATCCAATCAATTCACCCGTAACCGTCTTCCATTCCCATAGGTACTGATACTGATGACTATGCGCGTTACCATTCTTGTTCAACAATGAGATGTTAGTCCCAACTACATAGTCAAGCCTCTTATCAGTAGGTATCACAAACCCACTGCTAGACTGCGGTTGAGTGAAACCTTCACTATCTTTGACTAACTGTAACGCACCTTTGAAATCCACTTGCTTCACCTTCTGTATCAAGCTCCAACCATCACCGGGCCCGCAACCTCTACAGAAGTAATCGCCGCGCCCTTGGTAATCAGTGAAACTATACCTATCTTCCCCACCGCACGAGGGACATGGTTGTCCCTTGCTGGTGAGTTGAACTTCTGATAAGCCTAGAATCCGCTTAAGGACTGGCTTCCATTGTCCATGCAATCTTTGGTCAATGTCTTCCTTAGAATACATCTTCCTGAGCAACCTTCTCAAACTTCAAGCTCAAATACTCTTTGTTGTTAGTCTTACTGATCTGAGTCCATGCACTCACATAGTATTCAACTCCATCAATCTTTGCTTTCCCCTTTCTGCTTGGGTGTTTGTCAGTCGTTGCCTTATCGTTGTGAAACAGCGTTCCGCTGTTGTCTTTCATTTCGTATGCCATTCGTTTATCTCCTTGTCAATGTCATCTCTACTTCTCACTATCGCGCCAATCCCGCCTTTCGACTTGATAAACGCAATAAACTTCTCTTGCTCTACGCTTGGTCTTCCACTGCTTGTCTTAACTTCAAAAGCTGTGAAAATCGGCAATCTTCGCCCAACCATATCTTCTGTAATAACAACCTCAGTGTATCCAATAAGGTCAGCGATACCAACGCCAAGACCATACCTGAAACCAATATATTTATCACCAATCTTATGAAATCCAAATCCATTATCATTGATCCATACCCTTCCCTTATCTGAAAACCCGATAGCCAAGGTCTTTTGCAAATCTGTTTCTTTTCTTTTCTCTTGCATTGATCCTATTATAAGCCCAGCCCTGCTGATAGCCTAACTGCTTAGCCAAGCGATAGAAATCGTCATTGGTCTTACATTCACGCAATAACTTATTAACTTCACTTTGCTTATAACTACCCTTCTTCTTCTCTATTGTAGTGCTAGTATTCCCTATTGTAACCTGAACCAGCTCAATCGGTACAATCGGCTTAGATTTATTTTCCTTAATCTTCACCACCCGCTCGCTACCACACGCACCGCATTGTCTACCATTGAACACCGCAAAGCAATCCTGACACACCGATACGCTAATAGTCCCACCCTTAACCTTCTTATCTGTCAATGCCCATTCACGCACATCACAAGGTAGCCCATGTTCTTCATGGTTCCGCACATGGTCAAGGATAATCGTCTTGTTAGCACTCGGGCGCAATCCTCTACCAACCATCTGCAAGAACAAACCTAAGCTTTTAGTCGGGCGCAACATGATGACACCATCACAATCAGGTACATCAAACCCCTCGCTGATCAAGCTACAGTTTGATAGCACTTGGATCTCACCATTCCTGAACTTGTTGATAGTAGCTAACCGATCCTGCTTGCTCATCTCACCGTCTAGATGAGCGGCTCTAATACCTGCCGCTTCAAACTGCGCCACCACTTGATGGCTGTACTTGACACGCGCGCAAAAGACAATCGCCTTCTTACCAGCTAGATAACGCTGATAATGAGCCACGCAATCACCAACGATATCAGCACGCTCTAACGCACGCTCCAACGACTTCGCTTCAAACTCACCCATCTTGATCTTGACATCACTCAAATCCAGCTTACTCGGTACACTATAGTACTCATAGCCGTTAAGGAACCCATCAGCAATCAACTGCTTAACATCAGGCCCCTGCACCAGTACATCAGCAAACTGCTTCAACCCCTTACCATCTAACCTAATAGGTGTAGCCGTTAGTCCAATGAGCTTAGCCTCAGGAAACCGCTCAATGACCTTCTGGTACTGTTTGCTACAACTGTGATGAAACTCATCAACCACTATGAAGTCAGGCACAAAGTCAATCTTGTCAATCCACCTGTTAAACGTCTGAATCATAGCTAACTGGCACATCTCATCATTCGTACGATACCCGCTCGCAATGAAACCATGCTTCACATTGAACAGCTCTAGCTTCGCGCTTGTCTGGTCAATCAGCTCCCGCAGATGAACTAGAAACAGCACCTTGTTACCCTTGGCAATGGCATTGCTGATCATGTACGCACTAATGATCGTCTTACCGCCACCGGTAGGCACTTGCAAACAAACCCGCTTATGCTTAGTAAACGCGTCTCTAACGCGCTCTACGACTTCACTCTGATAAGGTCTTAAGGTAATCATACTTCTCCCTAATTAGCTTCTCAATCATCTGGTTGTTAGTAATCGCTACCTCAAACCCAATGTCCTTGTTCAACTCCGTCTCGTAGTAATGCTTAACAAAATCAAACATCTCCACGTACTCACCCTTTACCATAAACTGCTTATTAACCATTGTTCAACTCCTCTTTTCTTTTGGCATACGCTTTTCTTAACTTGTTCTTCTGAGCTGTTGACAACTCGAAGTATGTCTTCGCTGTCTCAGAAACCCCGTTCATTTCCTCTACACTAGAAGCTCTATCTAAAGCCTCTAGTAGTAACTGGATATCATCATCAGTAGCAGGTACAATCGCAGTAGGTTCTACTACTTCGACTAGCTCGGGCTCTGGTTCTGGTTCAACAACAGGTTCAATGACTGGTTCGATAACCGCCTCGATAACAGTCGCTTGCTGTGCCGCCTTAGCCTTGATAGCTTCTAACCCTGCTGTGTCCACTTGCACCACCGGGGTAGTATCAAACTCATCAGCTTCACTATATACACCAGTCAAGAACACATCAGCGCAAAACCACTTAGCACCGTTAGAGAGAGCCCTAGCAAACAACATGTTCTTTGGATGCTTTTTCCAGTTATCCTTATGCGTTAAGCCCGCTTGCTGTGCTTCTTTCATAGTGAACTCACTACGGCCTAACATATGCCATATCTCACCACCACGAGACCCATAGAACTCAAGCACACACACTTGGTCTGTGTGTTCAACTGTCTTGAAGTCATAACGCTTAGAGCCCTTAATAAGACCCGCTTGCAAGTTAGCATTGATACGCGGCTTACCTTGCACAATATCAATCCCAGTCATGCTCGCAAAGGGTTCAATGCCTAGCTCTGCGCCCGCTTGGATCTTGACAATCGCCTGCGCCTCTGACTTCAAATCTGGGAACATTCCCGACTCCTTAAACGCTACAGCATAACTGCGCATGTCCTCGAACTTGACTATATTACTCATAACTTAATTACCTCCTCTTTGTAACTATGCCATTTCCCTGTTTCTACTGAGAGCTTGTAAACCTGCAACAACTCCGCGCGCTTCTCATGCGCCTTGTCAATGCTGATAGTATCTAACTCGTACACCTGCACGCCATACGGCGCTTCTGTTTCCTGCACTACAAACACAAACGCTGGGACTGCAGTACCACTATGCAATGCTTTGATACCGGCCTGATAATGCGCTGACTGCAAGTAGTACCCCATACTCTTAGCCTTCCATTGGTTGAATGAATCAGGACTAGCGTCATGCGCTGTCTTGTAGTCAACGACTACATTCTCAGCCGGCAGATACCTATCGAGCTTACCCTTGCAAGCAACACCTGACTCAGTCCAGTACAGCTCAAGCTCATTCTGCCCTTTGCTATTCATGAGTAGCTCACGCGCTAACGAATGGTTCTGCAACACCGTCATCATATCAAGTATGCGCTGGTAGTCATCTTGCTTAATGATGGTCTTAGTACCTTGCTTGCTTGCAAACTCTTTGTATTCCTTGCTCGCACGAGTACCCTCACCAGCATAAACCGCATATCTGCTATTGAAGTGCTGAGTCTCAAGCAACATAGTATGCGCCGCAGTCCCGAACTCCATCGCTGGGGTCGGTTCAATTGGGTTATCGAGCAAGTGCTTGTAATGCGCTGGGCTCTTGCTAAGAGCCACCAGCTGAGTCCCGCTTAACGCGGGGTTCTGACGGTAATTCATGACTCCACCACCTCAAAAGTCTTCTCCATCACATAGACCAGCTCAAGAGCCATATCCCTAGCAACCCTTAGCGCACGGTCTAGCTCTGGACTGATGTCGCACTCATCAAGGTCATCACCAGTACTCTTGCTTGCTACAATAACCGCATAAGGTTCAAGCGGGCAACTTGTAATCTCTACCACCGCTAAACTAGGATAGTCTTTACAGCCCTCAACCCTGATGTATGGCGCTGCTGCGCACATCTCATCTTGCAAACTGCCGCATACAGTACCGCCGAACTCGCACTCTAGAAGCTCTTTCAAGCTCTCTAACTGTGCGCGGTAGTCCTCTACCGCTTTATCTATTAACTCTATTATTTCCATTTGTACCTTCCTTTGTGTTTCTATTATACCCTAAATATGTTATCAGAATATTAAGGGTTTATTAATCTTATTGCATTATTAACATCCCTGTATGCCACGACCTTGACACCAGCTATATATTTTTCTTCTGACACTAATACATCTTTGCACAATGTATAAAGACGCACGCACCCACTATCGTAATTTATACGGGTTTCACCCAGTTGGAATAATAATTCTGCACATTCATCACCCAATAAGTCCCTATACACTTGCTTGAATTTTATTAAATACTCATCAAGGTTTAAATCCCTGTCTTTACAATATATAATAGCTTGACGATATTGATATATATAATCTTGTACTAAATTGTCCATTGTTCCTATCTCCTTATTATATCCGCCTAATCGAGGTTGATAGTAGTGCCCCTACACCTTGTAAGGGCTTCTACTAACTGCCTCAGAAATCTACCCTAACATCTCCCGTAATTCTGGCGTCATTACGCCACTCTTAAGCATAACCATAGCTAGGCGCATACAATCACGCTCATACGCCACTAGTTTATGCCCTAACTCGAATAACATCTCTGCCGCCTCGTCCCCGTATTGCTTACGGTATCCACGTTGTAGCTCGTCAATGTGCTTATCGGTATCTAGTCCATTGTCCCGGCAATACTCGGCCGTGGACAAGTAGCGGTCTACGTATTCCTTTATTAATTTTTGCATTATGCCATCTCCTTAAGTGTATCCCATGTCTGCTTCCAGTCTAAAGCCCGTAATTCCTCCGGGACTGCCAAGCTAAACCAATTTTTACCGTCGATAATGCTTAATCTTTGTATTTTCACGGGTCTATTTAGTCCCATGCGCGCATATTTATAATAGTCGTGAATAATATAAGTCTTACCATTATGAATAAACGTAATATAATTCCTTGCTCTACTCTTGATAACTTGCATTACTTGCTACCTCCCGCTTTAACTATCTTATCCGCTATCCCAAAGATCTTGCTAACGCGTATCTTCTCACGCTTAGCGTCTGAGTACCACGACTGGATATAACCGCGCGACTCAGTCAATACCTTCTCATGTCCTAGGATTGACATAACTAGATAAGCTACGCTCTCGGCTTCTACCTCCATAACGCTAGGCTCTAGCGTTAGCGTGTCGCTATGCTGCGTATCTTTGGTATGCCCTAGTAAGACATGCGCGATCTCATGTATCGCGGTCTTTAGCGGGTATTTAGCCGCTGGATTGATAGCTATGCTGTTCTTATACGCATAGCCCTGCATGTTATAGTTAGACTCAGTAAACTCTACCCGCTCTATATCAAGTGCGGTTAACGCTTGATCTAGGTTAAACTCAGGTGTCCTTAACTCGTGGCTTAATGGTTCTCCCTCAGTATCTGAGAGTTTAAACCATCTGTTAACACTCTTGAAGATGGTAATGGTATCGTCCTCGTCCTTCTTAAATGTAACCGGGACTAGCAGACTTATTGCCTGAGCACCACGCTTGACTTGACGCCCGAGAGCTTGCCATCTCTTATAAGTCGCTACGGGTTGATTACCTGCTTGTAGCAAAGCTAATATGCTATTGCCTATTGAGAATTCGTAAAACCTAGCATACGCGTCTGATAGCATACCCGGCTTAGTTAGTGCCTCTGTAAAGAGGCTTTGCATGTCGTATTTCATTTTGTACCTTCTCCTTGTCATACCGCACGCACCCGCGCGCGGCTTTTGTTGATAGTAGTCTTATGCTTTTTCACCAAAGCAAAGACCAGTTAAGAGTGTAAATAGAAACATAAACAATATTGGCCCAGTAAAACCACTAGCCGGACCAGTCAATTGGGCAAACATTATAATACCCTTAACTAATAAAATTAAACCTAAAATGTATATTACTTTGTTCATACTTCTTCCTTTACAGTTGGATTAATCACTTGCTTAACCCTTATGTAATAGTTATACCA
>Ga0129333_10006306_pt1 | contig 11225 bp, 12 predicted proteins | sample CPB6_08_DNA_FD_94474 | JGI IMG/M metagenome (GOLD analysis project Ga0129333, IMG submission 94474) | Freshwater to marine salinity gradient microbial communities from Chesapeake Bay, USA - CPBay_Sum_0.6_0.8_DNA | ecosystem: Environmental > Aquatic > Marine > Coastal | place: USA: Chesapeake...
GGGCCAGCAAAACGTGCGCATAAACCCTATGACCCACCAAAACGGTCACCTGTCGGGCAGTAGTGATCAAATGAAGCGCCAGAAAAAGGAAATTTATGCCGAACTTGCAAAGCGGTTTGGGCTGGATCCGCGGACCATCGAGCGCGCTGCGGCAAAGGGTGCACCGGTCCACGACGTGCAGGCAATGGATGCATGGTTTGCCGAGCAAAAGCAAGTCCCTGGTGGATCAAGAATTGCCAGCCTGTCGGACGCAAAGCTGGAGAAAATCCGCAAAGAAACCGAGCGACTCCAACTCAAAATCGACGCGGAGAAAAAACGGCTTGTGCCAATCGATCAGGTGAGGCGGGACATGGTGCGGATTGCAAACGCGGTGCGGTCGGAGCTGATGCGGTTTGCCGGGGACGTGCCTAATTGGGAGGGACTCAAAGCCGCGGACATGCAACGCCGGGTGGACGAGAAGGTCGAGGGAATGTGCACCGATCTTGCGGACGCGTTTGGGGAACTCTACAAATGACGGCCGAACCTTTAATAGAGTCGCCGGCAATTAAAGCCTGGGCAAGTGCATGGAGGCCGCGGGACAAGCGCACCGTCGCAGAGTGGGCTGCGGAACACGTCACGATTCCCAACAGCGCGCGCGCGTCAAAGTTCGATCCGTTGTCTTCCCCCTGGCTTGCGGAACCTTTGGAGTTTTTCGCGGACACGCGGGTGAAGGAGCAGGTGCTTATCCTCCCGACCGGCGCAGGCAAAACCACGGTGTTCGACGTAGCCATCCCCTACATCATAAGCGAATCACCCGGCTCAATCCTGCTTTCCATGCAAACGGATCCGGACGCGAAGGAACACATGGAGGACCGCCTTCTCCCAATCCTCCGTGGATGCGAACCGATTGCGCCAATGCTCTCGTCAATCGACCGACACGCCAAACGCAAGGACGCGGTGATGTTGCCGCACATGTCCCTATTCGTTGGCGGCGCGAACAAGGCGAACTTCCAACGGAAATCTGTGCGGTACGTTTTCATCGACGAAGCGTGGCTTGTGAAACACGGGTTGATCGAGGAAGCCAGAGCACGAACGCACTCCCGGTGGAATTCACGCGTCATCATCGTGTCTCAGGGATCCGACCAGTTTGTCGCACTGCAAAACGAAAAGCGGGATTCGGAACTGTATGCGGCGTGGTTGCGGTCGGATCGCAGGGAATACTCGCTTGTGTGTCCGACCTGTTCCGCGGTGTCGCAATGGGATTGGAAGTGTTTGAAGTACGAGGTTGCGCACCGGGACGACGGAACGATTGACGAGGCAGCCATCCAGCAGTCCGCAAGGTACGAGTGTCCGCACTGTCAGACCAGTTACGAGGACCGGCCGGAGGTGCGGCGTGAACTGTCCATGTGCTCGCGGTACGTCGTCACCAACCCGGACGGGATCCCGAACCACCACGGCTGGCATGCTCCGGCGATGGCGCTTTTTCACGAGCGGTGGGGTGATCTTGCGCTGGGGTGGACGCGGGCGATGAAGGCGCTTTCGTTCGGGGACTCGGAACCGCTCAAGATATTCAAGACCAAACGACTCGCGGAATTCTGGGTGGATGAAGAGTCGGCGCCTGAAGTTGTCCTGGGCGGTGCTGGGTATCTCAAAGCTGAGTTTGCGGAAGGGGAAGTGTGGGATGGCGAGACAACCCGGTTCCTAACGATTGACAGGCAGCGCGATCATCGGTGGGTTGTGTGCCGCGCGTGGCGATCGGATGGTGCAAGCAGGTTGATCTGGGAGGGGAAGGTGCAGACCTCGGAGGATGTGGAAGCACTGCGGGCGAAGCTGGGCGTGAAGCGGGATCTGACGTTTCAGGATGCGCAGTTTGAGACGGGCCATGTCTACGACGAATGCGCGCGGTTTGGGTGGGTCGGGCTGCACGGATCCCAAGATGATGGATTCATGCATTTCCCACCGAACCGGCCGGCCGTGAAAAAGTTCTACTCGCAACTAAAGCGGGCGCAGGCTCCATGCGGTGGGAAGGCGCTCTACCTTTTCTGGAGCAACGAGAAGGTCAAAGACATCCTCAACAATCTACGCGGGGGGAAGGGTGCGGCATGGGAAACCCCGGACGATGTGAGTTCCGATTACATCCACCAGATCGCCAGCGAGGTAAAAAAGGACTACATCAACAAGGCGACGAAGGCCGTGTCCCAGAGGTGGGTGCGGGTTCGGAAAGACAATCACCTGTGGGACTGCGAGGCCATGCAGACGGCGATTGCGCTTGTGAAAGGATTGGTCGGCCGGGTGAGTTGACAGGCACGGGTTTTCCGTGGGGCCGGATTTCCTGATTAAGTCATTTCTCCGCATCGCCATGTCCCAGGGGCGGGACGTGTTGGAGTCAATCGTGACCGGGCAGTTCACCACGCTTTCGGAAAAGGGCGGGAAAATGATGACGTCGCTTTCGGCAAACGGAAAGGCGTTCACATTCCAAGTGGATCCGAAACTTTCGACCTCGGAGCTGATGGCAACCGCGGAACAGGCGCTCGAGTTTTTCGACGGGTCCACCCTCCAGGAGGTGCAGGACTACCTTAACACCAAACCCCTCCGGCGCACTAAGGCGCGTTTCTAATCCATGCCACTCGTCGACCAATTCGGCTACCCCATCGATGCGCGGCTACTCAACGCGACAAGCCAGACCACGGGCCGCACCTACATCCCCGTCCGCACCGAGGGAGTAAACAAAGCGGTGGACCTCACGGACTGGCGCACGGTGCTTTCTCTCTCTCGCCGGCTGTGGGCGAACAACGGTTTGATCAAAGGCGCCACGGTGCAGAAGGCCATGCACTCAATCGGGCGCGCGTGGAATCCAGTGTTCCGGGGGGCGGATCAGGAGTGGGGCGCGCAGGCCGCGGAATGGCTTCGGCTTTGGTACGGGACCAGCAACATCCGCGGAGAAAACCACGACTTCAAAACCACTCTATACCTCTCAAGCATTGCGATCGACAGGGACGGGGATCAGGCAATTCTTTTGACGGCTTCCGAGGATGGGCTGTGGCCGATGATCCAGACGATCCCAGCGCATCGGATTGGACAGAGGAGGGCGCAACCTCACGTCATCGAGGAAGGGCCATACCGCGGGCTGGAGATTTCGCACGGTGTGATCTGCAACAACCTCGGGCGGCCGGTGGCGTATCGGATCCTAGGCGAATACGAGGAGGACGACAGGGATGTTTCTGCGCGCGACCTCGTCTTTTCCTACGATCCAGAGTGGGCCGACCAGCTCCGCGGATTCCCTATTTTCTCCCACGCGTTGAACGACCTACGGGACGCAGATCAAAGCCAGTATTGGGAGCAGCTGAATCAACTTGCCTCCTCATCTCGCACCCTGATCGAGACAAACGAAAGCGGGACCGGGGACGTCAATGATCCTGGCATGATGCTGGGCGAGTCGGGCAGGGATGGGGAGATGAGCATCCAGCGGCTGGAGGGCGGGACCATCACCTACTTCAAAGCCGGCACCGGATCCAAGCTGGAGCAGTTTGTGAACATGCGGCCGGGTGCGGATTGGGACGCGTTCCAGGATCGGCTTGCACGAAAGGCTCTGCTTGGAATCGGGTGGCCTTATTCGCTCTGCTGGAAACCCGACGGACAGAACGGCACCCAGGAGCGCGCGGAGATTGAGAAGGCACGGACAACGATCCTCGACAGGCAGGAACTTCTGAAGCCGATGGCCACCCGTTGCGTTGGGTATGCGGTTTCCAAGGCGATCAAGTCGGGGCTGCTGCCGGAGTACACGGGCGATGACGAGGGCGGATTCCTCAAGTGGGACTTCACGCTTCCGCCTAAGTTTTCGATCGACCTCGGCAGGGATGGAGCGGCACGCCGGGAGGACTACAAACTCGGCTTCAAGAATTTGGCGGACGTGATCGCGGAGCAGGGCGAGGTGTTGTCGCAGCACATGGAAGGCCGTGAACGGGAGACGCGCGACTTGATCGAACGCAGCAAACGATTGGCAGATGAAACCGGGGCGGACTTCGGTCTTGTTCTCTCGCTCATGCAGCAACGGACGGCAACGGCTTCGGTTGGTGGCGGCATGTTAGGAAACCCTGTTGATGCCTGAGTTGACACGCAACGGAACTGCAATGAACCGCGCGAACTGGTTTGATTTCAAGGCATCGGCAGAGGCTCCCGCAGCGGACCTTTACCTTTACGACGAAATCGGTGGATGGGGCGCGAGTGCTGCGGAATTCATCGCCGAACTGAGCCAGCGCAAAAGCCAGCACATCAACCTCCACATCCACTCACCGGGCGGATCAGTGTTCGAGGGTCACGCAATCTTCAACGCGCTTCGGACGCATCCCGGCGGTGTCACGGTGTACGTCGACGGCATTGCGGCTTCCATGGCTTCGGTGATTGCGATGGCGGGCAAGCCAATCAAGATTGCGTCCAACGGATTCCTGATGATTCACAACCCGTGGGGCGAGACGAGCGGGGAAGCCTCGGAGATGCGCAAGCAGGCGGACATCCTGGACAAGCTGAAAGACTCGCTCGTTTCCATTTACGCAGACCGCAGCGGGCAGGAGAGGGAAGTTATTGCATCGGCGATGGACGCGGAGACCTGGCTGAGTGCGGAGGAGGCTGTGGCGTTCGGTCTGGCGGACGAAATCTTTGATGGGATGGAAGCGGTCGCGTATCTCGACATTTCCAAGATTTCAGCAAAAGCACCTTCTGGCGTGTTCCGTTTCGCCAACCCGTGGCCGGCTCCTGGCTGGATGCGGGACAATTTCCGCAAAGGACTCGAGTGGTTCGACAAGGGATTTGCTGGCGATGGGCTGGCGCCTGCCACGGTCCGCGAAGCTAGGGCGATTGCGGGCGGGGCGATGGTGTCACCGGACAAGGCGCAGCGGATGGCGGCATGGTTCGCAAGGCACATGGGAGACTTGGACGGCGTGACAGGTGACGAGGAGAAACCAACGCCTGGGATGGTGGCGCACGCACTGTGGGGGGGATGGCCGAAAGCCGACTCTGAACGTGCAATGGAATGGGCCGCGGCGAAATACGCAGAGCACGAAGAATCGCAGGAGGAATCCAATATGCAAACCAACGAACCCGCGGCTGAGGCCGTTGTTGAAGAACCCGTGCTGGTGGACGAAGCGCCGACGGTTGTGATCATGGCCGAGGAAACTGCGGTTGAATCCGTGGAAGCTGAAGCATCGGTCGCAGAACCCCAGGCATCCGTTGACGCTGTGGCTTCCCTGCTGGATGTGCAGTCTAAGCTGAACGCGCACATCACCGAATTGAAAGCCGCACTGGAGTCCGCGGTGATGCTGTCCGAGGCACGTGCGGGTGAAGTCGCATCCCTTAAAGAACAGTTGGAGGCAGAGCGCAAAGCGGTGAATGCGAAAGCCGCGCACATCGTCGCAACTGCTGGACATCCTCCGATTGCACTGGGAGCCAGTCCCGAACCCATCTCCACCGGGAAACCGGAGAAAAATCTTCTGAGCGAGTACAAAGAACTCACTGAGAAGGGCAGCGCGGCCGAGCGGCTTGCGTTTGTCCGCAAACACCGCAACGAGCTGATCGCGGCGGCGAAAACCAACAAGTAACCCACCACTACCTATGGCAAATGATATCCAGGGCATCAATGATGATGTCATCTCTCAGGGGGTGCTCGACGGCTTCGTCGCGGCGCTTCTCCCCCTTCAGGCGTTCACCACGTCCTTCAACGCAGACGCCGTCCGCAAGGGCGACAAGATCAGCATCCCGCGGGTGTCCGCTCAGGATGCGGCTCTGACGAAAGTGGCCTCGGCCAACTACGTCATCCAGGACAACGACTCCGACGCTGTGGAAATCACGCTCGGCGAACCCGTCTATGTTTCGGGTGGTCTGTCCGACGTGGAAGTCGCTTCATCCTCGGTGCTCAACCTTGAACTGTACGGCAAGCAGAAGGGCTTCCAGCTCGGAAAGAAAGTCGTGCAGGACATCATGGCCAACATCACGCTGGCGAACTTCGGCGCTGCTGCTTTCACCGGCGCTGCCACCGCGTTCGACGTGGATTCGGTCGTGACCCTCGCTGGTCTGTGCGATACCGCCAACATGCCCGAGGACATGCGCGCCTTGGTCGTTAAGGAGACGTACTTCGCTAACCTGCTGAAGGATCAGACCGTCACCGTGTTCAACGCTTACGGCAACACCGATCCCCTCCACAATGCGAAGATCCCGCGGCTTGCTGGCTTCGACATGTACAAGAGCACGATCATCCCGGCCAACGGTGAGAACCTCGTGGGCTTCGCGGTGCATCCTTCGGCTCTCGCCGTTGCGATCCGCTACCTCGCTCCCCAGGAACCCGGCGCCTACATCCGCGCGGAATCTCTGACCGACGCCGCCACCGGAATCACGATCGGCGTGCGCGAGTGGTACGACACCGACAGCGGCGTCAAGAAGAAGGTCTGGGAGTGCTGCTACGGTTCGGCCGTCGGCATTGCTGCGGGTCTGAAGCGTATCGTCTCCGCCTAATCGCATGGCCAACTTCGCAATGGTTCTGGGTGTCCGCAAAGGACAGGCAACGCTCCTGGGCGAACCCTCCGACTTGAGCGCGGCTAAGAAGCGGTTTTCCTCCATCGTTCAAGATGGCGGGACCGCGGACGGCAAAGCGTTTGAGGAAGTCTGGTTGTGTGACACGATCATGGGCAGGATGCGCCGGAAGGCGTTCTGTGTCTCGGAGGTCGAAAGCAAGCCAGCCGCGAAGAAGGCCAAGGTCTGAGAAAGGCAAAATCCGATTGAACGAGGGGGGAGTGTCTTAACGGGCGCTCCCCCCTTTCACTAGAAAGCACCCATGGGAGAATTCTTTGATCTGATGCAGGCGGGATTTCAGGAGGTCGCGAATGAGTGCGGATCCCTGATCACCAGGAACGCGTTGTCGGCAAAGTGCGTTGTGACGCCGTTGAACGAGACGCGCGCGATGCAGGCCAGCGGATTCTTCGGCGACTTCTCCAGCACGATTGAAATGCTGCGGACAGAACAGGTTCGGCTCGGGCTGGCGCTGCGGTCCACGGCTCAACTGGCGGGCAAGTGGGTGCGGGTGGTGGAGATTGACGACGACCCAGACGAACCTTGCGTGAAGCTGATGTTGAAAGAGGAGCAACCCACTGCTGTGCCGCGCTAATGGAACTCACGGTTGAAATGAACACAATGGGCTTTAAGGCTCTGTGTGAGGATCTGGCGAAGGTGAGCGGAAAGGACTTCAAGGAAATCGTGCGGCTACAGGCCGGGGCTGTGTTGAAGCGTGTGATGAGCAAGACCAAAGCAGCAAACGCCACCAAGCTCCGCAACCGTGCAAAGAAAATTGCGGCTTTGGAAAGGGGCTACTTCCGCCAGCGTGACGGATCCGCTTTGATCATCGGCACCAGTTCCAACATGCGGTTCTGGAAAGACTACAGCCCAAAGACAGACCTGCCGACGGTGTACCCGATAAACGAGTGGCGGCTTCCAGATCAGGTTTGGAATCGATACACGCAAGCCGTCAATCGCATTGCTCCGCGGATGAAGGCGATGGCGAAAAAGATCCTGGGCGCGCGCGGAGTTCAAAAGCAGACGTGGCTGGAAATCGCAAAGGTGTTCGGGGTGGACTACATCCTAAAGGCGCCCGCCTACGTCTACAAAGCAAAGTCCACATCCAAGCGGGTGTACCGGAACACAGAAGGCAAAGAGTTCTTCAGCATGCACGACGCTTATTTGGTGATGAAGCAGCGGTACAAGAACCTCACTGAAAACGGATTCGCCGCTGTCATCCTGCAAGCCGCCATCCGCGCGAGGATCAAAGCATTTTCAACCGATGTGAACCGGGGCGTATTCAAGGACGCAAAGAAACGGGCCGCACGTTACCCAGGGGTTTTCGTTTCAGAGGGCACAACAACAACCACGACATGAGCGCACCAGACCTGCAAACGCTTTTCCGAGTAGAGGATGCACTAGAGACCGCATGGCAAACGGTGCTGGAGGCGGACGGCATCACGACATTCAAAAGCCGGGAAGAGGACACACTGACGATCCCACGGGTGGACGTGCAGGCGGTTCTGGCTGCGGTCACTGGACACCGCGGAGAATACGCACCGGGGCTGTTCACGCTCGATGCCTGGTCGGGGACGATGATGGTGCAGGTCAAAACCAAACGCGTCGAGGATCAACCGGATCTGCACGGGGAATGGGTGGCAAAGGTGCGGCTGGCGGCGCAGTATTTCCAAGACAGATTCGGCGTTGCGGTCCTTCCATATCATGCGCTGACCATGATCCAGGAGAACGGCACGGACCGCTCAATCGGGGACGATGACGAAACGGATGTGTCTGCGGTGCAGTTCGATTTCATCGTGTCGATCCGCACGGATGCGTGGCCGAGTTGACATGTGCTTTTGAGTTATGCCCGACCCAGCTGGAACTAAAAACGACGGCGGCCTTGTGTTCGGTAGTCAGGTGGTTTCCATCGACGCCGTGTCCTATGTGGCCGAAAACATTTCAATCGACGCACCCTCCAGTGTCATTGAACAGAAGGATGAGTATGGCGTGCCTTCCGGACAGGTGATCGTTGAGGGATTCGTGACCGGGACCGCAACCCTCCAGCTCGCGAGCAGCGCAACCACACTGCCGGCAATCGGAGACGCGTTCCAGATCACGACCATCGGCGGCACCGCGGTTTATTTCCTCGTTTCGCAGGTCGGGCAGGCCTTCAGCCAGGACGCCGAAACGAAGTGCAACATCAGCTTCCGGAAGCGGATCAACACCCCGGCACCCTAATCCGGGACGGGAGGACGAATGAACCTCCGAGACATTCCCGGATTCAAGGAAGCGGTCGAGGCTGAACAGGCCGTTCGGTCGTCTGTGCTCCTGGGCATAGGGGCGGACGTGTGCGGGATAGAGGTTCGGCCGTTTACGGTGCTGGATCTGATCCACCTTCAAGCGATCAAAAGCCCGTTTGTTTCAGGCGGTTTCATCTCGCGGATGGATTGCCTGCGGTTCCTCGTCCTTCAGTCTGTGGATTATCGGAAGCCGGGGCCGGGGTGGTGGGAGCGGTTCAAACTCAGGCGCAGAAATAAGGGCATCATGGCGCGCTTAAAGGGCCGTTCCACGGAGGACATGATCGAGGGCATCAACGCCTTCATCGAGGACGCGTTTATGGATGCCCCGGCAGGTAGTGCGGATTCCAGCGGTTCGGCTCCCATTGCAAGTTCCGCGGCGGTGATGGTGGATGCGATTGCTTCGGAATACTCATGGCCGATTTCGGAAATCCTCGGACTGGAGGTCGCTTTCGTGTTTCAACTTTTCCGGCTGCGGCACATTGCAAAGGGCGGATCCAGGGCGGCACTCATCAACCGCAAGTCGTCCAAGGTAGTCGGGGAATTCCTCCGCAAGCTTAACCAGAAGGAGGCCGCATGAGCACGACGGTGATGGCAAAGCTGGGGGTGGATTCCAAGGGGATGGATTCCGGTTTGAGCGAGGCCAAGCACAAGATGGATCGTGCGGCAAAGGACATTTCCAAATCCGGCGAACGCATGGGAGGGCGAGGCGGAAAAGGACCGTTCGACGGGATGCTCGGTTCGCTTACCAAACTAGGCGCATCCATTTTCGCGCTCAGCAAAATCAAAGACTTCGCAAGTTCGATTGTGGACATGGGCGGCAGTCTTGTGGATGCGTCCGATAACCTGGGCGTTTCAATCGAGCGGCTCCAAGAATTGCAACAGGTGTTCGGGGAAGGCGGCGTGAACGCGGAGAAGTTTTCCAAGGGGATCTCCACGCTGAACGCCAGCATTGAAGCGGCAAAGGGCGGTGATGAGGACATGTTGCAAAACTTCGCGGAACTGGGGATCACATTTCAGGATCTGCTTCAACTTTCTCCCGATGAAATCCTGATGAAGGTTGCGGATGCCACGTCAAAGATGGGGTCTGCATCGGAGAAGACTGTGAAGCTGGCGGCTATCCTGGGCAAGTCGTCCAAGTCGATGATCGGGGTGCTGTCGCAAGGGTCGGATGCGATTAACGAGGTGGGCGCCTCCATGGACAAGATGTCCGAAACAAACGCGAAGGCGCTGGACAAAATGTCGGATGATTTCGATCGGTGGTGGAAGGGCGTGAAGGGCGCGACGGCAAATGCTGCACTGGCAATCTCAGAGTCTCCGATGGCTGCGGATCTGAAGCGCATGACCGAAAGCGCCGGCAAAGCGATGGGGGACTTTTTCTCAAAGCGTGGAATCTCAATCGACCAGGAGCGGGTCGCAAAAACGAAGGCTTACCTCGGACTGGACAAGCCGCAGGAGGAAGCCGCAAAAGAGCAGATCGACCGTGTTGCGATGGCGCAGATGGAAGCGAACCGGCTAATGGAGGAGGCGGGACAAAAGGCGCACAAGCAAGCGATGGAGGAAAACGAAAAGGCCGAGACTCGCCAGCATGAGGAGGGCATGAAGCGCCAGGAGGAACTCGCGGAATTCCAGAAGGAAACGAACCGCAAACGGATGAGCTTCCGGCAGGGCGAAAAGGCGGACGTCAAAGAAATCAACTTCCTGTTGGAGAAAGCCGCGGCAATCCAACCCGACATCGGCGCCGGCATGCAGTTGGAAGCCGAGAAGATAAAGCAGAACCTGATCGACCGGGAAACGCAGCGGAACCTGATGACGCCGGCGGAAAGGGCTGCGGCAGACCGTGAGGAACGGCGCACACAACGGGCAAGGACACGGGCGGAACGGAAGGTTGAACGTCTAATTCGCGAAGGGAAGATTCAGGATGCGGCACCTGGTATGCTCCCGATGACACCCGAGGCAGCAATGAACAACGCGGCTCGAGATTTGAGCGGAGCAGCCAACACGTTGAAGGGTCTGAAAATCGTCGCAATTACCAACAAACCCTGAGCTATGCCAACTGGTGTTTATTACGACCTTCCCGCAGTCACAACCACCGCACAGGCCAACGGTGCAAAGGTGTTCGGCTACAACGTCGAGGTGTTCGCGCGGTACTTCACGCAGGAGTTTTTCGTGGCCGCCTCCAGTTTCACCCCGCTTGCACTCAACACGCAGGAGATTATCGGCGGGGTGACGTACTATCTGGTCAACGAATCCGATCCCGAGGACATGGGAGGTGGTCTGCTAAAATGGACGCGCACCTATTACCAGAAGCCTCCGAACAGGACGGAGTGCGAGCCGATCGTTTACAACTACTGCATTCGAAACCTGATCGATGCCGACACTGGGACTCCTGTGTTTTTCGCGGCCGGA
>Ga0129333_10006307_pt1 | contig 11222 bp, 17 predicted proteins | sample CPB6_08_DNA_FD_94474 | JGI IMG/M metagenome (GOLD analysis project Ga0129333, IMG submission 94474) | Freshwater to marine salinity gradient microbial communities from Chesapeake Bay, USA - CPBay_Sum_0.6_0.8_DNA | ecosystem: Environmental > Aquatic > Marine > Coastal | place: USA: Chesapeake...
AACCAAAGCCAGGACTATTTTAAATTATTTTAGAAATGATTATCACTGTAAATCATTATTTCTAAAACAATTAGTGCGCCCTCTGGGGATCGAACCCAGGACCAACGGATTAAAAGTCCGGTGCTCTACCGGCTGAGCTAAAGGCGCAGATGAGTTATTTTCAATCTGTGTGGACGTAAATCATAATTCCATGATGCTGGAAAAAATATTGATTTCATCAGTACACATCGCCATTTTGTATGATCTTTTCGTTCTCATATGGAACAGCTAAACGACGATACATCTCTAGCTTAGCGCATTCTAAAACACCAACAAGAGCATTGATGGTTTCGTAATTCAGTTTGTTTCTTTGTATGTACGAAATAAGCAAATTAGTTATCGTATAATTTAGCTCACCAACAGTTTGTGGTTCACGACTTTTTAATGAGCTACGATCTTCAACTGAAATATACGGCATAAAATACCTCTATTCAAAAGTTACAACTATTCAAAAGTTACAACTTGTTGTGGATTATCAATCTTTTGAACTTTTGTTGAAGCAGCAAATGAAAGTCGAGTAGCTTTAGCTTGCTCAACTGTACCCATACTAATCATTCGAATTTTATTATTTCGCATAAGCTTATTGCTATTACCAGTAATTTCGATAATGCATCCTGCAGCAGCTGCACGACGCACAGCAGATGCAATAAGGGTTTGATCTTTAATGTTAGAAAGTTTCATTAATCCTTTGATGGTATACTCCTTGCCAGTGGCAAGAAGCCTAACTGCATAGCCAGAACGACCATGAGGAGTATTACGATCAGGACGATAACGATACAACGCATTAACAAAATCATTTATTTCTTTAGAATACTCTGAAGATTCTTGAACATCTTTGTTTGAAATAATTGTAGATTTTGCCTGCGAATAGACAATAGAAGACGGAACATCAAAAGTTGTTACAGAAACTTTTTCTTTTGGCTTAGGACCATTTGTCATGTGATCAAGCATTGCAGCAATTTCTGCAACATCGCCTTCAATTTCAATTCCATTAATTTTTGCTTTCATGATATTAACCTTTCTATTCTATTCTATTTTATAATTCCCAATCACTATCAAAATCTTCTTTAAAATAATCCCAATACTTAATAAGTACAATAGATATTGGAATAATTATAATGAGAATTGCACCAATGATTGGTCTTAAATCTGCTTCATAATGCTCAGGATTTAATATAGAAGAAATCACTTTAAATGCTTTCTTTTGTGCGGTTGTTCATGAGCTCTGCAATAAGGACTAAACCTTAAAGCTATGCGTTTACAAGGAGTTCTATTGCTTGTAAGAGATGAGCATTTTCTTAATAAGTTATTCATTTATCAGCTCTTAATAATTCTTCATCCAATAAAATTTGAAGTCTTATATCTAATAAGACATCTGTCATTTCTGAGGCAGATAATAATTCTCTGCCAGAAATTAATTTTATTGCATCATCTATCATTTGAGTTGTTTTTTTTGTCATAGCTGGCGAGGTAGGGATCGAACCTACGACAAGCGGATTAACAGTCCGCTGCTCTGCCAACTGAGCTACTCGCCATTAATTAATCCCAAAAATAGTTTGAGATTTAATATTAAGTGTTGTAAAAATACGTACTAATGTATCAAGATTTGGAGAAAAATGTCCGTTCTCAATACGATTAATTGTTTTACGATCTACGCCAGCAATGTTTGCTAAAGCATCTTGAGAAATACCATACTCAGTTCTTTTATTATAAATAATTTGAGCAAGGTTTTCTTTTACCTTGTTTACTTCACTCTTCTTGGGTTTTCTGAAGATTTGTATTTTGTTCATTTTGTTTTTCCTTTATTAAGTTTTGTCTGTTAATATAAGATTTTAAACCTCGAGAATAACGACTAGGAATAGCTTTAACATTGAGAGCTATATATCTATCATATTCGTTTTCGCCGGCCCAATAACCAAGTTCCATATTGGCTCTTGCGTATTCTCGACATTGATTAAAAACTGAACAATTACTGCAAATAGATTTAGCTCTTGCTTCTCTACGCGCAGTAGCTTGCGGTCTTTCAGCATATTTGCCAAAAAATATATCAGTAAGTCCTTTGCATTCAGCTTTATCAATCCATGACATATCATATGATATATTTTTATTTACAGGCAAATCATGCATAATTCAACTTTCTTATATGAGTGCCCAAGACGGGAATTGAACCCGTACGATTATTTCTAATCGAGGGGGTTTAAGCCCCTTGCGTCTACCATTTCCGCCACCTGGGCTGACTTTAACTAGTTAACTCAAGTGGGTTATAAAGTTCCTCTTGGGCAAATTCTGGATCATCAAGAACTAATAATATATTATTTAACCATTTAATAAGATCATCTAAGGGAACTAAATTTGATTGTTTATCTTGATAAGATAATTGATTTTGTTTGTAATGTATTTCATTAAAATGAAGCAAATAATTTTTTATAGAAGATATATTATTAATATCCTCTGGTGTTTGATTTATCATTATACTTAGTGACACGAGTGTCTCCTTTATAGGAATTCTGACGAACCCTATTTTTTTATTTTAACTAGATGGAAAAATATTAAAATCATAATATCCAGCTATCTGTTCTACAATTTCATAAGGAACAGAATAATCGATATTATCATTTTCTTTTGTTTCTACATTAACAGAACCAAAAAACAATACATCTCCATGTATTGTATCAGTGCTGTTTTTGCCAACAAAAGAACGAATTGATTGACGGTAAATATAAGTTGCTACAGGATTAACATTTTTTAAATCATACTGCAATGATCTATCAATATAGATATGATAATAAGGATGTAGTGGAAGTAAATAAACATCTTCTATATTATAAAAAACTTTTCGTTTTATATTTGAAGAAGTATCAAAAATTAATTCTGGGTACATTAAATCAGAATGAGGAAGAAACAAAGATTTAACTCGTAAATCTATTGAATTTTTACTTTTTTGATAATTTTCAGGTTGAATAGTTGGATGTTTAGCTAATATTCTAGTCATTTATTAGTTCCATTTTTTGCTATAAGCTATTTTATTTTCAAGCCATTTTGGTTTAGGGTTAGCTTCGTAATACTTAGAAATAATATTACTTGCTGTTCCTTTGGTCATGTCTGCTGTTACTGGTACTCCAATGCGTTTAAGTAGTTTAACCTGTTTATCAGTTGGATAATCAGTACGCCAAGCAGCAGTATTGTCAATAAGATTTACTGAGTGAGAACGATTGTTCATAACCCATTTGTCACTGCGTGCAAATGCTTCTCGGATGTCTGTTGGATAGCCCAAAATGGTTACTGCTGGTGGATTACCAGCAGAAGTCTTTTGAATATGAGCTACAGCTATTCTACCAAGAGTATCAGTAAATATTTTTAATGATTCATTATTATTCAATCCAAGGTGATACTCACCTTCTGCAATCTCTGCCCAGACAAAGCTGGAATACTGCATAATGAATTCATTTGGTGGAGGAGGCATGAAGAGATCAATACGCTTATAAGCTAGATCAATGTCATCAGGAGAAAGTACACGTACTGCTTCTCCCGGACAATATGCTTCAAGCTCCTTGTATTTTTCGGCAATATCTAAAAGATCACTACCTTGTAAATCAAAATCTGCTGGCATACCTAAAAGAGTTGGCAAACCAAGAGGTTTTTTACCCTTAGTCATGTCAGCAATATCTATGATAATACAATGTTCTTTACCCTCAAATAGACGTGTGCCACGTCCTACAATTTGAGTATAAAGTAAAGATGATCTAGTAGGTCTTGCCAAGATGATTGATTCGACGGAGGGTTCATCGAATCCTTCAGTGAGTACACCTACGTTAACAATTACTTTAACTTCGCCAGATGAAAATTTAGAAAAGATTTCTTTTCTTTCTTCATCTGATGTATCGCCTAATACTACTCGTACAGGTATCTGCTTTTGCGCAAAGGATGAGGCCAGGTCCCTGGCGTGGGCAACTCCTGATGCGAATACGATTGCTTTTTTGTTCGGAGCAAACTCCAAATAAGATTTAACAACAATAGCATTACGACCAGGAGTATTGATTGTATCTTCCAATTGCGAAGCCATGTAGTCGCCATGTGAAGTCTCCACTTCTGATATATCGGTATCTGTTTTTACTCTGTATCCAACTAGTCTACAAAGATATCCGTCTTGAATAAGATCAATTATATTTTTATAATATACAATCTCATCAAAGACATCAGTTAAACGAACTGAATCAGATCTTTGAGGAGTTGCTGTTACACCAAGCAATAGCTTTGGTTGAAAATAATCTAGAATTCTTCTATATGATTCAGCAGCAGCGTGGTGTGCTTCATCAACGATAATAGTTTTAAAATAATCTTTAGGAAATTTAGAAAGTCTTTTAGAATCTAATCTTCCTAAAGTGGGAACAGAAGCAACAACAACATCGCCATTTAGCTCGGCAGTGTCTTCTGCTTTTTCTGTTTGTACATCAAGATCAGGATTAGACCTTAAGATCTTATCCTTTGCTTGAATTAATAGCTCACCACGATGAGCTAAAACTAACATTGGTAAACTATTAGAAATAATCTGAGGAATATGACTAAATATTACAGTTTTACCGGAACCGGTAGGCAAGACTACTAGTTGTCGATTAATTCCTTTTTCAAGATAATTTACAATAGAGTCTAAAGCTTCAGTTTGGTAAGGTCGCAATGTTATAGTCATGTTATCCTTAAATAAAAGGTTCTATATATCCATATGGTAGAGAGTCTACCATCATTTGTTCTAGCTCTTCATCAGTTAAAGGTTTTGTTTTAGTATACACTATAACAGTTTTATCTTTAATTGAACAATAAAGATTTTCTTTTTTTTCTGAGGGGTTTGAGTATGACATAATTTATATATTGTTTTCTGAATAATCTATGTATGTATAATTAAGTTTTTTAAAAGGTTTAAATACAAAACCCATAGAAGTATAATAAGACAATAATTCAGACATAGAAAATGGGGGTTCATCAATATGCGAGAAAGCATATGACAACTCCAACATTTCTAAAGGCATAGTTGAATTTTGATTTAAATCAACTTCTTTAATAAGTTCTTCAGAAGATTTCCAAATAACTTTATTATCTGAAGAATGCTCATATGGTAAAGTAACTGCATGAGCAGTATCAGAAGAAATTAAATAAGCATTTAAACAATTGCCAATTACATTTCCGTTTTTGGTAATGTTGCTATCTAATACTATGACCGCAGAAGATGCGCTCAAAGCAGTATAAGAATACATCATCTCTGCGATAGAACTGATATAATCAGTTTGATCAACGTATGGCCTAGAGACTATACCAAAAAGTTTATCGCCAAAGAAATTATAAAACATAATTCTTGGGCGATAAGTTTCTTTACCAGTTAAAGATACATGATCTTCAAAAGAAGTTTTGATAGACAATATCTCTTCTTCTGGATTAGAAACATAGGATTTAATTTTAGAATAATTCATTGTTGTATAATTATTTCTTTGTAAAGATTACATTTGTTACAGCTGCGTCACGCAACATAGCAAAAAAGGCATAAGATATATAACCGTAAAGAGCACTCCACAAAGCTGCAGTAATAAAAGCTCCAGATGATAATAGAACAAGGAATGTAAGAGCATATGCCATGCTTTCTACAACCCATGTTGCAATCAACACTGAAGTTTTAGTTTCTGATCTTTTAAAATAAGATACAGTTTTACGAGTATATTTTCCAAGTTTATAAGAAACAGAATTTCTTTGTTCAACATATGGAATATAATCTGATCGAATAGGTTGAGAAGAAATAATATTACGAATATTATTAAATATCTCATCCATAGGATGTGTATTATTGTATGATGTAGTAGTGCTCACAAGCACTCCTTTCCTTATTTATTTATATTAGCAGTGTGAGCATAAAATACCCACACTGCTAATTATTAGTATTTAGATGTAATAGACTGTCTAACTGGTGGTTCTGGAGTTGTAAAAACAACTGTGCTATCTAGACGATGAGCATTTTGAAACTCAAGTGGATTATTGTAAATTACAATTTCTCCATTTGAATTTGGATATCTCCACTCTTTGTTTTGAACGCTAAAGATATTTACGTCTCCATCTTGAGTGGGCGAAAATACAATAGTGTTTGCAATGCCATAAAATTGTAAAGCTGCTTCTAAATAAGGATAAACAAATCGATTCATAACAATTTGATCTGTTATTTTGCCATTAGAAGTAGGAACTTTTAAAGATACAGAATACATAGCAAGAACGAAATCATGCTTATCTTCTTCTCTATCAAAAGATTGAATAATATTTACAATATCAGAATACAATTCTTCCCAAGAATTACGAAGAATAGTTCCTGTTGCTTGAGTTGCTTCAGAAGTATTTACTGTGTAAATAGTACTTCTAAAGTTTCTCACGATAGGCAGTGCATGAAAATACAAACGCTTACCAAGATCGTGAACAATCTGTGGTGGACCAGCATTTGTTTGTGACCATTCACGAATTCGTAAACAGTAATCACGGTATTTTTCTAAACACAATGTATTCATATGGCTGATCTTTCCTTCGAAAAGATCAACTGTCTCACCATCTTTTAGATAACGGGAAAAGCCTCTACGGCTCCAAAACTCAGCATCGATTGGCTGCTTAGAATCAATGATTTCACGAACAATAGCTCTAGCTTCTGCATCTATAGCAAGAGCATCTTCGATATAATCTGGATTAATACATTTGTCGATTGCTTTTTCCATAGAGCATAATTGATTTGGACGATGAGTGTGCAAAACAAGAGAATGAGCCATGACGGCATTAACGTAACCACCGACATTACCACCACCCATAGCTACACGCATATCGTGGATAACGTCGTCGGGAGTGTAATGACCAGTTGGTTTTACTTTCTTTTGATATTCAGATGGAAGTTTATCATACTTAACTTCACCAGAATATATTGCATCACTCAAACGAGTTGGCCATCCACGTCCAGATACTTCTGGAAATTGAATTGGAGTACCATCTGATTTGTACCAAGTTGGAGACCATTGTCCTTCTACATATCTAAAGATTGAATACTCACCGTAACCGTTTGGAGAACGACAAATGATGACTACACGTTCACCATCAAATTGTTGTCCACCTACGATTGTACGATAGAAACATTTGAAGTAGTCGTCTTCGTCGTGACCGCCATGAGATTCATACATCTCAAGCCAGTCAACATCGTTAACTACATGAACTCCAAGTTCATTGATACGCTGAATAGTTTCAGTCTCAACTTCAATTTCATAACCAGCCATACGAGCTAAAGATTCTGGAATCACTTGCTCGTAGACTGTACATGGTATGGGAATACGTTTCTGAAATGGTTTTGCATGACTTGTTGCTAATGTCTCAAAGAGCCAAGGAGAATCTGTAATCTTCATACCGCTTGCAACCCAACGATATCCTACATAGGACATACGTGAGTTGGCTTCTTCATCTTCAGCTGTTGCAACGTTACGAAACTGGCGTTTGTAAATTTCTTGCCAATTAGTCAACAATTTAGAATCAATAGCATCATTAAACATCTTTTCGTATTCTTCGGTTAACCAAAAATCCATATCAGCTGTGCTGAAAAGATTGTTCAAATTGATTACAGTTTGATCGTCAGTGATGACTCGTTCATGAGAACCTTGAGGTTCTGCAAGAAATTGATAGCCATTATGATATTTTATTTCAGGTTTGATATTTTCACGGCTAGTGATAACATCAATATCATCTGGCATTTCTTCTTCGTCTACAACAATTGCATTGCCTTTAAGAAATCCTTCTTCAAAAACAATACGAACATTAAGAATTGGGGCTTTCATAAGATTCTTTACAAGTTTCTTACGAATACGCCAATCATAATAATATTCTTTGTTGTCAGTAGTATCTTCAGGATGATACATAGGAATGTTTTCTATTGCTCGTTTAACAAACTTACGAGAGACTACAAAGCCGCCATCAAGAAGGCGTTTAGTAACGGATGGATCGCAAAAACGTTTTGCAATTTCTCCGCTCTCAAAGTCTTCAGAGCAATAATCTGTTGGTTCAGCAATGTGAACTTTAATCTCATCTTTTGCAAAGTGAGCGTTCAACAATGCTGGACGATGAAAGGTTTTGAGTCGTTTACCGGTTTTGTCACCAGCAAAGACTTCATATCCCATTTCTTTAAATACAGACAACCATCCTGGATTATTTTCTATAATAACAACTGCAATCTTATTCTTATCAACTACGGCATAACATACATCTGGATGCTTAATAATTTGTTCAGCAATCCGAGCTTCATGTGGATTCTGTGGAATGGGCATAGTTGCCATTCTATAATTTGTTGCGTTAGGGATAGACTTCATAGCTTGACGAAGAAAACCAGTATCGTAAAATCCGAACTGGTAATCATTCATGCTGCGAAGTGGCCCATTTGCTTCTGAACGAAGCCGAACAATTGGTCTATATGTAATTAGTGACACGTTACCTCCTACGGTCTACTCGATTTTTTTATTTTACTTTAATTGCCTTTATTTTGGTTACTGCCCATCTAGTTCCCCAAACAGGGAACGTAATTATTCTAAGAATCTTATACACAAGTGTAAAGAAATCTTTAATTGTTTGAAACCATTTAGATTTCAAATGTAACGTCATATTACCTCCGTGTTTTTGTGCCATTGGACTATCGTAATTCCAATGAAGGAATGTATAGCCAGGAACAGACAACACGGTTGATATTACGCCAGCACCCATGGCAATCAAGCCAGAGGCACTGAATGCCAAGCCCATCAAGAATGATAGGAATAGTGAGTTCAACATATTGAACAACTTACTTTCGTAAGACTTTTGTCTCCACCATTTAACTTTAGCAGCAATCATCAACTCGACAAGAGTAGATGTAATGGCCAAGATTATCATCATACTAAGTAACATAAATCAGCCTTTCTTTAGTTCGAGTGAATGCTTTGTTTTGAATTAACAAAAAGGAGGGGCACAAGGCCCCCCCTTTTAGTCATAATATTTATTATGATTAATTGCTAGGTTTACACCTATGTGCAAACTTAGGTCCCCATGCACATGGGTCCCAGGGGTCCCAACCAGCTTTTTGATACAAAATGTATCCTGCAGCTAAATTGGTAACTGGGTCTAGCAATTGTTCTTGAGTGCAGATCTTATGTTCTGCACAGAGTAGTTGTCTGCCATCTCTTTTGGGATCCCAGTTGACTCCATTGATTTGTAGCAATCCTGAATCGGATTTATTTGTAGCACCTGTGTGCCCAACTACATTACAATTTTTGTCAACTATGGAACCACCAATTCGATTGGGGCATCCACCTGATTCACGGAGAATAATTTGACCTAGTTTGTTCCACGTTTTACGTGGCCAACCAGCTTGCTTGGCTAATATTGGAAGCCAAGATATATCTCCGTGTTTAAACGCAATTGATTCAATTGCATTATGTGTATCTAATCTATCGGGTGAAGCTAGTACCCCAAGGGTACTGGGAGGTTCCTGAACTGGTTCTTCAATCTTCTTTGCAGAAGAATTGGATATACCAGCAGAAAGGAAGATTGCTCCTAAGATAGATGCTAATATTGCTTTTTTATATTTTACTTGCATTTGGTATTCGCTCCTTTTCGTCTTTGTCTGGTGTTTGCGAAACACCATTAGTACGGCGCAGGTTGCGAAACCGAAGATGTGCGGACATATACGAAATGCCCGTCACAGTTGGCAGGTTAGCCATCTCCGACTTCACAGTATTTCTCTGTTACGTTAGGGATTATTCCCCTGCCCGCATGTTACGGGCATTGTATTTATTATATCACATATTGTTTTGTTGTAAGTATGTATACCAATACTCCTTGGTGGGGTCTACTTAATATTTAAGGTTTAAAGATATTATTGTAAAGTAGACGATCCTGCGCACCATTTATATAATATAAATGATGTAGTAATAGTAACTTTATTTAAAAATAAATTAACTATTAAATTTCGTTTGCGATTAACTGTTGATTGGTCTGAATAATTTTGTAAACACCGTATTGAACAAGTTCAAAACGATCTGAATTATTCTTAATGTAATTAAGAAGTGTTGGAAGGCTAACGCCAATCTCTGTGCACATTTCTTTTGTTGAATAAATTTTGTTTGTATTGGCATTAATGAATTGTTGAATTAATGGGGCTTTCGATGGCTTAGCCATTTCAATCTCCGTTTTCTGTGTGTAATTAGGGTGTATAAGGGTATATAAATATTATAGTATAAAAAGGAAAATTAAGCAAGTTTGTTGATAATATTTTTTTTATTATTACAACTCATATATTATTATATAGGATTGGATAGCAAACCTATATAAATTTAGGGGTTTAACAATTTTAATATTTAGACTTCGCCGGAAAGTAGAAGGGCATATTTGTGTAGACCACTTCAGTCTGTCCTTCTACATATCTTTCAATTAGCACATCTTGGTCACCATTGAAGTAATGGGTGGTATGGATGCTCCCGACGTAAACAAATTTACCACCAGAATTGTCTACAATCCAGGTGATCATTTTGTCGTCGCCAAGCTGTCTAGAACGACGAATAGCCATTGATCCGTAGGTATCTTTAGAAGGGTCCATATTCTGTGTAATCCACAGAAAATTATAACCCGATTCTGAAGGAATAACTACTGATGAATATCCTTTATGTGCCGGCTGATATACCGGTAATTTTTTGCCATTATGCTCAATAAATTGAGGATTCCGCCAAAGGGTATAATGCACGGCTAAGATTCCCCTAATTTTAGGATCATCTGTTAAAGGAAGCCTATTCGGTAATGCTTGAATTGTGTTTTGTTTTTCTAAGATAGTCATCTTATTCTTTCTAATATACTAGGTATTGCCTTTCTAAAAAAAGGGGTGTAAACCCCGGCATCCAATATGGGGTAATATGGATGGACACAAAGAGATTCTTAACTGGAGGTAGAGACTCAATCTTTGGTTGGTGGTTGTCACACGAGGGCAATTCATGCCCGGGGATTACACTGCTGGTGGCTTGGTAATAAGCCTTTGCTTTTGATTACCATGCTTTGTGCCCTGAGTACGATTTGAACGTACGACCTACGGATTAGAAGTCCGTTGCTCTATCCACTAAGCTACCAGGGCGGTCCGCCGCAAAAATTTTTATAATTTTTTAACCTTTTAT
>Ga0129333_10006308_pt1 | contig 11221 bp, 9 predicted proteins | sample CPB6_08_DNA_FD_94474 | JGI IMG/M metagenome (GOLD analysis project Ga0129333, IMG submission 94474) | Freshwater to marine salinity gradient microbial communities from Chesapeake Bay, USA - CPBay_Sum_0.6_0.8_DNA | ecosystem: Environmental > Aquatic > Marine > Coastal | place: USA: Chesapeake Bay...
CTTCCCGGTGATGAGTCGCCTGCTAAAGAAAAAAGTAAATACAATAAAGGTGAAGGGGCTGGTGAACCAGCCCGAGCTGGTTCTCTTGCTGAACTGGCTAAAGCAGAGAATGCTCCTCTTTCAGCCTTACAAAGTATTTATAATAAAGGGCTTGCTGCTTGGGCTTCAAGCGGACACAGACCCGGTGTTTCTCAACATGCTTGGGCGAGAGCAAGAGTCAATAGCGTTCTAAAAGGTGGTGATGCAAGAGAAGTAGATAAAAGTGAATGGGAAGCCATACAAAAACATAGAGAAGGAGGTGGAGGAAATGTCTAAACGCATAGCTGAACTTTTACTTGAAGTAAATGGAAAGCCTCTAAAACCAGTTCACGAACTAAAGAAAGCTAAAGCAAAAGTGCCTACAACAAACATTGGCAAGCCAATACGCAATGCGCTTGTATTATTGGCTGTATGTATAGCGCTTGCGTCCATCTATTTTATAAAGGAGTATTTTTATTATGGATAAAATGATAATGAAAGAGGCTGCATCTAAACTGCTATCCTCTATAGCAAACCTTGATCCTAAAAAGATAAGTTCTATTTCTATTTCTTTCAGTCAAGGGGATGAAATGGATGTAGATGAAGAAGAAGATACAGGTGAGTATCCTATGCCTGAAGGTGAAAAGTGTTCTCATTGTGATGCTTCACCAAAAGCCAGAGGTAAAGGTGCCTGCTGTGATAGATGCGGAAAAGGACAATGCCCTGACTGCGGTTCTGAAATGGAAGACAACATGTGTGAAGGTTGTGAATACGAAGATACATCAATGTCTGACTTACAACGAATGAAATACAAATACGGTGCTCCTCACATGATGAAAATGAAAAAACTAATGGATAAGGGTATGTCTCCAATGATGGCTCATAAGAAAGCTGGAAAGCCTATGAGTGTTCGTCCTATTCCAAAAGCCAAGGAAGTAATGAAGGAGGAGATGAAAGATGACTACGAAGAAGAATAAACTGGAGCAACTTATAAACCAACTTCCTCCTTCTGCTGAAATAACTTCAGGAGACATAAAGGCTCTTACTATCAGCTTTATTTTGGATCAAGAAGATGATGATGTTGAAAAACAAAAAGGCACACGTAGTCGTCTAAAGCTTGAAGCCCTACGTCTTTTACATGACATAAATAAAAGTGAAAATGCACCAGACATTGACTCTGCTATTCTTGCAGTTATTGCTGGTAAAAAGGAATAAGGTAAACCCCTAAATGAAAAAAGATGAAGCAGCAAAGATCCTTGCAGAAGTTCAGCGATGCAAGGATGACTTTATTTATTTTGCTGAAAACTATCTCAAGATAATAGATAAAGATGATAAACTACAAACACTAAAACTAAACTACGCACAGAACCTTATTCATCAAGAACTTGAGTCAAATGGCTTTCTTTCTATTCTCAAAGCTCGTCAGCTTGGTTCTTCCACCTACATTGCTGCACGTTTTTTTTGGGAAGCTCTATTCAATGTCAATACAAGAGTTGCTGTTGTAGCTCACACACATGCAGCCGTTCGCAACATTTATTCTATTTATCAACGTTTTTATAGCAACTTACCAAAGTTTCTTCAGTTGGAAACAACTGCTGCCTCTGCAAATGAACTTGCCTTTATTACAGGTTCATCTATCAAGATAGGCACAGCCAATAGCCAAAACTTTCGTGGTTCAACTTATTCTCGCATCCATGCATCAGAAGCTGCCTTCTGGGATGACATGAATAGCACCATTCAGTCCCTATTCCAAACTGCTTCTAATAACCCAACCATTATTATTGAAACAACTCCTAATGGTCTAAATGACTTTTATACCTTTTGGAAAGATAATAATGGCTACAATAAACTCTTCTTATCTTGGCTTGATGATAAAAACTATGTTCGTAAGGATGTTCCTGATAACTGGAAGGCTTCAGACGTAGAGTTTGAGTATCTAAAAGAACATGGTTTATCAGAACAACAAAGAAACTGGTTTGTTTATACACTTCGCACTCGTTGCGGTAATAACATTCATAACTTCAAGCAAGAATACCCAGCAAAAGTTGAAGATGCCTTTATTGCTACAGGAACCTTTGTCTTTCCTCATCTTGTAAAAGACCTTGTTGAACCACCAAAACAGTTTGGTTGGACGTTCTTTGCTCCACCAAATAAATACAAAGCCTATCTTCTTGGTGTTGATACGGCATCAGGCGACCCTAATGGGGACTTTTCAGCAGCCGTTATGCTTGACATTTCAGACAAAGACAAATACTCACTTGTTGCAACCTTTTACGATCACATAACTCTAAAAGAATACGCACAGTCCATCAAACTTGTCTGTGAAAAATACAAACCATTGGTTATTTGTGAAAGAAACTCCTACGGGCAAGCCATTATTGAGGACATAAGAGCGTCTGACTACCCCTATGTTTATTCAGAAACGAAATGGGATGTGATGAAAAATGCCTTCAGCGACCGAATAGGCTTTACAACCAGTGCAAAAAGCCGTCCAGTCCTCATGGCTAAACTGGTTGAAACAATAACATCTAATAAAATAGAGCTAAAATGTCCTCGTTTGCGCTATGAGTTCCTACACTTTGTTTATAATGATAAAGGTAAGGCTGAAGCAGAGTCAGGTTTCCACGACGATCTTATCTTTGCTCTTGGTTTGGCTCTAATGGGAGAAGACCAAGCTTATTATTATGAAGAAGAGATAAAAAAAGCTAATAAACCAGATAACATCAGAGACATGATAGCTTTTGAGGTAGCCACAGGTATTCCATCCAGCCGTGTTCCAGACAGTTATTGGGCTGAAGAAACAGAGTTGGATAGGCTTGTGGGTCAGTGGGACGATGATCGATAGTTTGAGAGTGGTAATGAATAGGTCTTGGATCAGAACCAAGTAAAAAACTGACCTAAAGGAGAAAGCGAAATGAGTTTCCTAACGGAACAACAACAACAGGAGGTCGCTAACCTGTTCCAAAATAGTGCGACTGAAAATGATAACAGCAATGTTGAGAATAATGCGGGGAGAGAAGAAACATCACAGGCGTCAAACATAGCATCAGCATCGCCAACTGAAGCAACCAACGATGAAGGACATGCCGTTCCTTATTCCCGTTTCAAGAGCGTTATAGAAGCAAGAAATGAGTATAAAAATAAGGTGTCAAACCTTGAGCGTCAACTTGCCGACTTACAAAACCAACTTCAGTCCGCACCAAAAGCAGAAGTTTCGAGTAGATCAGAGCAAAGTATTTTGGATCAGTTCTATTCAGATCATGAAAGAGAAGTATCAAACGATCCTTATCAAGATAAACTACAAACAATAGAGCAAAAGCTTTATCAGTTTGAGGTAGATAAGGCTCAAATGCAACTCACAAAGGAAATAGCTGTAGCACAACAGAAGTATCCTCATGTTTCATCAGAACTTTTGCTAAACGCTGTTATCAATGACCCAGACGCAGATGTTATGTCTGTTGCAGAACAGTATAATACATTTGTTTCTTCAGTCCGAGAACAAGCCATTGCAGAGTATTTACAAACTAATGGTGTAAAGGGTGTAACACCTTCAGCACCACCAAGAATAAACCCAGCAGGCGGCTCTCTCGTAGGCAAGTCGGTAGTTTCTGGACCAACTCCAAAGACAATGGACCAAGCCAGAGATGCTCTTTATGAGTTTCTAAAACACAACATGTAATAAGCCTATAACACTTTACAGGAGGATAATAAAATGGCTGCATCACTATCATCACTACAAGCGGTTCTAAAGAACTTCTATGCCGCTGCTGTCGCAGAACAGCTAAACCAAGAAGTCCTAATGCTTGAACTATTCGAGAAAGCAAAACTCGACTGGTCTGGTAAAAGAGTTATTATACCAGTTCACGTAGGTCGTAACCAAGGTGTAGGCTTCGCCGCTGAAGGCGCTGCTCTACCTACTGCCGGTCAAGAGATCTACAGCGAACTAAACGTAACTGCCAAGTTCCTTTATGGTCGTTTCCAGATCTCTGGTCCTGCTATCTCATCTGCCAAAGGTGCATACTCTTTCGGCAACTACATTGACCTTGAACTACGTAAACTTGTTGAAGACGTTCGTAAGCGTGCCAACGTTGCTTGTTTCTCTGGCAACATTGTGTTGGGCTACGTTCATCGTCGTATTGACAATGCTAATGCTACAGTAGTTTATCCTTTCTCTGGCGATCTACAAGAGTTGGCTCGTAAGAGAACTGCTGCTATTGCCGCAGGTCAGCAACTTGTTATTGAACTTCGTAGAACTGACACCTACGGTCTTGTATTCCAAGGCGGTGGTGGTCTTATCGCTGAAGGCTTTATCTCTGCTGTTGACTTTGGTGCAGATACTATCAGCATCACTACAACCGCTGCTGACCGTATGGATACAACTCTTGCTTCTAATGCAGGACTTGAGCCAACAGCGGGCTTCGCAGTTGTTATCAAAGCTGGCGTAAGCACCGTAGGCACAGCAGCATTCAATGAAGCTGTTCTTGAACTAAACGGTATTGCAACAAACCTATCTTCACCTTTACACTTTGGTGTTGATAGAACTGATGCAACTGGTGGTTTCAACGTTGCTCTACAAACCAACAGCATCACAACTCAAAACGTTACAGGCGTTGATGCTAACTACGATCCTTTTGCTGCACTAACTCTTGGTCGTATGCAACAAGTTACAGATAGCATCTACACTGACTCTGGCGTTCAACCTGACATTATCATGTTGAACCCAGCACAACGTCAGTCCTACACCAACTTATTGGTTGGTGCTAACGCTGCCAACTTATTCAAGATCACTGACTCCGCTAAAAACGGCGACGGTGGTTTCAGTGGGCTTGGCTTCAATGGCATCCCACTAAAAGTAAGCGTAGATGCAGGACAACACATCTTCTACTTCCTACACACCAAAGTTTGGAAACTTGCCGAACTTGAGAAACCCGGTTTCGCGGATCTCGACGGCAACATCCTTGCACGTGCAGGCGTAGGTGCTGGTGGTATTGACGCCTACGAAGGCTACTACCGCCTCTACTGTGATGTTTACTGTGAGCGTCCTAACGCTAACGGTGCTATCATCGGCGTTGCATTCTAAAAAATAACAACGGCAAAGGGGCTGGTAGGTTTGGCTTTGTGCTGGGCTTACCAGCCCCTTTCTGCAAGGAGTTCTATTTTATGCTTTTATGTCTTTGGTTTGTTTCTATAGTGTTTTCTGTTGGTTTATGGTTCTTCTTGAAAGAGCTTGCAAAAATAAGAAAAGACCTATCTGCTTATGTAATAGCAAATACTATAAAAACAAATAAAGAAGTTGAGTTTATGATAGAACATCAGAAACAACAAGAACTGGAAGGAACTTCAGTCAATGACATTTTTGGAGTAAACTATAATGCCTAAACTATCTGCTGGTATTTTCAGCCCTGCGGTTGCTGAAAAAGAAGCTCAAAAACAAGCCGCATCTGTTCGCGCTCAAGCTGCTTATAATAGGCTTGCAGAAGAAAGAGGTTCATTTACAAGAGCTTTGGGTGAAGACATTTTACCTCTTGGTGGTGCTATTGTTGGTGGTATTCTTGGTGGCATGGCTGGTGATCCAGTTACTGGAGCTAAAGTGGGTAGTGCTGCCGTTGCTCCAGTAGGAGAACTTATTGCTGGTTCTGGTTATGAAAGAGCACAACAAGCAGTTCAAGAAGCAGAAGCTGACGCAGCAGAAGCACAAGGTATGCAACCAAATACAGCACAACAAAAAATGGCAAACATGGCTGCATCACAACAAAAAACAGGTGGCTCAAAAGCTGCTGGTAGTTTTACAAACATTATGGAACTTTTACAAAAAGCTGGAGCAATAGGCGGCGGCAGCACCCTTGGGGGCTAAAGGAAAATAAAACATGGCTTATGACTCAACAACAACACCAGACATCAACCAGTTTGATAATGAAGGCTATCCTAAAGCGATAGCATCTGTTTTACAGAGTTCTAAAAATGCTAAACTGGATCAAACTCGTATGTGGGACATTTGTTTGATGTATCTCAACGGTCAACAAAACATTCGTTATGATAAGTCATTACAACAGTATGTTACCTTACGAAACCAACCCGGTCGAAACCAACTTATTATCAACCTTATTCTAAACATGTATAGAGCCATCTGCTCTCGTTTGGCTACAAACTATCCATCTATTTCAGTTCTTCCAGCTTCTCCAAGTAATGAAGACATTGTAAAAGCAAAGTCATCAGAAGAAGCTATCAAGTATTTTTATCATCGTGAAAATGTAAAACGAGACATGGAGAAAGCTGTTGAATGGCTTGTCTCTTGTGGAAACGTAGGTCTTCTTGAGTTTTATGATCCAGACAAAAAAGAAGTCAAACTAAAGGTTGTAAGTCCTTATGACATTTTTTGGGAAGCAGGAGTCAATAATGTTGAAGAGTCCTCATTTATTGCCGTTCGTTCTGTTGTTCGTAGAGAAGACCTAATAAAAGCTTTTCCAAATAAAAGAGAAGAGATAATGAAACAGGCTACTCTATCAACTGAAAATGCAGTTGAAGATAACACCTATCCACATACACAGTCATTTGAGGGTGAGAGTTTTGCTTATCCAAGAGTTGAGTTATTTGAGATCTTTTTCTCTGATGGCAAGTATTGTTATGTTTCAGGAAATGAGTATCTCTATAAAGGTGAAAACCCTATTCAGAAGATCCCCTTTCAGTTTATTCGCTACACCAACTTACCTGATAAAGTTTGGGGTAAAGGTATGGTTGAAGGTATTATTGACCTACAAAACCTTTATAATAAAAGCAGAAACCAACTTCTACAAAATGTTGAACTCATGTCTAACCCCAAGTGGCTTATTCCAAAAACTGCTGGTGTAAATGGTTCAGCTATTCGTGGAACTCCCGGTGAGATCATTTATTATAATGCTGCTGGTGGAACTCCTTCACAAGTTGCAGGAACTCCTATCCCATCTTATGTTTTCGATCACATAACTCGTTTGCAACAAGAGATGCTTGATGTTTCAGGTATTCACTCAACAACTCTTGGTCGTCGTGCTGTAGGCATTACTTCTGGTAAAGCCATCAATGCTTTGGCAGACCAAGATGTTACACAACTTGTTATGACTCAAGATAACATTGAAGCTGCTGTAAAAGAAATGGCAGAGTGTGTTCTTTTATTTATGAAAAAGTTTTATACAGAACAACGCTTTATTCGGATGCTTGACGGTCTTGGTTCAATGGTTTTCAAGCAACTACAAAATACAGACATAGTTGATACACCAGAGATCTTTCTTGAAGCTGGCACAATGTTCCGTGATGATACTGCGGATAGAGATGCTAAAGTTCTACAACTATTACAACTTGGACTCATCCCACCAAACATTGCTCTACAAGAGCTATCTTTCAAGACAGGAAACTCGTTTGTCCTTGATGAAGTTGCTAACCTCAACCATGCTAATGAAATGCTTGAAGCTGTAAAAGAAGGCGCTCAAATAGAGATCTTTGCTACAGATGACCTCAAGAGTTTCAAGAAGGTCTTTGGCGACTTTGTAAAAACAGACAACTATTATTTATTATCTGAAGAAGTCAGGGACTACATCAGAGACATTGTTGTTGCCTTGGCTACTTTCCAACCACCTAACCCACAAGACCCAGCAGAAAACAAGGTCAAGTATAAAGTGTTCCCACATGCTGTTGCACCAAACGACCAAGAAAACTTTGCAAAAGAAATGCTTGTCTCTTCGGCTCCAGCACAAGAACAAATGCTTCAACAACAACTTGAAAATGCTATGACTGCTGGTGCTTACGGTCAAGTCAAACAAGGACTAAAACCACAAACAAATGATGCCGCTGTAGTCAATAAAAGAGGAGTGATGTAATGACAACTTATGAAGTCGCACAACTATTCAAGCAGTATGTTGATGATGCAGACGTTACATTTATGAGTGATGCTGATGCAGTGCTATTTCTAAATAGAGGCTATGATGAGTTCTTTTCACAGGTTGCTGAAAATGATAGCAACTTTTATGTAGCTGATGCTTTTTATCTAAATGTAAATGCTAAAGAAATAGACCTCGCTGTTATTCCAGCAACTACACCAGCAGGCTCTCTTATTATGGGACCAAATGTTGCTACAACTGATAAACGTCTTTATCGTCTTATGAGAGTAAGCCAAGCAGAACAAACAGGACAAGTTCGTTATTATTTACAGCCCTGTCGCTCTCTTGTTGAAATGCGTAATGATGTAAATAGATACATGCTACGCGGTAATAAGTTATTATTCAGTGATACAATGAACCACATTTTATTGGAGTATGTTGCAAAGTTTGATAACTTATTTGATACAGTCAACATTACTTTGGCTGGTGCTGCATTTATTGATGACCTCGTTCAGTTTCATGACCTTATTGCTTTGCTTGCTTGCAAACACTACATGATAAAGGACTTTGCCACAAACCCAGTTTTGGTAGGTCAACTGGAAATGAGAACAAAAGCACTAAACGAATACTTATCTACTGGTCGTTCTTTCTCTGCTAATAATGGTGTTATTGGAACAGACGAACTAACTTATCTCGGCTACTAAAGGAGGCTAATGGATGGCTGCTAATAGACCTGAAGTTGACATTATAGAAGCAGGGATGGAGCTAAAGGATCCCTATAATAACCAAACTTTTATTCAGAACCTTTATAAGAATAGAGCTATTTGGGAAAGCAGAGAAGGCTTTGGAACTGTTGCTGAAATAAACGGTCAGCTAAATGCTCTCGATCTAAAACCCGGTAGATCAAGTGAAACATTTGACTTGGTTTTTGGTCTTGAAAAATGTCTTGGAACTTATGCTTTTCGCACAGAGTTCGGACACGATCAAATAGTCAGTATTTTTTATTCAAGAAATACAACAACAAACTATTATTCTAAAGCTTCAGATAAAGTTTATAACTATACTGTAGTCATCTATGATGCAACTACAAACAACTATTGGTATGAAACTCTTTATAGACACACAGCAGATCAAACAGAAGTTTTACAAGTAAGTCCTTATTATCGTGGTTATTATGAAACAAGAAACTATGGCTCTGAATACATGAGTCCTACTCTTGCAAAACCACTACCCTTCTTTTTCAAGGACTATTTGGGAGTTCTTTACTTTGGAAACGCTCAAGGTGTTTGGGTTTATAACCCTACAGCATTTATTGATAACCGTTATAAACAAGTAAACATTGTAAATAATAGAGATGAGCTAAACGATCAACAGTCAAACCATTATGGTGAAACTGGTCTAATAACTCCTATTATTTTTGTTGATGGAACATTTGCTGTTGATAATGCTTACACATACATCCAAGATGGAGACATAAGCAACTTTGTTGATCTTGAAGCATTTGAGGGTCGCATTATTTATGCGGCTGGTAAAACTTTATACTTCTCTGATGTAGGTCAAGCTAACTCTATTATTGGTGCAAATGCTTTTACCTTTCACGAAATGAATGGAAACATTTCTGCTATTCAACAAATAAACGGTGCTATTTGTGTATGGTCTGAAAGTCAAACATTTCTTTATCAGCCCTCTCAAGGCATACTACAGTCAGGCGGTCGTCCAGTAAAAGTCCATGATGAGGTTGGATGCATAAGCGCTCAATGTGTTTTATTCAGAGAAAACGTAGTTTATTGGATGGATACGAACGGCGTCTATGTTACAACCAATGGTCTTGAGCTACAAGACATAGGCTTACCAATAAAACGTTTCTTTCAGTATGAAACTATCAACCCATTTATTCATTATTTTACTAATAATGGTTTTGCTGGTCCATCTTCACAACAAGCTCCTGACTTTCTTATGAGAGCAGAAGGCAACTTTGATAGCGTTCATCTTGACTACGATCAAGTAAACGAACAGTTATTTGTTGTCTTTCCTCTTCTAAACATGGCTTGGGTTTTCAAGGGTGGTTGGTATTTATGGACTTTCAATAGTATTGTTGATAGTTCTTATGATGAAGAAACAGAAAGATACACTTATCTTGTAAATAATAAAACACAAGTAAGCTTTCCTATTTTTGCTTCAACTCAAACAAAGACGTTTATTGTTGGTGGCAAAAAAGAAACTTCAATGTATTATACAACAGGTAATGGAAACATTGGTTATACAGAACATGAAGTTGGTGCATACTCGTCTTTCCGTATTTTTGAGTGGAAAAGAGGCGGCGCTCAAGATGGCTCTACTTATGACTACATTGAAGGTCGTAGGTTTGCTGGTTTTTATAGAAGGCTTGTTCGTCCAGAAGAAGCACCAAGTATGATAAACTGGTATTTTGATCCAGCCGAACGTTATGGTGGTTATCTAAATGTAGATAAAGATGCTCTCTACGAACAAAATGATGACGTTTGGTTATTGCCTATTCGTCTATCTGTAGAAACTCCATCCCAACCTTCTTGGACTCACATAAAAAGTTATTCTCTTTCATTTCACATTGATAAAACTCGTTGGCTACCTTTTGGTTGGGATGGCGCTGTTGATGATGCAATGTATTTTATTTTACCAACAGAAAGATCTTCAGGATACCTTGGCTTTACTCCCGGTGGTCCTGCGGCTCCAACGTCAGAGTGTAGTTATGATCCAGTAGAAGGACTAATAACAATAAAATGGGATGCTTCTGTTGTTCCAGCAAATAACTTATCAAACCCAAATGGTATTTATTTCTATGGAAGAAACAAACATGACATGATCTACATACCTTTGAGAAAGGTCAATAGAGATAGCACCCTTTTGATAGGTCAAAAAAACCCAACAACAAACATTGTTACTGACATTGTTGATAGAACAATAATAGTTACTGATGGAATAACAGACATAACTATAGATGATGCTTATGTTTATGACTGGCAACCCGGTTGGTTTCAGTTTGTTACACCAGAAGAAAGAACACAAGGTATTGACTGGTGCTATAAGTCAAAACAAATAGGCATAGAGGGCGAGAGCCAAATAAAAGCAAGAGGCTCTTATTCACTTATTTCTACAACTGGTGTAGGAGAACAAATAACACCTTGGTTTTATGGTATTTGGAACTCTGTTGCTGGTTCTGACTATAAGGACTATGTATCACAAGAAGTTGACTTTGTTGGTTCAGACATTGTAAGACAGGACTTGGTAAACATTGCTAATGTTGAACCAATAAGAACTCGTATCAAAAGTGTTCCATTTGGTATGACAACAAAAACATTTGATAATGTGTTTCC
>Ga0129333_10006309_pt1 | contig 11220 bp, 10 predicted proteins | sample CPB6_08_DNA_FD_94474 | JGI IMG/M metagenome (GOLD analysis project Ga0129333, IMG submission 94474) | Freshwater to marine salinity gradient microbial communities from Chesapeake Bay, USA - CPBay_Sum_0.6_0.8_DNA | ecosystem: Environmental > Aquatic > Marine > Coastal | place: USA: Chesapeake...
TCACGAGATTCGTAACGCCGGGTCCATTCTGACCTGCCAGGAAGACGCCCGCGCGTGCGCCCGCCCGCGCATATCCGTCGGCCATGTGCACGCCAGTCCTCTCGTCACGAACACCTACGAATCGGATATCGGTACGCCCATAGAGCGCGTCGAACACCTCCAGACCGGCCGAACCGATCAATCCAAAAACATGTTTCGTTTCGTGCGCAGCCAAAGCTTCGACGACCGCGTTGCCGCCAGTACCCTGATTCACATCGAGTCTCCTGTTGAGTGAGAATTGCGTCGACTTGTTGATGTCGGCGAGTTGAAGGCGGTAGTTGCATTAGCACGGCTGCTTGCTACCGTTCGTGAATTTTTGTCTTTTTGTCGACATTCGTCAACAATTTCTGTTTAGCAGGTACAACCTGCAACATCAATTATTTTCCACCCGGATGCCCGCGCTCTTGACTACCTGGGCGTAGCGTGCCAGGTCACGCCGCATTTCATCGCCGAATTGTTCGGCACTGCCGGGAGAGGCTTCAATGCCCAGTGCACGCAATTTGTCGCGCACCACCGGGTCATTGAGAACCGCATTGAGTTCGCTGTTGAGGCGCTTGGTGATCGCCGCGGGGGTGGCCACTGGCGCCAGCACACCGACCCAGGAGTCGACCACGAAATCGGCCACACCGCTTTCAATGAAAGTGGGTACATCCGGCAGCGCTGAGGTGCGCTGGGCACCAGAGACAGCAATGGCGCGCAACTTGCCCGATTTGACATGGCCTTGAGCGCCTGCAACTGCGGTGTAGACCAGGGGGATGTTGCCGCCCAGCACATCGGTCATGGCCTGGCCACCGCCCTTGTAGGGCACATGCATCAGGTTGGCGCCGGTTTTCTGATTGAGCAATTCGCCAGCGATATGCGGTGTGCCGCCGGTGCCCGAGGTGCCGTAGGGCAGTCCCCCGGATCGAGTTTTGGACAGGGCGATGACCTCGCTCAAAGTTTTGGCTGGAACATCGGGGTGGGATACCAGGATCAGGGTGGCGTTGCCGATCTTGCCAATGGGGGCAAAGTCTTTCAGGGTGTCGAATGGAATCTTGGCAAACACATTGGGGTTGATCACCATGGTGCCGTCAAATCCCAGCAACAGGGTGTAACCATCGGGCGTGGCGGTTTTCACCAGACTGGTGCCGATATTGCCCGAGGCCCCGGGCTTGTTGTCCACCACCACCTGCTGGTTCAGGCGTTTGCCCAAGAGTTCGGCGATGAGTCGGCCGCTGGTATCGGTCACACCGCCTGGGGTGAAGGGCACCACCAGACGAATGGGTTTGCTCGGCCAGCTGTCCTGGGCCGAGGCGATGCCAGCCACAGCCAGCAGGCAGGCCAACACGATGTGAAACAGGTGACGACGGTTGCGGTGCGAACCGTGCGAACCGGACGAAAGGGGTGCTTGCATGTTGATCTCCTCTGGTAATGATGGGGTCGCTGTAAGAGTGTATCGGCCGATCGATGTTCAGGCTTCTGGATCGGCATAGCGCCGGTCAAAGGCCCACACATCCTCAAAGCCCATCAGCTGGGTCAATTCTGAGAAAGGCATCAGTGGCGTCTTGCCAGCAGCCGAGGAGCCGTCTTGCTGAATGGTTTGATAGACCGACTGCATCGCCTGGGTGGCAGCCAGCAGAGCGGTGACCGGAAAAATAGCGATCTTGTAGCCAATCGACTCGAGATCGGCCCGGCTCAGCACCGGCGTACGCCCGCCTTCGACCATATTGGCCAGCAGGGGCAGGTGAAAGCTGCGCCCGATCTGGCGCATTTCTTCCTCACTCTCAGGCGACTCGACAAAGAGGATGTCTGCGCCTGCCTTGGCGAAGGCTTCGGCGCGGCGCAGGGCCTCATCCAGGCCCAGACTGCTGCGCGCATCGGTGCGGGCAATGATGAGAAAGTCTTTGGAGTTGCGTGAATCCACTGCCACCTGAATCTTGCGCACCATATCAGCCAGAGGAATGACGCGCCGACCGGGGGTGTGGCCACACTTTTTTGGAAACTCCTGGTCCTCCAGCTGAATGGCGCTGGCCCCTGCGGCTTCATAGCCCCGGATGGTGTGGCGCACATTGAGCAGGCCACCGTAACCAGTGTCGCCATCGGCAATCAAGGGCGTGCGCGCCATGGCAGCCATGCTGCGTACCCGGCCCACCATGTCGGTGTAGGTGGCCAAGCCAGCATCAGGCAGGCCGGTGAGAGAAGCCACGGTGCCAAAACCGGTCATGTAGAGCGCGTCAAAGCCAAAGCTGTCGGCCAGGCGCAAGGACACCATATCAAATACGCCGGGAGCGCTGATCAGGCCGGGCTCCTGCAGGCGCTGACTTAGGGAAGGATTGGGCATGTTGATGAGAAGTTAAAAGAGGGAACAAAACCAGATCGGATCCTGGACCAAGGCTTTCCACATCGTCCGGGGACGATGGTGGGTGACATTTTGGCATTGTCATATGCCTGTCATATTGGCAGCATAAAGTTGTCACCACATCAAAATCACATGAAAGGATTCAAGGATGAAGCGAACCGTCAAATTTTCTGCTCTGGTCATGGTTTGGGCCCTGGCCACTGGCTGGGCGCAGGCGCAGGACGTCACCGGCGCGGGCGCCAGTTTTCCAGCACCCCTGTATGCCAAGTGGGCTTCGGATTACTACAAGTCGACCGGACAGAAAATCAATTACCAGTCGGTGGGATCGGGGGCTGGAATCAAACAGATTGATGGCAAAACCGTGGATTTTGGCGCTTCGGACATGCCGCTCAAGGACGATGATCTGGCCAAGAAAGGCCAGCTGCAGTTTCCCACCGTGATCGGCGGCGTGGTACCGGTGGTCAATATCAAGGGCATTGGAGACGGTCAGCTCAAGCTCAACGGTGAGGTGCTTGCCAACATTTACCTGGGCAAGATCAACAAATGGAGCGATCCTGCGATCAAAGCACTCAACCCTGGATTGAACCTGCCCGATGCTGCCATCGCTGCGGTACGTCGCGCTGACGGCTCGGGCACCACCTTCATTTTCACCAACTACCTCAGTCAGGTCAGCCCGGACTGGAAGAGCAAAGTGGGCGAGGGTACAGCGGTCAACTGGCCAACTGGGGCAGGTGGCAAAGGCAACGAGGGCGTGGCAGCTTTTGTCGGTCGACTGCCCAACTCGATCGGCTATGTGGAATATGCCTACGTGAAGCAGAACAAAATGAACTACGTCCTGCTGCAGAACAAGACTGGCAATTTTGTCGCACCCAGCGACACCGCTTTCAAGGCCGCCGCCGCAGGTGCGAACTGGAGCAAGAGTTTTTACCAGATCCTCACCGATCAGCCCGGTAAAGATGCCTGGCCGATGACCGGTGCCACCTTCATCCTGATGCACAAGGTTCAAGATAAGCCAGCCCAGGCGGCTGCAGTACTGAAATTCTTTGCCTGGGCTTACCAAAACGGCGATAAAACCGCCGATGATCTGGACTATGTGCCGATGCCTGCCAGTGTGAAATCGGTCATCAGCAAGTCCTGGAGTAGCATCAAGGACGCGTCTGGCAAGCCGGTGGCCAATCAGTGATATTTAGCAGAGGAGTTGCGAGCGCATCATGATTCTCTCCGGAGCCCTGGGCGCACTCCGTAGGGGTGGCTGGCTCGATACGGTGTTTGGCGGCTTGGCCAAGGGGGCGGCCTGGCTGACCCTGCTTCTCCTGGCGAGTATTCTGATTTCTCTGCTGGTAGGCGCCTGGCCTGCCATTGAACGCTATGGCCTGGGTTTTCTGGCCAGTCCGGTCTGGGATCCGGTGCAGGAAAACTTTGGCGGGTTGGTCATGATTTATGGCACTCTGGCCACCTCGGCGATTGCCTTGCTGATTGCCGTACCGGTGAGTTTCGGTATCGCCGTGTTTCTCACCGAGATGTGCCCCGCCTGGTTGCGCCGGCCCCTGGGCATGGCCATTGAGTTGCTGGCAGCGATTCCTTCCATCGTCTACGGCATGTGGGGCCTGCTGGTGTTTGGCCCGATCCTGGCGCAATATGTGCAAATGCCCTTGCAGTCTCTGCTCAATGGCGTGCCGGTGCTGGGGGCGTTGGTCTCCGGGCCGCCGGTAGGCCTGGGCCTTTTGTCGGCCGGCATCATTCTGGCCATCATGATCATTCCCTTCATTGCCGCGGTGATGCGCGATGTGTTCGAGGTCACTCCGCCCATGCTCAAGGAGTCGGCTTATGGCCTGGGCTCCACCACCTGGGAGGTGGTCTCCAAAGTGGTCCTGCCCTATACCAAGACCGGCGTCATCGGGGGCATCATGCTGGGCCTGGGCCGGGCCCTGGGTGAAACCATGGCGGTGACCTTTGTCATCGGCAACATGAATCAACTTGACTCACTCAGCCTGTTTGATGCCGCCAACAGCATCACCTCGGCCCTGGCCAACGAGTTTGCTGAGGCCGCCACCGGTTTGCATCAAGCGTCTCTGATTTATCTCGGCCTGGTGCTGTTTTTCATCACCTTTGTGGTCTTGGCCTTGTCCAAGCTCTTGCTGGTCCAATTGAAGAAAGCTGAGGGGCTCAAGTCATGACCAGCCAGGAGCACATTCGACAGCGCGCTTACCTGCGCCGCCGTAGGGTCAATCGCATCGCATTGGCCTTGTCGATGGGGGCCATGTGCTTTGGCCTGTTCTGGCTGTTCTGGATTCTTTGGGAGACCCTGCGTCTGGGTCTGGCAGGCTTGACTTGGAGCACGTTCTCGCAAATGACACCACCTCCCAACGAGGCCGGTGGCATTGCCAATGCCATTTACGGCTCAGTGCTGATGGTCCTGCTGGCCACCCTGGTAGGCACGCCAGTGGGCATCATGGCTGGAATTTACCTGGCTGAATACGAGCCTCGCAGCAAGCTGGCTGCGCTGACCCGCTTCGTGAATGACATCCTGCTGTCGGCACCCTCCATCGTGATTGGCCTGTTTGTCTACGCGGTGGTGGTGGCTCGTTTCAAGAGTTTTTCCGGCTGGGCTGGCGTGATCGCGCTGGCCTTGCTGGTCATTCCGGTGGTGATTCGAACCACCGAGAATATGCTTCAGTTGGTGCCTGCCAGCTTGCGGGAGGCTGCCTATGCGCTGGGTACGCCACGGTGGAAAGTGATCACGCTGATCACCCTGCGTGCAGCGCGTGCCGGTGTGGTGACTGGTGTCCTGCTGGCAGTGGCGCGTATCTCAGGAGAAACAGCGCCTTTGCTGTTCACTGCCCTGAACAACCAGTTCTGGAGCCTGAACCTGAGTGACCCCATGGCCAGTTTGCCGGTCACCATCTTCAAATTCGCCATGAGTCCCTATGAAAACTGGCAACAGCTTGCCTGGGCGGGTGTGTTCCTCATCACAGTCACCGTACTGGGCCTCAATGTGCTGGCGCGCCTGTTGACACGCAGCAAAACCTGACGCAATTTTTATCTGACCGTTGAACAATGAACCAAAAGCCAGTTCCCCAAGCCAAAATCTCGGTGCGTGATCTGAACTTTTTTTATGGCAAGTTCCATGCGCTCAAGGGGATTGATCTCGATATCCCGCAGAACAAAGTGACTGCTTTTATCGGCCCCTCCGGCTGTGGCAAGTCGACGCTTTTGCGGGTGTTCAACCGCATGTACGCGCTTTACCCGGATCAACGCGCCGAAGGCCAGGTCTTGCTCGACGGTGAAAACCTACTGACCAGCAAGCAGGATGTGGCCCTGTTGCGCGCCAAGGTGGGCATGGTGTTCCAGAAGCCCACCCCGTTTCCCATGTCGATCTACGACAACATTGCGTTTGGCATCAAGCTGTTTGAAAACCTGAGCACCTCCGACATGGAAGACCGGGTGGAATGGGCGCTGCGCAAAGCAGCCTTGTGGAATGAAGTCAAGGACAAACTCAGGCAAAGTGGATCCAGCCTGTCGGGTGGCCAGCAGCAGCGCCTGTGCATTGCACGTGGCATCGCCATCAAGCCCGAAGTGATCCTGCTGGATGAACCCTGCTCGGCACTGGACCCGATTTCCACTGCCAAGATCGAAGAGCTGATTGTTGAGCTCAAGCAGGACTACACCGTGGTCATCGTCACCCACAATATGCAGCAGGCCGCGCGCTGCAGCGATTTCACCGCCTATATGTACCTGGGCGACCTGGTGGAGTTTGGCGACACAGAGCAACTGTTCTTCAAGCCGACCCGCAAGGAGACTGAAGATTACATTACCGGCCGCTTCGGCTGAGGAGTTACATCATGCCCGATAAACATCTTTCCACCCAATTCGACAGCGAACTCAGTTCGGTTTCCTCCCGCGTCATGGAAATGGGCGGACTGGTGGAGTCGCAGATTCAGCAGGCGATCCAGTCTCTCGGCCAAATGAATGCTGAGTTGGCGCAGGTGGTGGTGAATGCTGAAAACCAGGTCAACGCCATGGATGTCGAGCTCGACCATGAGATCTCGTCCATCATCGCCAGGCGCCAGCCAACTGCCCGCGACTTGCGCTTGCTGCTGGCGGTGGCCAAGCTGACCGCCAATCTCGAGCGCGCGGGCGACGAGGCAGAAAAAATGGCCCGCATGGTGCTGTCAATCCTGCAGACTGGAACACCTCGCGCGCTGCCCGTTCTGGAATTGCGTGTGGCCTCCGACCTCGCTGCTGGGTTGCTGCGCAAAGCGCTGGACGCTTTTGCCCGCCTCGATACCGCTACCGCCCTGGCCATCGTGCGCGAGGATGGCCTGATTGATCAGGAGTTTGACAGCTTTATGCGTGTGCTGATTACCCACATGATGGAAGACCCGCGCAAGATTTCTTCCAGCCTGGACTTGTTGTTCCTGGCCAAGGCGGTCGAGCGCATTGGCGACCATGCCAAGAATATTGCCGAACTGATTATTTATATCGTCAAAGGTGCCGATGTGCGGCACGCCTCGATCGAGGAGATCGAGATCGTTCTGCGATGAAGCAGCCAACTGTTCTGGTGGTGGAGGATGAGCCATCGATTGCCGAACTGATCATGGTGAATTTGCGCCATCACGGCTACCAGACGCGCTGGGCTGCCGATGGTGTGCAGGCCCAGCGCATGCTGCTCGACCAAATGCCTGACCTGATCCTGCTGGACTGGATGCTGCCTGGCGAAAACGGTGTGGCCCTGGCCAGGCGCTGGCGCAAGGATGCGCGCAGCCGGGATGTGCCGATCATCATGCTGACCGCGCGCAGTGAAGAGGCCGATCGGGTGGCCGGACTGGATGCCGGAGCCGATGACTACCTTGCCAAGCCTTTCTCCACCAGGGAACTGCTGGCGCGCATGCGTGCGGTGCTGCGCCGCCGGGCCCCTGAGCAGATCCCCGTGACCCTTACCCTGGCTGACCTGAGCCTGGATGAGTTGAGCCAGCGGGTCAGCTTTCGAGGTCAGGCGATCAAGCTCGGTCCAACCGAGTACCGCCTGCTCAACTATCTGATGCGTCATCCTGAACGGGTGCATAGCCGAGCCCAATTGCTGGACAAGGTCTGGGGAGCGCAAGTCTTGATCGAAGACCGAACAGTCGATGTCCATATCAAGCGTTTGCGCGAAGCACTGGGCGAGGGCGCGGCCATGGTGGAGACCGTGCGTGGCAGTGGCTACCGCCTGACCCAGCAGGGCACAACTTCTGCCAGGGGGGGCATGGCTTGATAATTTTCTGCCACGCCATCTGAAGCCTGCAGCATGCTCTGGCGCGCCTTCAGTTTTTTGCTGATTCAGGGTCTTGGCGGTTGGCTGGGCGGGTTGCTGGCCCCCGACAACCTGCAAATCCGCGGTATGGTGATCGGCATGCTGATCGCCAGCGTGCTGGCGTTTCTGGTGGATTTTTCTCGCGGCCTGCAAGTATTGCGCTGGCTGCGCCGCGAAGACCTGGCAGATCTGCCGGTTTCCCGTGGTCTATGGGGGGAAGTGGCCTACCGGGTCAGACGACTGACGCGCAGTCGCGAGCAACTGGCGCAAGCCAGCGAGAAGCGATTGCAGGATTTCCTGGCGGCTTTGCAGGCTTCGCCCAATGGCGTGGTCCTGATCGATGCTGAGGGTTGCATCGAATGGTTCAATCAGACGGCAGCCAGCCACTTCGGGCTGGATCCGCAGCGCGATCGCCTGCAACGCCTGGTCAACCTGGTGCGCGATCCGGCCTTTGTGACCTATGCCTCGCGCAATGACTTCAGCCATGGCTTGTCGATGAACGGGCGTGGTGCTGGCACGTCCAAGCCGCTTCGGCTCTCGGTGCAATTTCATCCCTATGGTGAAGGGCGGCGCCTGCTGCTTTCGCGCGATATCACAGCCCTGGAGCAGGCCGAAGCCCAGCGGCGTGATTTTGTGGCCAATGTCTCGCATGAAATACGTACCCCTTTGACCGTACTGGCTGGTTTTATTGAAACCCTGCAGACTTTGCCCCTGCAAGAGGAGGAGCGAGCACACTACCTTGAGCTGATGGCCAGGCAATCGCAGCGCATGCAATCCCTGGTGGGCGATCTGCTCACCCTTTCCCGGCTAGAGGCCAGTCCCTTGCCAGATGCGGTCGCGCTGGTGCCTGTCCCGCCATTGATGACGCAACTGGCAGAAGAGGCGGCAGCCTTGTCGGCCGCTCTTGCCCAGCGCGCCCAGCCGGTTCATGAGCTTCATTTTGCTGCCCCCCCACCCCTGGCGGTCCGAGGCTCGGCGGACGAAATTCACAGCGCCCTGTCCAATTTGGTGAGCAATGCGGTGCGCTACACCCCTGCCGGAGGGTCGGTGCGGGCCGAGTGGTTGTTGCACGAGGATGGAGGGGCCAGTTTCAGAGTCCAGGACAGCGGGCCGGGCATTGCACCCGAACACATTCCCCGCCTGACCGAGCGCTTTTACCGGGTGGATCGCAGCCGCTCACGTGACAGCGGCGGCACCGGCCTGGGTCTGGCCATCGTCAAGCATGTGGCGCAGCGCCACGGCGCTGAACTGCACATCGAAAGCACCCCCGGCAGAGGATCGAGCTTCACCATCGGTTTTCCGGCCCACCGGCTGCACCATGTTACTGAGCCTGCGCATCAGCCCTCGTAGCAATAGGCCTACCAATAGGCCTGCCAATCCTTCCGTTGCGGATGCGAAAGTTGCATTGCTGAAACGGGTTTTGGTGGGCCTTGCAGGCAGAAAATTGGATTAGACTGCCTTTTCGTCTTGCTGCCGAGACAGCATGTAAAGGTTGCCTATGTTCACTGCCGTGTTTTTCCGCCGCGCCATGTTTGGCGCCCTCCTTGCGCTCACCTGTGCCTCAGCGCTGGTCCACGCGCAAGCGCCCTACCCGAATCGACCGATCAAATTGATAGCGCCCTTTCCACCGGGGGGCACCAGCGATGTGCTGGCGCGCCTGATCGCCGCACGTCTGTCCGAGGCTCTCAAGCAGCCCGTCACGGTGGACAACCGTGCGGGTGCCAGTGGCAATATCGGTCATGAGGCTGGGGCCAAGAGCGCCCCTGATGGCTACACGCTGCTGCTGTCCAACAGCAGTACGGTGGTCACCAACCCGCACCTGTTTCGCAAGCTGCCCTTTGATCCAACAGGTGATTTTTCGCCGGTGTCGATGGTGGCCAGTGCCGGACAAGTGCTGGTCGTGCATCCATCCGTGCCAGTCACCACACTGGCAGAGTTGACGGCACTTGCCCGCGCCAACCCGGGCAAGCTCAATTTTGGCTCGGGCGGAAAAGGCATTCAGTCGCACATCAGCGGGGAAATGTACAAGAGTGCGGCGGGCGTCAACATCGTGCACATCCCGTACAAGGGCACGATCCAGGCGGTCACCGACCTGGTCGCTGGTCAGACCCAGATGGTGTTCTCCGACATGGTGCCAGCCATGCCGCAGATCCGGTCGGGCAAGCTGCGCGCAATTGCGGTGACCAGCGCGCAGCGCTCGGCAGCACTGCCTGAAGTGCCCACCATGAACGAAGCCGGCATCCCGGGCTTTGAATCGGGTGTGTGGTGGTCCATCGTCACCCCACGGGGAACGCCTGAGGCCATCATCAGCCGCCTTAACGGCGAACTCGGCAGAATCATGCAACTGAGCGATGTGCGTGAGGCATATGCCAGGCTGGGCGTGAACACTGAACATAGTGCACCCGAGAAAGTGACCGAAACAATTCGTGCCCAATCGCCAGAGATGGCCAAGATTTTGAAGGCCGCCGGGGTTGAAGCGGAGTAGTCCCGGCCAGAACCTTCATGGCTGGGAAGCAGGGCGCTGAGGGGTGGGGCCGAGCAGGGCCCTGAAAAAGCGTAGCCGGGCCTTCCGCATCGTTGATCGGCAAGTCTGTCAGACCGACTTAGCGTGCGCGTCGCATCACCTGCCAGATCATCAGCCAGAAGGCCAGGCTGGCCAGTGACAAGGCCAGCATGCCGGCGATCCAGAATGCAGCAGGGCTATGCATGGCGGGCCAGGGCCCCAGACCATGGTAGGCGAGCCGGTAACCGCCAAACAGTCCCAGCCCCCAGAGCAGCACCGCATAGATCAGAAATGGCGTCAGCGTGATGCGGTAGCAGCGCAAAATGAACACCCCCAGCGCCTGCAGGCCATCAAACAGATGAAAGCCAGCGGTCCAAAGCAGCAAAGGCACCGCCAGAGCGACCACCTCGGGGCTGCGCGCGTAGATGCTGGCCAGGGGTGTGCGCAGCAGCACCAGAGAACAGGCCAGCAGCACTGCGCAGCCCAGCACCAGGGCAAAACCCAGCTGGATGGCATGACGAGCCTGGGCAGGCTGGTCTGCGCCCAGCCAGTAGCTGGTACGCGCACTGGTGGCAATGCCAATGGCCAATGGCACCATGTAGAGGACTGCCGCCAGATTGGCAGCGATCTGATGACTGGCCGCAGCGGTAGTACCCAGGCGGGCCACGAACAGCGCCATCAGGGTGAAGGAGGTGACCTCCACCAGAATGGTCAGGCCGCTGGGAATGCCCAGGTAGGCGAAGTTTTTCAGGGTTGGGCCATGGGGCCGTTCCATCCGTTGAAGCAAACGATAGGGACGATAGAGCTCTCGTGTGGCCAGCAGCCAAATCGCCACCAGGAACATCAGGCACTGCACCAGCAGGGTGGCCAGAGCGCATCCGATCACGCCACGCGCCTCTAAGCCCAAGCCGCCAAAGGCGAACCAGATCGACAAGGGCACCTTGAAGGCCAGGGATCCGATTTGCAGCCAGGTCACCATGCGCGGCTTGCCCAGGCTTTGATTGAGAGTGCCGTACAGCCTGAACAAAAGTGCCGGCAACAAGGCCA
>Ga0129333_10006310_pt1 | contig 11219 bp, 8 predicted proteins | sample CPB6_08_DNA_FD_94474 | JGI IMG/M metagenome (GOLD analysis project Ga0129333, IMG submission 94474) | Freshwater to marine salinity gradient microbial communities from Chesapeake Bay, USA - CPBay_Sum_0.6_0.8_DNA | ecosystem: Environmental > Aquatic > Marine > Coastal | place: USA: Chesapeake Bay...
ACGTTGGGCATAGAGGGAGATGCTTCCCAAATAGTATTGACACCATTGTATTGCTCTGTCTCCCAGACACCGGTCTCGGTGGCAATAAAGGCCTTATTATCGGTATCGGGATGGAACAGTGCCCAACGCACCGGCATATTCGGAAGATTGGCCCCGCCCGCATCATCGAGTGCTGTCCAGGTACCACCACCATTGAGCGTTACCCAAACGTTTTGTACAGAATAGTTCGAATAAACAACCATCAACGCATTATCGGATGATCCCGTTGTTACACAACTAACATATCCACCGGGGGCGCCGGGAGGGGTGATCTCGGTGGCAGAAGGAGTAGCGGTATTGGCTTGATCGACACGGATCACCTTACCATTACCAGTGCCAAAGTATACACGATGTGCTGTATAAGGAGAAACATGAATGGCCGAAGGACGCTGCCCGGCAAACTGAGGAACACTTATAATATTGGTATCGATAGTAGAAGCTCCGGTAGCTGTCTGCGGATTGTTCCACCGTAAGAAATTTCCCGTTCCGGTACAGGCATAGATGATATTGGCAGTATTATCATAATCCCAAGGGTTGATAAATCGGCCGGTGCTACTGCTGATATTGATCGAGCTCCAGCTGGCTCCATTATTGCTACTTCTTCTGTAGTTATTATAAACATAAGAACCGAACTGATAGGTGGGTTGATCCTGATCGATCGCCACAAAGGCACCATCGCCACCGGTTACCTCAACAGAATTTCCTAATCCGGCTGTACTTAATTGGTGTACGCCATTATCCTGTGCGCCTGCCAAGAAATAGTTGGGCTGGGTTGGATGCAGGGCCACTGAATAGAATTGCTTTACACGCAAGCCGGTATTGCGATCCCGAATAGTAGTTCCTTTATCCGAAGAATAATGCACCCCCCCATCGCAACCGAAGATGAGTTTGTTTCCTCCATCCCACCACTGAATATCGTGCTGATCGGCATGCACATATTGACCACCCGTGCCGACCCAAGCTGAGATACGCTGCCAGGTATCACCGCCATCTAAAGTGCGTGCACAATCGATTCCACCGATGATGCATTCATTGGGGTTAGCCGGATTGATCCGCACAGACAGATCGTACCAAGCTTGCCCATTGGCAAAAGGACTCCCTGAAGCGGTTGCGGGTGGAGTACCGGTTGTAGCAGCCCAATTATCTCCGCCATCGGTAGACTTGAAGATCTGTGTTACCTGATTAGAACCATTGGCTGGCATGGCATAAAGCACATTTCCACTTACAGCGATCTCGGCACGATTGTTAAAAACGGCAAAGGGCACGGTGGGAGAATTCCATCCTGATCCGGCAGTTACAGTGGCAGGATTGTCGGTATAGCGATAACTCTGAGCAGAATTGATTCCGGTTACAATATGCAAGCGAGACAGTGTAGCGGTACTGGTGATCTCCATATCGCAAATAGCAATAGAGGCCGCCGTAGAAGGGGTGATATTAGTCCAGCTGGTACCGCCATTGGTAGAACGAAAAAGTCCGGAGCGGGTCGCCAAATAAACATTACCCAAATAATCGCATACAATACGGGTGCCGAAATTATAAGCCGATGTGCTGGACAAAAAGCTCCAGGTAGATCCGCCATCGGTACTCTTGAATACGCCTACTCCCTGAGCCGCATCAGCATTGTAATAGGATTCACCGGTACATAAATACATTGTTTGCTGAAAACCCGGACGGGGATCTTGACAGATCGCAGCAATGGATAGGTTCGATAAAAAATCATTTATGGGTGTCCAGACAGCGGGGCTGGCAGTAATATCTGTCGTCTTCCACAATCCGCCGGACACACTCCCTGCAAAAACAGTTTTTTTAGTAGGATCGAGCGAATCTACCATCAAGGCCCTGACGCGTCCTGCCGTGATGCCGCTATTTGCCCTGGTATTACCGTTGCTGGGCCCAACCACATCGGCATTAGGTCCGCGCTCTTCCCAACTGAGGGCGCTCAGGCGCAGCTGTCTCGATGTTTCCTTTGCCGACTCAGTGGCCAACTTGGCGTTAAGCAATTTGTCCCAGGGAACACGACCAGTGGTCAGGTCGCGGGTCATTTCTATTTCTTGTTGAATCGCTTCTTCGGGTCCGTCATATTCTCCTTCGTTCTCTTCGTTGTGCGAAACTTGTTGTTGACAAGAAAAAAGAAAAGCAGAGAAAAAAAGAACCGTAACTAAAAAAAAGCGGCGAGGGTTGGCAAAATTATGCATAACAGTTAGGGATTAAACGTTACCGAAAGTAAGCAAATAGAATAAAAAGTAAGCGAGAATTTACCGCTTATGCCGGTGCGTTACCCAGAGATGCCATGCAGTGATCAACAGGAAACAAAATAGAGGTATGCCCTAGTAATTTTACTAGCGTGCGGCGATCATAGAGATCTCCACGTTGACGAATTTGGGCAGGGCCGATACCTGTACGGTCTCACGGGCTGGAAAATCAGCCACAAAGAAACTGCCATACACCTCGTTGACTTGTGAAAACTGGTTCATGTCGGTCAAAAATATCGTGGTTTTGATCACATGACTGAAGTTCATTCCGGCTGCATCTAAGATAGCCTGCAGATTCAGCATCACCTGACGGGTTTCGGTAGCAATGTCTTTATTATTGAGCTGACCGGTAACAGGATCGATACCGATCTGACCGGATATGAACAACTCGTCACCTTTTAAGATGGCTTGATTATAAGGACCGATCGGGGCCGGAGCCTTGGTAGTATTGATAATGGTCTTTGGCATAGAAAAAAATTTTGAATGATTTTAGAACAGGGATCGATTTGATAGGCGAATTTAGGTTTATACGCTTTCTTTGCAAAAAAGCCACCATGATCGTTGCCGTGATAGCGACCAAAGAACAGCAAGATGAGCTGATGGCTCATCAGAGCAACCACCTGGCCAGCCATGAAGGCAATGAGGCCTTATCGGTGGTGTGGCTGAACGAACCTGCCTTCGTAGAAGGAGCCGAGGCTATTCTTAACCTGCGGGCAGAGGAGTGCTGGTTACATCAACCCCTACCCGATTACCTTCCGCCCCTGGTTATCATTAACGCAGTAACTACGGACCGTACTGACTGGCCTGACCATTTTATTCGAATAAATGGCTGGCCCGGCTTTTTAAAAGGTCCCTCTCTTGAAGCAACAGGTGGCAATCCCTTGCAAAAGCAAGCCGCCGAAAAACTGATCAAGCATTTCGGTCGCCAATTGGAATGGGTCAGCGATCAGCCGGGCTTTATCGGCGCCCGGGTAGTGAGCAGCATCATCAATGAGGCCTATTTGACCTTACAAGAAAAAGTAAGTTCTAAAGAAGATATCGATACCGCAATGAGGCTCGGCACCAATTACCCGATGGGCCCCTTTGCCTGGGCAAAAGCCATTGGCGTAAAACAAGTATATGCTCTATTGAAAAAATTAGAAGCCGAACAACCGCGCTACAAACCGGCTGCATTATTACAAGAGGAGGCCCAAAGCAAATGACCAATATTCTTACTATCGATACAGCGTTAGAGATAGCTTCCATAGCTCTTTCTACCGACGATCAATGCCTGGAGTCAAGATCCAATACTGTTCAAAACGATCAGGCGGCCTGGCTGCATACGGCTATCGATGAGTTGCTGAAAAAACATTCAATGAGCACAGCCGAGCTCGATGCCGTTGCTGTTACGGTGGGACCGGGGTCCTATACGGGGCTGCGCATTGGACTCTCTACCGCCAAAGGACTCTGCTATGCATTACAAAAGCCCCTGCTCACCATTTCGAGTTTACAGCTACTGGCTTCGGTAGTGAAAGCCGATGCCGGTGAACTGATCTGTCCAATGATCGATGCCAGAAGAATGGAGGTTTACTATGCGCTCTACGATCAAACCCTTACTGAAATAAAAAGCCCTGCAGCGCTGGTACTCGATGAAAATAGTTTTATAAGTGATTTGAACTTAAAAAAAATTATTTTCTGCGGCAATGCCACTGAAAAATTTAAAAAACTCTGCCATCATCCGAATGCCGTTTTTTGCGGCCTTCCGGCCGGAGCCGCTGAAATGGCAAGTATAGCCTTTAAAAAATATGTTAAAAAAGACTTTGCCGACCTGGCTTATTGCGAGCCATTATACATAAAAGAGTTTCAGCAGCGCAAATAAAATAATTTTTTTTCGTCATATATGTTTACAGATATCGTTTGAACAACTTTATCAGGTAAATTTGCACCCATGATGAGTAATTATTCGCTTACACTATCTTATCCTGAACATAAAGAAGGAACACTGAAGATTGATCTGCTTGAGCTGAAAAAGGCCGCTGTTATTTTACGAGCCATCAATCATAAACTTAGGCAACAGATGATCCGGTTGATCGATGAAAATAGAAAGATCACCGTCACCGAGATTTATATCAAATTGAGACTGGAACAATCAGTCGCTTCGCAGCATTTATCGATCTTACGCAAAGCGGGTTTTGTAAAAACGTCGCGCGAGGGTAAGTTTATCTACTATTCGATCAATCCTGAGCGATTGAACGAGGTGATGCGCTACACATCGCAGTTGCTTACGCACCAGTAAAAAGTCGGTACGAGGGCTTCCAACTGTGTCGCCAACGACGGTGACTCCACAGATAATTGGCCGGATCGGCCATGACCACTCTTTCTACTTCGCATTTATATAAAAAGGTCAGCTGCTCCGCAGAATAGTTACGAGGATGCTCAGCAATTAATCGCGTACTGAACCGGTAATGCCCCCTGCGAGTTCTCTCCATCTGAAACATCACCATGGCGGCATCATACTCAATAGCTCCTTTGGCAGGACCGGTAAAAAAAGGAGCGGGCTTTGAAAAAAAAGGTACCCAAAGGGCTTTTTCAGGTTTGCCGGGATTTTGATCGGCGCCCAGGGCCAGCACAGAGGGTGTTGAAAAGATCAACTCGCGCTTATCAATAAAATGATCGGCCGACACTGCCCGCCCACCCAATCGCGTGCGTTGCCATAGATAAAGTTGATCGATCACCTTATTGGCAATGGGCCGATACACAAAATAAAAAGGCTGTTTCAAGGCCACCGGTAACGTCAGGTTAATATATTCCCAGTTGAATTGATGGGCTACCATCAACTGCACCGAACGTCCTTCGGCCAATAAGCGTTCTACCACACTAAGATCGAGCGTTACTCTTTTCAGCGCTTCTTTATTGGACAGCGAAAGCATTTTGATCGCCTCGAGAAAGGTATCGGTGAAACGCAGGTAGAAATCGCGGGCAATTCTCTTTCGTTCGGACTCGCTGAGTGTAGGAAAGGCAATAGAAAGATTCTGTAATACCACTTCTTTACGGTAGCCAATCACATAGTAAAGAAAGCGAGCGGCTCCCCAACTAAGGGCATGAAAAAAAGCAAAGGGTAAAAGGGATAGCACCCAAAGGATACCGCGGATAAAGAGGTACATGGTGCAAAGATAATTCTGAATAGGCTGCCTAGAGTACGATGTTTTGAACTAATTCGCTCTTTTGCGGATAATCGGTGTTGTAGTGCAGCCCACGGCTTTCTTTTCTGAAATGCGCACCTTTTACGATCAAATATCCTACCGTGATCATGTTGCGAAGCTCCAAGAGTTGTGGCGATAGGGTACTGCTCTGGTACAACGCTTCGGTTTCATTCCAAAGCAGATCGAGTCTGCTGAGTGCCCGCTGCAAGCGCACATCATTGCGAACGATACCGACATAATCGCTCATGAGCAACTGCAATTCCTTTAAACTTTGCGTGATCAGGATCATTTCGTTAGGATCGGTGGTGCCGCTTGCATTCCAATCGGGAATACCCTTGGGATGAGTGATCTTATCGATCTGCATTGATGCTTTTTCGAAACAACGATGGGCGAACACCATGGCCTCTAACAGTGAGTTACTGGCTAAGCGGTTAGCCCCATGCAAACCGGTACTGGCACATTCGCCACACACGAATAAGCGGGCAATAGAACTCTCGCCCCATTGGTTCGATTTGATACCTCCGCAACTATAATGGGCGGCAGGTGCCACCGGGATCGACTGCTTCGCTACATCGATACCGATCGAAAGACATTTTTCGTAAATAGTAGGAAAATGAGACCTGAATAGTGCTGCATCGATGGTTCGGCAATCTAGCCATACGTGTTCAGTTCCCGCCTTTTTCATTTCGGCATCGATGGCACGAGCTACAATATCACGCGGAGCCAGGTCTTTTCTTTCGTCGTAACGTTCCATAAAGGCCTCTCCCTGGTGATTGCGCAATACCGCGCCTTCGCCACGAACGGCTTCAGTGATCAAGAAAGCCTGACCGCGGAGTCCTGGTTCAAACAAGGCGGTTGGATGAAATTGAATAAACTCCATATTCTCGATGCGTCCCTTTGCCCGATAGACCATGGCCACTCCATCACCCGTTGCAATGGCAGGGTTAGTGGTGGTTCTATAGACTTGTCCATTTCCTCCGCTGGCTAATACCGTTATACCGGCCAGGATCTTCTGTATCTTTTTGGTTTGAAGGTTCAATGCATAAACGCCGTAGCATTCAATATCAGGCGTAGACTTGGTGACCAGATAGCCCAAGTGATGTTGTGTGATCAGATCAATGACAAAACAGTGTTTGATCACTTCGATATTGGGATATCGATCGAGCGATTGTAGTAAGGCTCGCTCCATTTCTAACCCGGTAACATCTTTGTAATGCAAGATGCGATGTGCCGAGTGGCCTCCCTCTTTTCCTTTTTTATACTCCCCGACAGCATCACGATCGAAGCGGGCGCCCCATTCAATGATCTCCTCTACGCGATCGGGCCCTTCTTCTACCACCATGCGAACGATATCTTTATTGCAGAGTCCGTCTCCGGCAATGAGCGTGTCTTCGATGTGCTTTTCGAAGCTATCCTCTTCTCCATCGCTGACAACGGCAATACCTCCTTGCGCATATTTAGTATTGGTCTCGTCTGCTGTGGCTTTGGTCATGACCTTGATCTGCTTATCCGGAAAACGCTGTGCAGTCTTGATAGCAAAACTGAGTCCTGCAATTCCGGAACCGATCACTAAAAAATCTGTATGAGACATTGATAAAAATTAAGGATAAAAATGAATCAGCTTATTTTCAAGATGCCAGATGGGTAACAAGCATCTATCGTACGGGTTCTACCCAAGCATCATTCTCGCGCAATAGTTCGATGAGTTCATCTACCGCAACCTCACTATCCACATTGCGCTTGACGATCTCTTTACCTTTATATAAGGTGATCTTTCCCGGCCCACTTCCGACATACCCGAAATCGGCATCGGCCATTTCTCCAGGACCATTGACGATACAACCCATAATGGCGATCTTGACTCCTTTCAGATGATGGGTTACCGCTCTGATCTTGGCCGTGGTCTCTTGCAGATCGAACAGGGTGCGTCCGCAACTGGGACAACTGATATATTCTGTTTTTGAGATCCTTGTGCGAGTAGCTTGCAAAATACTAAAGGCCGTATTGTTGGTGAACTGATGAATGTCTTGCACAGGCAAATAGGTTCTGCCCTTTACCTGTATGTTTTGCATGGAGGCGTCGGGACGATAACCAAGGCTGATACCATCCCCCATTCCATCGAGAAGCAGCGCGCCGGTTTCGATGGCAAAATGAATAAGATGCTCATCGGGAGTGGCGCCCCGGCTATCACAAACCAGCACAACCGGATTATGAACCGATTTTTCTTCTAAGGCCATCATCATTCTGCGAACAGACTGCATCGCATTTTGATTGGTGCTGCTCAGACAAAGCACAGCCGTCTTATCGTTTGCTACCTTGTCTAAAAAACTATAATCGTTGATAGTGGTATCATCACTATAACAATCCAACATCACAAAATTGAGCTTCTCGCTTTTGGCGGCAGCAGCAGCATAGCCACTAGCTGCAAAGAGCGGATAATAACTGTCTGATGCGGCTTGTTGCCAGGCGTCGGGAAATACGATCACTTTAAGAGTGCCAGGCAACGCAAAGCTTAGTAACTGATGACCGGTAAAAATAAAATCGGCCGCGGCATCGCCGATGGTCCATTTATCGGTTTGTGCGTCGTAACTATAGCCGATACTGCGCAAATGATCGGGTGTAATATGTTCGATCTTACTCAGATCACTGATCACCACAGGCACTTGCGCACCTCCGATGCGATCGACAGCAAAACTGTGTCGTCGTTTGTATTCAAAAGGAGAGTACGACAATTTTGTGATAGCAGGCACCAAGCCCGATACAGGTTGCTGGTATCGCTTTACAATATCCCGGCAGACGGGTATCTCCAGCTCGGGATCTTCGGTGAGCGAAACCCGGATCGTATCGCCTAAGCCATCCTCTAACAAGGTGCCGATACCCGCGGCACTCTTGATGCGGCCATCTTCTCCATCACCGGCTTCGGTTACACCAAGATGCAGCGGATAGGCTTCGCCGAATTCATTGAACATGGTTTGCACGAGTAGTCGATAGGCCTGCACCATTACCTGCGGATTACTACTCTTCATGCTGAGTACGATATTGTGAAACGACTCATCGCGGGCAATACGCAGGAACTCCATGGCACTCTCTACCATGCCGATCGCGGTATCGCCGTAGCGACTCATGATACGATCGCTGAGTGAACCGTGGTTGGTACCGATACGCATGGCTGTACCTTCTTGGCGGCAAATACGCACCAGTGGTGTAAACCGCTCTCTGATACGTTCGATCTCTTCGCGATACTCCGCATCGGTATAATCGATCTGCTCGAATTTTTTCTTATCGACATAATTGCCGGGGTTCACTCTTACCTTTTCAACAATGCGCGCTGCGATCTCGGCAGCATTGGGGGTAAAATGAATATCAGCAACCAGCGGAACCTTATAGCCGCGCTGATGCAATTCGTCGCGGATCAATTTTAAATTCTCAGCTTCTTTTTTTGAGGGGGCTGTAATACGCACCAACTCGGCCCCCGCTTCTATACAACGGATGGTCTGCTCCACCGTGGCCCGCGTGTCCATGGTATCGGTGGTAGTCATGGTCTGCACCCGAATAGGATGACCATTACCCAGTAACAGATCGCCGATCTTTACTTCGCGGGTGATAAGCCGCTTGTATTGGGTTAAAGAAGGAGCGTACAATTGCATCGATTACATATTACCCTTACGGAATCCAAGGACATTTAAAATATCGGTGAGCAGTTGCTGGCGCCGTTCGGGCAGCAGCGGATTAGCCGGAGAGGATTCGGTATTCAATACAAAAAAATAAGGATGATTATTTTCCTCGATCCATCCGACCACCCAGTTGATCGTATTACCATTCGGGGCTGTTCCGGTTCCTGTTTTATAGGCCAGTCGGTACAGTGTATTGCTTTCTATGAGCATTGCGCGTTGCACCATCTCTTGATAGGTCCTGAAAAAAGGAAGTTGATTAAAATAAAGTCGCTTTACCAGCCCCAATTGCGCATCGGGAGTAAGGCGAATGGAATTATCAAGCCAAAAGGTATCGACAGCACTGGTGAGCACCACCTTGGCGGTATCGTTCATGGCACCATACCCCAACGAGTCGATCCAAAACTGCATCGTGTCTTTGCCGATTCGACGGGCCACCTCTTGATAATAAGGAACAGACGATGCTCGAAAGGCCCGGTACATACTCAGGTCTTGATTCCACTCCGGGTTAGATCGAACCACCCCATCCCAAGGAATAACCATAGAGTCGCTGCTGATTTTTCCTGTTTGCAGACCGATCAGCGAATTGACGATCTTGAAAGTACTTGCAGGCAAGTAGGCACTATCGCGGAAACGAGATAAATTATGAATGGTAAAACCGGTGGTGCCATTATCCATCAATCCAAAACAACCCTGCACATTGTATGCAGAAAAAATGGCGGCAACACGCTCGTCTTCTTTGACATTATTAAAGGTGCAAGAAGCGAGCAGAAAGGAGACAGCCAGAAAAAATAGTGATACAAAGCGCATGGATATTGACAGTTTAAGCAAAGTTAATCGTTCTGCACATAAGCCCTTGAAAGTCCGAGAACCGCCCGTCACAGACCAACGCAAAAAAAAGGGGGCCACAACTGTCTGCCAGGAAGCATCGGGACTAGGTCAGTACGCCTAATTCTTTGCCGATCTTTATAAAAGCAGCAATAGCCTTGTCGAGATGCTCTTGGCGATGCGCTGCGCTTAGCTGCACCCGAATACGGGCTTGTCCTTTGGCGACCACGGGATAGAAGAACCCGATCACATAAATACCTTCCTCTAATAAACGTGCTGCCATCTTTTGAGCCAGCACCGCATCATACAGCATGATAGGTACGATGGGATGATCACCGGGTTTAATATCGAATCCGGCCTCAGTCATTTTTTTTCTGAAGTAGGTGGTGTTGTACTCGAGACGATCACGTAGCTCGGTCGTCTCGGTGAGCATATCCAGCACCGCAATGGAAGCGCCGACTATAGAGGGAGCCAGCGTGTTGCTAAAAAGATACGGACGAGACTTTTGACGAAGCATATCGATGATTTCTTTGCGCCCACTGGTAAACCCACCGGAGGCGCCACCAAGTGCCTTACCCAGGGTACCGGTAATAATATCGATCTTACCCATCACGCCGCGGTATTCGTGCGTGCCGCGACCGGTACGTCCTAAAAAGCCCGAAGAATGACATTCATCGATCATCACAGCAGCATCGTATTGTTCAGCCAATGCCACAATCTTATCTAATTGAGCGATTGTGCCGTCCATGCTGAAAGAACCATCCGTAACAATGACGCGACTGCGACAACCGGCCGCTTCTTTAAGCTTGGCTTCGAGGTCTTGCATATTATTATGCTCATAGCGGAATCGCTGGGCCTTGCATAACCGAATACCGTCGATGATCGACGCATGATTGAGCGCATCAGAAATGATAGCATCCTGCTCATTGAACAAAGGCTCGAATACGCCCCCGTTGGCATCGAAGGCCGCTGCATAGAGAATAGTATCCTCTGTTCCCAGAAAATCGGATAATTTCTTTTCGAGTTGCTTATGTATATCCTGGGTGCCGCAGATAAAACGAACGCTACTCATGCCGTAGCCCCGCTGATCGATAGCTTGGTGAGCCGCTTCTATCACTTTAGGATGAGATGACAGACCCAAGTAATTATTGGCACAGAAATTAAGCACTGTTTTACCGCCCACCACGATCTCGGCCTCTTGGGAACTCTCGATGATGCGCTCTGACTTATAGAGTCCGGCACTTTTG
>Ga0129333_10006311_pt1 | contig 11219 bp, 11 predicted proteins | sample CPB6_08_DNA_FD_94474 | JGI IMG/M metagenome (GOLD analysis project Ga0129333, IMG submission 94474) | Freshwater to marine salinity gradient microbial communities from Chesapeake Bay, USA - CPBay_Sum_0.6_0.8_DNA | ecosystem: Environmental > Aquatic > Marine > Coastal | place: USA: Chesapeake...
AATGTTCGCATTTGATGCGTGGCAGTTGCTTGGCCTGACACCGAGGTCAAGCATAGGTGAGGCACGACGAGCCTATTATGAACTAGCACGCATTGTTCATCCAGACCGTGGGGGCAGTGCCGATGACATGCGCATCCTTCACGAGGCTTACAGATGGGTTTACGAGCAACTGGTTGGAGCTACACTCCCAGTTACCATAGAAGACCCAAGTAAAACACCTATTATTGACAATATCCTGGGAATGGATAGGACAACCCTTGAGAGCTGTTATGATAAGCTAACAGCCACAAGCAATGCGAAGGAACGCACTATGGCTCTAGATTGGGTGAAGTACCTTGTGGAGCGTGATCTAATGATGGGGAAAGATCTTAATAGCATAGAGGCTTATATTCAAGAAAGCATTGGAGTTGTTAATGGGGCGCAGACAGAAATGTACCATGCTTCTGTACCAGATGGCTATGGTAATATGATGGACCCCCATGAAGAGATTACTGACTATAAAAATATAGGAAATGACAGAAAACTACCTGCTACAACCTTTTCGAAGGAACTTGCTGTCTATAAAGAGCCACTGTGCCCCTCAAGCTTTAATTTAGCAAATGAGAGCCTTGTAGTTCCTAAAACACTTGAAGACTACTCAGGGAACAAAGAAAAGCTGACAATGACAGATTACACAATAGCTCATACGCACCATGTTATATGTGACACCATAATGTATCAAAAGCAAAGGGAGCAGAAAAATAAAGATATAGAAGAGAAACTTGAAATGGCACTCAAAGATAAACTAAGATTCACATGAATCAGCATAGTCAATTGTTATGCTTGCGATGTTATCAGTGGTATTCCTGCGAATCTCTTTGAATAGCTCGTATGTGTCATGGAGCATCCCAACAGTAGCATAATTATCGCCACAGTCATACATGTAAATTTTCTCATGAACGAGTCTCCATGTGATCGTCCTGTTAAATGGTTTATTATGGGTTACCTTGATTTTAACAATGTTCTTGAGATTCTTGCGAACTGTATCAAGAAGAGTCATGGTATCCATAGCTAAAAAACACTTTACATTTATTTTTAATCAAGCTTCACTTTTTGTTCTGCAAGGCCTTCTTTTTGTCTCCGCCACCAAGGATCGCGCGTGGCTGTCCCTGCATAGAGTCATCCTGGTTCATCCAGAACATCATCTGCTGTGCCACGATGTTAAGGGCGGAAAAAGACTCATACATTTTGTAAAGATCCATCATCACCTGCTCCGCACTCATAGACTCCTTGTGAATGTTCTTTTCTGATACATAGTATTTGAAACTTATAGGCTTCTTAAACAAGGTAGATGCTAGGACATTCATCTCAAATGCTAGCTTCTTTATGAACTCCTTCTGGTAATCAACCAGGTCAAAGCCTACTTCCTCAATAAGCTGCACGCGGTCTGCCAAGAAGCCGGTTAGCCACTGATGAACCTCATGCTCCAGAGGAACAGCACTTGTAGGGCTGTAATGACCTACACCTGGGTTCATAACATAATTAAAAAGATAATAGATAGTGTCTTTGTGTGGCTCGTTCCCAATATCTCCTGGCTTGAAATGCTCCATGAACTGCTCGTGGGTACCTAGCATAGGGAAGACCATCTTGTAAAGACGATACATCTTGACTAGCACCTTAAGACCGAAGAAATCTTTAGCATTCCACTCAGATATCAGGTCGTTCTTAACAAAAGCACTCATTTTCAGTGTAGAAGCATAACGGATTTTCTCATCTGGTGATAAAGTTAAAAACTTTGTTTTCAAAATAAGGCGAAGAGGACTGCTGTAATATTTAACATGCATCACGATGTTTGTGCTAGCACGCTCGGTCTCGCGCTTGATAAGATTGACAACCCGACGCTGTAACTTGACATCAGAATCTGTTTTGGTTTTTGATGATTCAGTTCTACGTTTACTATCACTTTCTGATAGAGTTTCTTTAGAAAGGCGAATCTTTTCAAGAGCCTCTGATAGTTCATTACGCGAACTCTTACTACTAGAAAGACTTATAGATGACCCACTACTTTCACTCTCCTCCATCATCTCATCACCAAGACGGTTCAATCCTCTAACACTGTATGCCATTATCTAAAATTATCTTTAGAAATTTATAAAATAATTCACTGAATCAATCTCAAACTATATCAAGATATACGATTATCCTCGAGTTCTTTCTTCTGTCTTCGTATCTTCTGCTCTAGCGGCTCCTCTTCGGGCTCTAGCTGACGCTCTGCGTAATACTTATCCCTGTCCCGCTCCTCATGTGCCAACCACATCTCGCGCGCCTTCTCAAAGGCTACATCACGCGAGTTAGGAACTCTTAAGTCCTGCTCCTTCTTTGGTGGCATAGCAAAGTAGCATAAGCATTAGCTACACTTTAGAATTGATTTCATAATATCATTTTTTAGATATTGCTAAGGTTTGCGATTTTCTGCTAACTCCTTTTTCTGTCTGCGTATTCTCTGTTCAAGTGTCTCCTCCTCGGGCTCTAGCTGACGCTCTGCGTAATATCTATCTCTATCCTGTTCCTCCCGTGCCAACCACAACTTACGCGCCTTCTCAAGAGATGCTGCGCGAGAATTTGGGGCTTTTGGGGCTTTCTTTGCTTTCGTTTTCTTGTCTTTCTTTGGTGGCATAGCACTCTAGTAATATCTATGGTTTTATTCCTTCTAATCAATCAAAAATAAGCTGCGTTAACATCTCATATATCAATTGATCTATATAGCTTTCAATGTCTTGTCTATCCTCATTGAAAATCAAGAGTATCTCCTCGTAGGAAATCATGAGGAATAAAGAGACAAGGCAAGCTATAATTATATTGGATTATTGTTTCCCTATGTAGTAAAGATCATAAAAAATGATAGAGGAGATACAATAGAAAAGTGTATAAATCATGGTACTTGTTGAAGAGATACAACCATATAACATGATGGAGGCCGAGATAGACAAGCTTGAGAGCATGTTCGCCTCATCTACGATTGCTATAAAGAATACAACCCAATTTGCTCTCTATGTGAAAAACCAGGCGCTGTATTCTAATCAGGTAATCCGTGAGAATGTAACAATTGGAGAATTATATGGTGCGCCTGCTTATATTTGGGAAATCCATAATAACAGTTACATTCTCATTGATAACGAAATGGTTCTTGATGTTCGCAATCATATGGATAACATATTATCTTATGTGCGCGAGGAGAACCAGAGTTATCAGGCAAGCAACTGCTATATTCGCATGATGACACAAAAAGATGGGTATATAAAGTTCTTATTGGTTTCAAAGAGTGTGATTCTCCCGCATGAGGAGGTTGTATATAGCACCTTTGATTTCGCACGCGTGGATCTCACATAAGAATAATTTTGTTAGCGCCTTCTATAGAAGTATGGGCTGTATCTTATCAAAAAAATCAAGACCTGACATTTACAAGATAGTAAGCCATACAGCAGCGGAAATGAAAGATGGAAGACTCTCTGATATTGACAAGAGCCCTTCTCCAAAATCCTATGATAGCTATGCTGTCACGGAGAAGAGAAAATCAGGCAGAAGCACTATGGGCTCTATATTTGGCTCATCCATCTTTAACTTTCGTCACAAAAATGAAGAGGTAACATATATCGAAGTAGAGCCCCTGTATGTGATATTGCCCTATTTTAACTATTGTGGTTTTAAAAGACGCAAAGAGTTGTTTTTAGAGTTTTATCACCGTATCAAGGATAATCCAAGAATACGCATTGTTATTTGTGAAGCAGCGGAAACAGGAAAAGCTCATGAACTCCCGAGAGACCTTCCAAATATATTTATACACATACACATCACCACACAGCATCAGCTGTGGATTAAAGAGAATCTTGTAAATATTGCTGTAAGAAGATTGCCTCCACAGTGGAAATATATGGCATGGCTAGATACAGACATTCACTTTGTAGATAATTTATGGGTCGAAAATACAATCGCCCGTTTTGAGAAATACGATGTTCTCCAGCTATTTAGCAGCATCGTGTATATGGGCCCTAACAAGGAGGCAATGAAGACAGAAAAGAGCTTTGCATACATGTACCGACGGAGTGGCAAACAATACACACAAACCTACCGCTATGGATTTTGGCATCCTGGTTTTGCTTGGGGATGTACTAAGGAGGCCTATAATACAATGGGGGGTCTTATTGATTATGCCATCCTTGGTTCGGGTGATCATCATATGGCCTTGGGACTCATTTCAAAGATAGAGTGTAGTCATCCAAAGAACATACACCCGAACTACCGTAATCTTCTTCGCGATTTTGAAAAGCGTGTGAGAAGCCTTCGGCTTGGTTATGTCGATGGAACTATCATGCACTATTGGCATGGTGACCTAAAGTTGCGGAGATACAAGGAGCGTTGGCAGATACTCACCGAGAATGAGTATGACCCTTTGATAGATGTATCTAGAGACCCAATGGAACTTTATCAGCTTACCAAAAATGGAAAGCGACTTGAAAAGGACTTATGCGACTACTTCGCAGGTCGCATGGAGGATGATACGCGCGTTTTATCATGATCCAACCCAAAAAATGATTCGCTCTAATTTATTTTTTAAGTAGTAATCAAAAATGTCAGTAATGGATAACCTGGATATCAAGGCCTTCAAGAAGATACTCAAGAGGTATGAAAATGACAAAAATATTGATATTTGTCACATGATGGCAAATGAGATCGAGAAACCGAAGGGTTGCTGCTTTATCTTCATGTACTGTTGCTGCTTCTGTCTCCTCCATAATGTAGTGCAAGATCATATCATCAGGCGTTCTCGTGCCATTGAGGACCTCTTCCTGAAGAAATATCCTACAAAGAAAAGGAATGAGCTAATGGCGGACCTACGCCTTGCGATCGAGGTTATTGAGAAGCACAATATTAACCTATATGATATTCGCAACCGTGCTGAGCATCTACACCTAAAATACCCGAATATCAATACTGATGAGATGCGCGTGATCTCACAGGCTATCTACCTGCTCAACCCTGTTGTCTTTATCCTGTAAAATTATAAAAATTATAAAAAGTATATTTATATATATTTATTTTTTCTTAATCTTGAAGCAATCACGAAGAAGAGCGGTTTCTTGGCTATTATCTTCCTCCTTAACAGACTTTATCCTGTTTTTCAAAACGGTAATCTCCTTCTTTGTATTGTTGCGCTCCTTCTTGGTTTGTTCTAATTCCTCATCTAATGCGCTACGCTTCTTTTTGTACTTCTCTGTCTCTTTCTTCTTACACTCATCGCGCTCCTTTTTCTCAGGCAATTTCTTACAATCCTCTAGACGATCTTTATAATCATTTCTAACATATTCTATATCATTTGGTATATTTTCATTAATATCAGCTTTCTGATCCTCAAGGAGCTTCTCCGCTATCTCAAGCTGCTCCTTCATTGTATCTGATTCCGTCGAGGTTACAGATATCGGCACTGTAACATCTTTAAGGATTGGATAGGCAAACTGACGGATATCATTCTCCCTGTTGAGATAGCTTACATATCCATTGATGGAGGAGATGAACCTTGCGGCACCCTTTGCTGTAAAGCTGCCAGCCTTGTCTAAGTAATGATGCTGGAATGCTTCAAAATCTACGGGCAACTGGTCATCCTCCTCCCGTAGGAAGTTCAGGAGTTTTATTAGCTCCATAGGGTCCACTGTGTAGGGAGTAGCCGTCATAAGCAGCAAACGGGCGCTGTCATTGCCACTCTTCCTGTAAGAAGCCATAATCATCTTGTGAAGAACATCTACATCTGGTTTCTCAGATGCCTGAACATCAGGGGCGTATAGCTTGTGTGCCTCATCAATAATAACGAGAGTCTTGTGAAGGGGGTCATCTGTACCATTACGTTCTGTCATGATTTTATGTAACTGCTTGTTACGACCACTTAGGAAATTACTAAATTGCTTGTATGAGATTGGCTGTATCCAATTTGGTGGCAAGAGCTTCTTCTGGTCTACTAGCTTCTCAGGCATAATCAAACCGTTGCGCAGTTTATCCTGTAGAACAAGGCTACAAACCTGATTAAACATGTTTTTCCATATATCGGTCTTAAGGGTATGGCGGGTCACCCACAAGATAGTATAGTTCTCCTTCTCAAAGCTGTTGGTGGCCGTAGCGATTGCGGTGCATGTCTTACCACATCCTACGCTATGGTATAACAGCATTCCCTTGTAAGGGTTCGCAGGACAGAAATAGTCCTTTATGAATTCCTGTGTAGGTGTGAAACGCACAATCCCTACACCTCCATTCTGCTCGCACTTATTCTCTACAGAAACAGCAGGCCACTTACAGTCCGCAAACTGCCCTAGAATGTGCTCACGCATCTCAAAATACGAAAGCTTATGAGGAGGAGGAACATGATTTGATATGTCAATGATTGGATCTGTATGACCTTCAATCCCAAGAATCACCTGCATATCATAAGGCAAAAAACTTGCCATCTCCCTAACAAGGCTCTTTACCACATACCGTTCCTTTGCCTTCATGATTGATTGAAGTGAATTTAAGATGACATCCCTGCGCTCGCTTACAAACTTGGCAGGGTCTTTCCAAGCAATGTTTAGGATGCGGCAATAGTTCTCACTATTTGCCATCTCTCTACACAGGAACCAACGCGGCTTGTTAGAATAGAAAGGGGTTCTATCATTGCTAGATACAACCCATGCCAACAACATTAGAGGGGTAGGTATCTGTATTACCCCTTTACATCCCTCCTTACACCGTATAGGCTGTCCCTTCTCATAACGCCGCCCATATAGCATGATATGCTCCTTCTTTTTCCTAATAGTGCGCGGTTCGCGACTAAGCTCTATCATAATATCTATCGGGATGCTGTCTAGAGAAGGAGAGCTCTTGCCTGTAATCTTAAAAGAGTGAACACTCTTCGTAAGTTCGTGATCCACTGCCCCAAGGATACATAGTCTTTCCAACTCATTCGCAAGCTTGATTTTTCTCATATCAAATCCGCTTAGGTCTAAGAAAAGCTCATGTACTGTAGGCATGTTATTGAATGCTTTGTTATTAGGAAGCGTACTGTTGTACCTATACACATACAAAGGCCACCCCTTCTCCTGATGGAATGTGAGCCCTCTCTGGCCGCACATCCGTGTTCCCCGACCTATCGCCTGACGCTCATCTGCCCGTGTAATAGTAGGCTCAAAAAGATGGATGTACTTAATGTCAAAAACATCTATTCCCTCTTTGTACCCTTGGTCTAAGATAAGGAAACGGATGTTCTTGCCATACACATTGTCAGGCCTGCTATTGAATGTTTGAAGGATTGCATTCTTCAGGCGCACTGTGAGAGGCTTCTCGTATACAGGGGTGCTGCACAATAGAGCAAAATTGCTGTATTGATCCTTAGCAAGAGCTTTCTCAGATACAGTGAAATCTGCCTTGTAAGCAGGACTGTATCCATTTGCCATAAATCCAGCAGCAAGTATTTTGGCACCATACCCAAGTGCCTTTACATCACTATATATCATATGCTTATAGACACGCCCCTCCTTCTCTATATCCTTCTTGTCTAGCTCCTGGATTTTACGAAAAAGGGCATCCATCTTAGGAGAAGAGGTTTCCATGTCATTACCCATAACCTGCTTATTGAATGTCTTCTTGTCAAAACGGTGTTTTGCTTCTATCTTGCTCCAGTTCCCCACTCGTCTTACACATTCCGCTTCCTTGCTGATGTTCTTTTGTACCATTATCTATAATTGATAATGATAATTTTGTATATGAGTTATCAGTTCCCATTGCTTAGCACCTCCAATAGGGCGGTGAAGATATTTATAACATCAAGGTAGTAATCAATGCTTGCCGTGACATAATCTCCATTGTAATCACGCATGATAATCTGGTTTGTATCAAACAGCACATAGATGGCAAAGAGAATGATTACAAGAATAGCGCGTATCCTAAGAGCCTTCTTAGAGGGGTCTGTAAATAACATCACTACCCCAGCTATTAGAAGCATAATTAGTAGAATGAACAGGATAACACCTAGCCAAAAGAGATCGTAACCAAATCCAGCCATTACCAGACCCACGATAAACATGGAGACAAAAATGCCTAGTGTGGCAATCATAGCAGCCTTTACAACCTGTGGTGGGACACGGGTTCTTATGGCAGATAGCATGAGACCAAATAGCAAAGAGAAAAGTGTAAAAAGCATTAACTTGAGGTACATAGACATCGGAACAAGAGCTAAAACTAGAATGATTACAATAGGTAAGATAAATGCCAGTATAAGAACCCATAAATTAGCTTTCATATAGTCTTGGAAGGCGACATTCTTGGATAATGCCTCCATTGTGTAATAGGTTAGAGCAAGTTGTACTATCATAAGTCCTATGACAAGACCCATAAAGGGTGCTTTTTGCTGGATACGAGCTGTGTTAAAGCCGCCGCCCATAAATAGCTCCTTCTTAGGGCGCAACCAAGATGAGGGAATGTGATGTGTCATATTGTCTACTATTTAGTAATTTAATTTTACTACTTCTCCTCATCGTTGTCATCATTCATCATCTTCTTAAAGATGAACCATTTTCCAAACATGCCCTTCTTTGACTTCTTCTCCTGCTTCATCTTTGGAGGTGCTACATTATCAGCAGGCTTGGAATGCTTCTCTGGATCATCTAGCACCATATAGAGCTTTTCCATCTTCTCTAGCTTGCGATAGTATTTCTCAGCCATCTTACCATCCACACCAAACTGGAGATAGCAGGCAGATTTCATCTGCTCGTTGAGGATGCCGGAGCAGCAGTCTAGGGCATCCCTAACATCTAGGAGTGTGATTGGGACCTTAACATCCTGCGACTGGAAGAGAAGATAGCCATCGTAACTATACATAGGCATCCTGTTATGCTCATTGTTTATGTCCCAATCACGGTTGCGATTACCATGCCGCACCTTACAAGGTCTAGCAATACGCGTCTTACAAACGGGGGGATTGGCAAACATTTGTGATATTTTACTTTCTTGCTTGCCTAAAAGAAAAATGCTATCTATTCATTTTTTCACTTACAGTATGTTTTATCTATCAAAATTGGATGGTTTAGTGGAACACCTCAAAATAGTGAGACCATACTCAGTTTCCCAACGAAAACTCTCGAGTTTGGTACCTAGCGGCAGATGAATGGCCTCATGCATGTGGCACCTGTGTATTAACACCCCCTTCTCATATATGTCCCTCTTACCATCTATCCATACCACGTTATTTAGGGCAATCTTTACATCCAGCATGCTCTTTGTAAAACCTGATGTTTCCACAGCATATATATACTGCTCGGGTTGTACTTGTATAAAACGTCTTATAGGACCAAACAACCTCTTGATTTGGATATTCATGATGGCTGTATAGTAACGAAAAATCAGTCTTATATAAGGCGAAATGCTGTATAATAAATGTGTTAGAGTGGGGGAATCATGTTCCTGCTGGTGTATAGCTCGCTTCTCTTTAGTATCGTGTATAAATATGGTGAGTACATAGGGCATTGGTTTGGCCCCGCATTCTTAGGAATGACAATACTATCTGTATTGAATCATACCTCTCAAAATGTCTATATATTTACAAAAATACCAACTATCACATATATCATATACAATGTGGATATGTGGTACGCTCACATCCTTGTTTTAGGAACAGCGATTGAATGTTATAATAGTGTATGGCATCCAATTCTATGTATCTACTGGATATGTCTATCATGGATGTTCTATGTATTTTGGGTATGTAAGAAGTCGTATGTACCACATAGTGGAGACTACTGGCATTCTACAATACATATTGCTGGTACAATCGGGGCCTGTAGCATTTTGTATGCGAAAAGCCTAATCAACATTAAGTGTACATCATAGGTGGTGGGGCATCCTCTTTTTTCTTTACGATGTTCTCTAAGAACTTCTCCATACCAGCCTCCATGTCCTGCCTGGTTATAATCTTGCGGTCTGCTGGCCTTCCACTGAAGACCCTGCGGGCATGCTCGAACTTGATTTTGGCAAATAGGAGTTCCATGTCGCCTCCATTGTGTTCGAAATGATGATGATTCTCCTCAAAGAACTGGATGGATGCTGTACCATCCTCTATGTTCCATTCGCATGACTTGACAGTTTGGATAAATATCTCGCGCAGCTGTTCTGGGGTGTAATCGGGGATAGTGTATTGAAAAGCAAAGCGCCTCTTAAGACCCGCATTTGTCTTGAAGAACCTGCTCTCAAGGTCATCCTTGTATCCTGCGATGATACAGATAAGGTCACGGCGGCACTCGCTAAGATACTGATTGAGGGTGTCTATACACTCACGCGAGAAGCTATCACGCTGTTCGGTGTCACCTAGGGAGTAAGCCTCATCTATCACAAGCACGCCCCCACAGGCATCCTCAAGCACTTTCTTGGTTTTTACCGCTGTTTGGCCTAGATACTGACCGATCAGGTCTGCCCTCTTTACAAAGGTAACCTTGGCTGTTTGGGTAATGCCTAAACAGGCAAAGATGTTCGCCAAAATGTAGATAAGGCGCGTTTTGCCTACACCAGGGCTCCCATAGATGACAGAGTGGAGCATATCATAATTGATATTATCAAGTTTCTGGATGAAGAAGAGAACTAGTGAAACAATCTGCTCCTTTACCTGTTCCATACCCACCAGACTGTTAAGTTCATAGAGATGAGGAGCCAACTTCGAAATTAAGGGGAAATCAATGTTGCTCCTCTTCTTGTGGTTCAAATGGTTCTCGTAATATTCTGCCAAGGCAAGGAAATCATCCAGCTTTGTCAGCTTGTATTCATAGTAATCATAAGTGCTGCTGCACATCTGGGAGACCTTCACCATAGAGGTCCCATTTGCTAGTACAATGGTAAGATTAGGTTTGTTCTTGATTGCCTTATCGCTTGGTGGAGGTGGAGGGGGAGGAGGAGGAATAACATCTGAACGCCATTCTATGGGTATATAAACATGCAGGTTCTTGCGCTTCTTGCTAATAGATGGTGGCGGCTCACAACAGCAGTTGCTGCTCTCATCCTGTGAGCTATAGTCAGTCATTATACTCCTTCCATATTATCTATTTCTATTACATTCATCCTTAACTGTTTTTAAAAGTTTTTTAAAATTTAAAAAATTTTATTTTTAAAATATTTTTAAGATTTTTAAAAATTTTGTAAAACCCTAAAAGTCGCTGGCTGACGCACCCGGG